>Ga0257106_1000107_pt1 | contig 51254 bp, 33 predicted proteins | sample LP_taG_3_FD_190177 | JGI IMG/M metagenome (GOLD analysis project Ga0257106, IMG submission 190177) | Marine microbial communities from Northeast Subartic Pacific Ocean, Canada - LP_J_2011_P26_10m | ecosystem: Environmental > Aquatic > Marine > Oceanic | place: Canada: Northeast Subartic Pacific...
ATGCGGGGGGCCAAGATATTGTAGCGGGAAATGTGCGGGACTGCAGAATTTGCGGCGTGGGAGAGTGTGGGTGATGGCGTGTGCCTTGGTTTTTAAAAATTAACTTGAAGTCTCTCTTTTTCATTTGTAGCTAAATTTTCACAGCTTCAGTTTCGTGTCATTTTTTTGGACACACGCTTTTTGTAAGTCCCCGACCCCTCTAATAATACAACAATGAAGGTTCACCCTCGAAACGAAAACTTTCTGTCATATCCAAATGTAGCAAATTTTTCTGCCGGAGTTCAAAATAGAACTAGAAGTACGTTTAAAGATGGCAGATTCGGATCCTGTCGACAGCCTGCTTCTATTCGAATGGAGAAAATCTCTCGAAGTTCATCCATGTGCGATTACGATGAAGAGTGTGAACGCATGGACTGCAACGACGAAGAAGAAGATGATGATGATGAAGACGACGACTCGCTCCTTGCTGTCGAAGATTTAAAAAGCTCGCTTACGACCCTTCAGCAACAAAAAAACACAAAAGCAACAACGACGAAAAGAAAAAACGACAACAACAACAACGACAACGACGCCAAAGCAGGAGAAAGTTTCAGAGGTTGCACGATCTCGCAATTGCTCTCTTTCCACGACACGGACGAGAGGAAGATTCCGTTGCACGATATAGAACTTCACGAAGACATGTTGCGAGATCAACTGACAAAGGAGCAAACGAAGGAGCACTTTGTGTTGAACGCCGCGACGGCGAAACACGTCCTTCGAGGTCAACGAGAACCTATCATCTCTTATATCTTGCAGTGCTGCGCTATGGCAAACTACAACGCAGTTACAGCAGATGTGTGCATGGTGTACGTCGATAGAGTGTTGTCAAACATGGACATCCCCAAGTCTACGCTTTCGCTCATAGCGATGTGCTGTTTGCACATAGCTGTCAAATACGAAGAAATTGAGGATGTCGTTTTGAGTACGACAGCTTTGCGAAATATGTTCGCGCCACAATATTGTCAAGATACCGTCTTGAGGATGGAAAGTGCGTTATTGAGCGAATTAGGTTGGAAGTTGGGTTGCGTGACGACTTCGCACTTCATCGAGAGTATTTTAAAAATTTGCGACGGAGCTACGCACGAGTTTGAAAGAATAGAAAAAGAAACCGACGAAGAAGAAGAATGGACCATTGATTACGTCGATAAACTGAGCTCTATGTCTCTTGAAATGTACAAAGGTGTCCTGGCTGACCCTGCTATTCGTGGTGCTGTTTTACCGAGCGTGCTCGCTACTGCTTGTATCGGTACGGCTCGTGCAAAACTTGGATTGTTCCCGGCGGTTACTCGAGAAATGGAAGTGGCATCAAACGTGAGCGAGAGTAATTTATCAGAGATACACGGATGGTTAATCGAACATTGCTTAAACATTTATGTTGCAAGGAATGACCCAGATTGTGTTTCGAGTGGCGATGATTATGACAAAAATAACACGATTGGGTCAGTTGCAGTACCGATGAGACAAGGAAGTAACGACAACGAAAAGGTGAAAGAACTGACGGATGAGTTTGGGAGATTTGTGGACGTGTACTCACCAACAGGAGTTCTGGAAGCCAGCTCGTTGTCGTCGTTCAGGGATGATGACTTTGTTGCGGCGTAAAAAGTGGAGGTCGAGGAGGTAAAGTAGTAGAAATTCACTTAGAAAGAGAGAGAGAGAGAAGGGAGTGGCGACTGGAAAGGCGCAGCCAACGTTCTCGACGAGGGAAGAAAAAAGAAAGAGACACAACAGAAATGTAGTATAACGAATAATCTGTATTAGTTTAGTTGAAAAACAAACAAAAACCAATTGTAATAACACCTATATATATGATCAAAACAAAGCAGTGTGCTCCACCATCATTAACCTTAATCGCCGAAGATTCTACCCCAGATTGCGCACAATAACGGAATCAAACCCACACCTGCGATTTGTAACTTGTCGTTCGACGTCGCACGCACGGTAACCGCACCAGCGCCTCGCGAGTTGAGATTAAATCTGCCAGTCAATTGCGTATCTTTCCCTAATGTGATTGAGCTCATAGCGTTGCAACCCAAGGCGATGTCACCTCTCCAATTCATGAATGAGGCTCCAATGGTGGACGAGTTCGCGTCGCCTTCGTCTTGAGAGTGACGAATGATGGCTTCGCAGTTACCACCGTAAGCGACATCTTTTCCTTGTGGACCCTTGGAACTTACAGCTCCGGTACTGACGACGACCTTCATTCCATCTCGGGCCTTCCATCGGTTTTCAATCTTCGTGCCAAATGCTAACAGGCCTCCAACGAATGACATGGACAATCCACCGATGATTTTGTCCACCCTGTGCCACTTCCAACGAGTTTCCGCCCGAGATGTGTACACTCTTTGCTGACCTACGTTCTGAACGTCGACACCAGCGGTGGTGATTGCTTTCTTACCGTGCGGAACCGACAATTCGCCTTCGAAAGCAAACGACGAGTCGTTTTTGTCTTTATTGATTTGCGCCGACGCTTTGCCACCGATGAAATCTTTAATGATCACTTGTCGATCGACTGAAAACCCAGTCACGCCCGTCTCGTGCTCGTACGAGTGCGCGTCAACCATAGGTCGAACTAGCGTTTGTGGGTTCGTATCAAGATAACGATATCGGTGCGAACCAGTATCCGAATCAAACGAAGGAGGGAACTGCGGGTCCGGGGCCGGGACGCACAACTGCTTCGGCATGTAGAAATCTTTCCCCGCGTTCGGCTCATCGTACGGAGACGGCTCTCCAGAAATGATGGATTCTTCCAAGTCTTCGAAATCATCGTCGCCCATTTCCAACCGTATTGGTTTACGAGTCGTAATTAAGGAACTCAAGAGAAACGGTAATGGCGCAACTTTACCTTGTTGCTGTTGTTGTTGCTGACGTTTCTTCAGCATTTGCGTTCCGTCGTCGAGTTTTAATAGCGTATTTGCTTGCGCGAGGATTTTGCTCGCAAAGCAGAGCAGCAAAAGCTGTGGCTTCCAAGCTTGACCGTTCGGTAACACTTTATCCCCAGTTCGGTTCGTTCTGCAACCTGAATGGTTTTCTGCCAACGCAACCGGGTTCATCAAACGCGCGTCCCCGGAAGCGTGACGAACAGTCTGTTGAACGACGTGCGATCTTTGCGCCACATACAGCTCGTACGACATCGGCTGGCCGTTTGGTCCATCTGGCGGAGCCCCAGCGGCGTGCGTCAAGACCACGATGGCGTTGAACCAAACCCCAGGACCGAACGTGTTGGTGACTTGTTTCAAAATCATGATATCCGCGGTTTCCGATCGCAACGGAATGTCTAATCGATCGAAATATAACGTAATGTCCGGTTTATGCTTGTTGCAATACTTCTTCGCTTGACCCATAATTCTTGAGTTATACTGAATATCCGCCGAAGAGGTTCGCAAACCAGGTGTATCAATCAATCTCAACTTCATCCCGCACACCGTCGTTTCAATCACTCTCACTTTCGTAGTCTCTTCATCCAAAGCCTCCAAAGTCTTCTCGTCTTGCGCGTCCGGACCTAACAACGATTTGATCACGGAAGATTTACCGACACATTGCTTACCAATCATTAAAATCGTGCAGTCAAAATCCAATTCCTCGTTCGGGTTTATCTTTTCAAAGTGCTCGGCGAGCGCCACGGCGCGCTCGAACGTATTCGTTTGAGACTTTTGCGCTCCCGATGGCGATGTACCTTTACCAGATTTTAACGTTTCCGCGAGCTCTAAACGATAAATCACTTGCGAGACAATCGTATTTCTCGGCGATTGGTCTAATCTCGATGTCAAGCGTAACAATTTAATTCGAAGCTGTTGAAGCTCGTACGCTCTCGTGGCTTGTTCATCCTTCGGGTCTGGCTTTTCGTCTGGAACAATCGGTTCCTTTTGAGGCGCCACGCGCGCTACCGTGCGCGCTAACAAGCCACCGCCAAGGCCTTGCGCTTGTGGCGGCGTGATTGGTTCCTCCTCACCAGCCGCACCTGCTGTGGGCGCAGCGGCGGTGTTAGTATTCCGCTGCGGCAAACTGCTCGTATTTCCAAAGCCCTGTTGTTGTTGTTGTTGCGAGGGAGGTTGTTGCCCTCCCCCTTGGCCTGGAAATTGCGGCGGTGGTCTCGGCGGCGGCGGTGCAGCAGCTGCACCAGCACCACCACCGGGGACAAATGCCGCGGCGGCTGAATTCAAAGACGCCGCTTGCGTGGCTGCCGCTTGCGTCGCCGCCTCTTCTGCGGCGGCGTCGAAATCGCCGTCCAACTCCTCGCCGTCGTCTTCAAAATCGTCGTCCTCGTCCTCATCTTCGGAGAGCAAGTCGTCTCCTAAGATATCTTCTTGATCATCGATGCTGGTATCTTCTTCCCCGTACATTTCGTAATCGTCCGAAGTGTCGACGGCGTCCGCGTCGTACTCGTACTCTTCTTCGTCCGTTGATGCGTCCATTATTATATCGTTCGTATTTAGATAATTTTCTTTCTTATCGCGGCGAAGAAAAAAGCAGATCCGTTACTTTTTGTACTAATTTGTGCAGTTTGTGATTCGGTTTTTATAAATTGATGATTGAATTTTGCAATTTTTGCTTCTTCTTTCATATTTTTCATTCTCTCTCTACTTTCTCGCTATTCTTCTTTACTTCTTCTTTACTTCTTCTTTACTTCTTCTTTACTTCTTCTTTACTTCTTCAATCGATCGATCGATTAAGATATGACACACCCGCACCCTGCGTTATTCTTCTTATTATCGGCTTCCTCTCTCAACTTCTCGACGATCGGGTCGAGGTATGAAATGACGTTGAAGAACGTCGGCCTTTTCTTATCGATCGGGTTCCACATGTTTCTCACCAACGTCATAAATTCTTTCGGCATTAACCCGTTATGCAACGGTGGACGAGTGTCTTGGGTAGCGACTGCTCGCGCCGCGTGGATGGGATTGACGTTCGAGAACGGTTGTTGACCGGAGAAGAGTTGGTAGAAAATCATGGACGCGGCGTAGACATCCACGGCGGTGCCGTAGAATTCGTGCCGGAAAACCTCCGGCGCCATGTATCGATAACTGCCCGTTTCGCCGGTCAAAACGAACGGTTCTTGAGAAACCGTCGAGTTTGGAATCTTGTTTCGCACGGATAAAGTTTTCGACAAACCGAAATCGCCTATTTTCAAACGTCCGGTTCTCGTCAACATCAAATTTCCCGGTTTCAAGTCTCGATGAATCACCGGCAACGGCACGCGACCGTGTAAGTACGCCATCCCTCTCGCACAATCTAACGCCATGTTTGCCGCTTCGCACAAAGAAAGTAACTTCCCGGAACGAAATAAGTGGTCTAAACTCCCTCCTTGCATGAACTCGGAAACGATGGACACTTGACTCGTTTCGCTCGAAATCATGACGCCTAAAAATTGGACGATGTTTGGATGGTGCAACTGACGCATGACCTTCAACTCCAACGAGAACTCAACTCTCGCGATCTCGTCCTCTGCCATATGCTTGTGAATTTGTTTAATCGCAACCGGCGTTCCTCTCCATTTACACTTCATGACGATCCCAAACGCCCCGGACCCGATATTTTCCTTGTCCACGATTTCCTCCTCCGGTATCTCCCACGCCATGGCGTCTTGCGGCAAGAAAATGTTCGACGAATTCGCCAACTGTGGCGCAGCGACCGAAGACAAGTGACTGTCCGATAGCTTCACTAAAGTACCCGTCAATCTATCTTTAATCTTCCCCCCGTTTTGTTCTATGTACTTTACAATTTCTCCGTGGTTCCCAAACACCGCGCACTCCAACGGCGTTGCACCCCATCGATCGACGGCGTTAATCGCCACCCCATTCTTTACTAAATAATCCACGATCGCGAACGATCCATCCGCGCACGCGATGTGTAAAGGTGCTCTTAAATCATAATCTTGGTACGGTTCCGATGTGATGCTTTTCCCCGCTTTTTCTAAGCACCGTTTAATTCTTTTCAAATTCCCAATCGACGCCGAGAATAAAAGTTCCGAAGTCAAATGTCTCCCGACGTATTCTTTGTAGTTTTTCGACCCTGGATTAGATTGGCCTTGGGAGGAATCCGCGCCTTGAGAAGAATCGCGGTCGGAATCCCCGCCTTTGTTGGTGAATTCGAAAGACCCAGAAGATTCTGGAGAGGAGTGTTGTTTCCCTCCTCTCGGGCGGTCGGCGGAATTCTCTCGGCTGCCCGAATGCCTCGGCGAAGAGGGGTGGGAGTTGTTGTCGTTGTTGTTTACGATTTCCATGTTTGGCTCCGCGAGCGGGTCGACCGTGTTGCGATGCTCGAGAGGATCCAAACCCATCTTTTCTCTGCTTTATTTTGCGCGGTTGGTGTTGATGATGTGTCGTGTGTATCTCTATAAAACTCTACTCTGTAAAGCTGGAGAAATGAGAGATTTATTCTAATTTGGAGGCGGTGCGAGAATTTTGCGGAATTTTTCGAACAAACTAAGAGCTATGTGTGATGCATACCAGTATGTACCAGTATGCGCGTGTGTTATTCAATACCGGTACACGATTATTTCTAATACATGCACGTCTTAATACCGCTAAATATAATCTCTCTCCTTCTCTCTCTCTCTCTCTCTTTCTCTCTCTCTCTCTCTCTTTCTCTCTCTCTCTCTCTCCGCTCTCCCCTTTTATATTTATTATTATTATCTCTCTCAATATCTAGTAATGTTTCTTAATATTATCATTGCGTTCTTCGCGAGTTGCGACGAGGCGTGGGAGACATCGATCGACGCTTACCACCGCCGCCGCCACTTTTTTTCGCAGCAGTCTTCTTAGCCGAGGACGCCGCAGAACCTCGCGAAGCTCGAGGCGTCGGCGAAGGCGACCGGCCATTTACGCGACGATTGTTGGTTTTCTTCTTCTCGATGGAAATCTTCTCCGCGCAATACATGTAATGCGTCGGCATAAACGGCGTGTACGGTACTCTGCCTTCGTTTTCAGAATACCACACGGTTTCTAAATCTCTTTGTTGTTCCAAAAAGTCGACGTGCGCGCGATTGAAATACACGCCGTCGTGCGCAAACCACCACTTGTACAATCTTTGATCCCACCTATCCTCGACGCCTTCGCGCAAGGTGAAATCAATCAAACACAAGTTCCCGCCCGGCGCGACGAGATCTTTCATCGTCTTTAAAGCCTCTCTCCACGGAGGAATCATCGTCAAGCAATACGAGCACGTCACCAAATCCACTTCCGCTGGAAGTTTCTTTTGCGTCTCCGCGGCGTTGATATCGCCTTCGACGAAAACAACTTGTTTAGTCAAACCGAGCGCCTTCACTCGAGATTTTGCCATGGCTAACAAAGCATCCGATAAATCGCACAAATACACTTTCGTTTTCGATTCACGAATATGTTCGGTGACAAATTCGATATCCCTCGCCGTGCCGCATCCGACCGAAATCCACGTCTTTGGCATCTTTGTCCACGGAACGACGTATTGCATGAAAACGTCTCTGTGTGGCAACAAAGCTTCACGAAAGCCGTCGTATCGAGTGCCTTGAGACTTATAAAACTTCTTCACGTCTTTGTTTGAGCTCAAACCGTGACTAGCCATGGCATACATAACCAACATATCGTCAAAGATCGTGTTGGAAATGCTCCTGTTCGTGCCGTTCAAAGTAATCATTTTCGGCTCGTAATTCTCCGGAGTTGGACCGATGAACGTGGTCAAGTACCACCCGACGCGATCGTAATCCGGGACTAAGTTGGCGCGAAGGTGTCCGAGCACCGGTGAGTGCACGCGATCACCAAAACATCTCCAATAAATCCTTCCTCTCTCTTTATCCATTCCGGTGACTACTTTCGAAATGTTCTCCGCAATCATCTGATGCGGCATCCAATCCATAGAATCAAGCAAGGATGCAATGGTAATAGATCCCGGGCCTTCCTTTTCTGCGGCATCCGCCCAGGTGCCGTGAAATAACTCCACTCGGTCCGTGCGTTCCTTCAAAGACTTGAAATTCTTCTTTTCTAAGTACCTGGGGCAACACGTTGGCGAAAACTCGCCGACAATGTACCCGTAATAAAAGTAGTTCCCTCTCTTCCACATTCGCGTGGTTAAAACTTCCTCTAAGCGCTCCACAAATACCTCCGGATTACGCATGACTAAGTTGAGTTGTTCGATTGGAACACCACCTAACGGGGCAATCCACGACCAGAGCGTAGTGAAGGAGCAGATCTTCATGGTGCACCAGAAGAAGAATCCGCCGCGGTCGCCGCCGACATCTTCTCCGCTCACGATACGTTTGTGCACGCCGGCTAACCATAACGGTGCGCACAAAATCTTCGCCATCAAACCAGATGTTCCGGCATACATGAAGTTATCGCGGAACAAGTGCGTGTTTGCATCCCAAAACTCCGCGGTTTCCGCTTGGAGCAACTTACGAAGCTTCGATTTGTACACCGCGATGAAAACTTTGTAATCGGATCGACCCCAAATGGCGAAAAACTGCTCCCAGGTTAACGCTTTGATGCACGCCAACTTCAGTTCTAACGTGTGTAACTGCGCCGCGTTCATGTCCACCGCGATAATCTTTTTTGGCCCTTCGCACAAATAATCTAAAACGTTGCACCCGGCGGAAGAAATCGTCAACACGACGTCGTCTTCGTTCATGTGCATGACCTTATGATCGATAGCTGGGTCTTCCCAGCTGATGTTGTAAATGATTTTCTTCTTCCCAATCGACGTCATGATGAAATTTTGACAGTACACGTCGTGAATCATAACGCCGAATAACGTCATAAAGTAGAGAAATATTGCGCCGTGTAAAGCGATGACGGGTATCGAATCCTGGTGATGATCCTCGTACTTTTGCGTGACTAAATCCCACATCGCGTACGAGTGCACCAACACTTGCGCGATGAGCATGCTCAACATGATGAGCATTTTATGTCTGTATTTCATCCGTTTCCTGGACGCGGAGCGCATGAGATACCCTCGCACCCACTTTTGGAAAACTTTCACGTGCCACGTGAGCAAGACCATTCCCGAGAACAAAACAAAGTGCGAAAATTGTCCAACTTTGTAAATTAATACCGTGTGAAAGACTACTCGCGTTAGGAAATACAACACGCCAAACAATAAAGACGGACGTTGCTTGTTCCTGACTTCAAAGAAAGATAACAAAACCACCGGTATTTCCTCAATCAGCGCCACGGCGAAAAACGCCGTCATCTCGTGGTGGAGCAAGAAATAACAAATGGTGATGTATAACAGGTGATGGATCCACCCGTCTTCGAAGGATATCTCTTCCACATAATGCACGCTCCCGACTACCAAATCCATGACGCAATACCCGATGAAGAATAAAGCGATGTACCTCGAAATCACAGTCTCGTTCGATATCGTCGATGTGAATCCATCGTGTAGTAAGTGATATCCAAAATACACACCGACGAAAGAAGACACAAAACTCGCGTAGAACGTCAGATACCAACTGTGCGTTTGAGACCCTCTGATGCTTTTCATTATGAAGAAGACGACGATGCAGACGAGCATGTTTAACCCTAAAATCATCATATCTTCCTGACTGAAGGCAATCATTTCGCTGAAGTGCTTCATCAGCAACGGCGCGTGATGTAAAACCATCCTAGCAAAGCGTGTTGTGTGTTATTAATTTTTTCTACCGAACTTTGAAGCACACGCCCACAACCAATTCGCTTGAGACGACGACGGGACGAAAAGGTATATTCTTATTTTTCTAATGAGTAAATTATTTGTTTTCCCGCGTTTCAACGATGTTCGATCGAGAGGAAGGGAGGACACGGAATAGAAATCTCTTCTGTTGATAACAGTCTTCGTTTACTACGTCGTTCTTAATATCTATCCCCCTATTTAAACAACAACAACAACTACAAAAAACGCGCGCGCGTTGATTGGGGCGAAGCTCCTTTTTTTTTTAACCACGAAAAAAGCGAAAAAGAAAGGTTTCGAAACGAGATCATCTGTCTATGATTGCATGCGTGATGTAAAGTGAAAAATGGATTCATTATTTTATTATTAAACAACTCTATATATTATTAACTAAAGGCAGGTGATTCGCTACGAGTAAGTAAAGAAACACACCTCGTCAGAGACGACGGAGGACGAGCGAAAATGACGACGATTCAGACGACGAGAGGAGGTTTTTGTTTCCTAATCAGACGACGATTACTTCTTCCCGCCCTTCTTCTTGGCGTTTCTCTCCTTGATTTCTCTCAACGCTTGCGCTCTCGCCGCGGCGCGAACGTCCGGCTTTTCCTGGCGCTTCTTCGTCAAAACTTCCAAAGACGCGCTGACGTACGATCGCTTACCCGCGTTCTTGTTGATCTTTCTCTTCTTTTGCTTCACAACCGTCGATTGGTCTTTCTTGTGCTCTTTTCTATACGCCGTCGTCCACGCGATTCTTGCAGGCTTTTTTCTTTGCCCGAACAAAGACTTGATCTTCGCGTTGAGGAACAAAAACGTTCTGGAGTCTCTGAGGTACGTTCTCATGCCTTGTTTTGTTGATGATGCGAAAAGGAAAAGAAGGAGGAAACGAAGTCAGTAAACAGCGAGAGTGAGTCGTTTTCTAAACGACGACGACGAGATTAGATTGTTTGTTCTCTCTCGTTTTTTGCTTTCAAAACAGAGCCCTTATTGAGGCGGAGGAAAAGAACGAGCAAAAAAGAATCGCGCGCGCGCGGAAACCAGCAAACGCCATCGACCACCACCCTTGAACGCATTTGTTTACACTTAAAAGGCACGCACAAATACTATCTCGAGCTGAATCCAAGGGATTCGATGTCGATATCACGTCGCAAAGGCGCCACCGGTACACCGCGATGTGCTTTTCTAGGTCCCCATTTCCCTCAGCAAACTCCTCAAACTCCCTTGAAAATTTAGCGGGAAAAGCCCCTGGAAACACCCACCAAAAGCGCGCGCGTTTATCGATGCGAATTGAACGAAGCGTCCAAACTAGGAAATAATCAATATATGTTTACGAATACGTACCGTGACCCGGGTAGACGCGGAGGCCTGACCACGAGCAGTTTTCAGTCTTAAGAACCATATTTTATACTCCGTTAAATGTGTGGGCTAATTTATGAAGGTGAAGAGGATGGAAAATAGAAGAAATGAGCGAGTGAGACAGAGTGAGTGTGTACGATGTCATTATTTTAGTTTTACTTTTATATTACACAACAGAAATGTATACAGTCATCATCATCCTTTCTTGCCTTTCTTCTTCTCCGGGTTCCTCGCCGGTGGCGCCGGAGGTTCGAGATTGTAAAACACTTCCATCCTTTCGATGTAATCCCCGTACGGTAAGTTGGTAAAGTCTCCCGCAAAGGCGGTTTTCCCAGAGTCGAGTTCTTTCCGCAGCGTGTTTCTGACCTCGGCGTCGGACCACATGATTGGGCCGCGAATGAAAATTGTGTAGCCTAATTTTGTTGCCGCGAGTTCACTCAAATACCCCGGGTGTGTTCCACCTTTACCTAAATAACACGCGGAAACCGGAAACCACACGTCGCCGGTGAACGTGCCGTTGTTCAACAACGCCATCGCGTCGCTCCCGGTGTCCCAACTCAAACCTTTCGTCATTTGTAACTGTTTTGCCGCGACGTGGACGTCGTATTCGGCGTATCCAGTCGGAAAATCCGAAAACTGCACCACGCGGCTCGGGTAGGACAGGTCTTTCAAGGCGACTAATTCGGTTTCCTCCACGGAAAGTTGGTTCAACGCGTCCAACTGCAAAAGTTTCCGATTCTCCTTTTTGTTCGTCTTCCACGAAACTTCATCTAAAGCTGATTTTCCTATTCGTCCACTCCCGTCGTCGCCAACCATGGCATTTGCGGTGTGTTTAATCACTCGCATGAGTTCGTCTTGATCGATTTCCGCGTTTTCCTCCGCGGTGAGTTCGATTCCATCTTCGCCTAAAAACGATCCGAGTTGTTCGCCTTGGGACGGTCCCGGTCTCGGTATGATCGCCTCGTCGTCGCACGGATGCATGGTTGCCACGCCGAGCATTAATATCGCACCAGGGACGTGGTCGAATACTGCCCCGACGAACGATACCGGATCGAACGGGACGACGATGGTCCCATCTGTCAGAGATGACACCTGTACCGCTTTTAAATTTTTCGGCGGCTGTCCTCCCGGATACGTCTCGGGATACAACATTTGACAGGACATCTCCGGCAACACGGCTTCTGGACCGGGCAAAACCTCCGCTTCAATCAAAAGCGGTCCCGGTAATCTACCGTAATCTACCTCGACGTCTAACATTTTCAAAGCCGCTTTGAATATTCTCGGATCGTGGAACCGAATGTGTAATCCTTTCTGCGTCGCCATGCGAATAAACGCGTTGACGGCCTCGTCAAACGTCATCCCTCCTTTCGCTTTCGATACCGGAAGGTACGATGACTTCGAAATCACCGGCACTTCGTATTGCTTTCCGGTTTTTGAATCATACGTCACGCTTCTAGAGACGTCTAAAGTCACCACGTGCGACGATGAGTCTTCGATGGCTTCTATAAACTCATCGAACGTCCCGCTCGGTTTGCTAAACACCAACTCGGATGGATTTTTCAAGTGGAAGTGTTTTAAAATCCTCTCCGTGCTCCACTTCTTCCCGTCAACTCGTTCGAAATTCAACGCTGATCCCCACTTCCTCGTCGCTCTGTTCGGGTTTATGTGTTCCGCGTCCGATCTGTTCCCTCGACTGCCTTTCTCAGCCGAGCGAAACTGGTTCGAAGCTAACGCTAACAAGGAGACGATCACGACGACTAAAACAACTTTCCACGTCGGAGGCGATTTGAGTCCATTGTTGCTGAAGTTGTTTTCACCACCCTCGCGTCCACCACTTAAAATCCCACCGCCCTTCTTTTTGTTTGGATCTTTCAGTTGTTCTTTCATCGTTTCCATCTGCGCGTGTTTTTCCTTCAAGATGTTTCGCAAATCGGAAGGGTGCACCGGTTTGCTCGACGACATCTTTACTTACTAAGTTTGTTTTTTTGCGATGATAAGAAGAATTCTTCTTCCTCTCAATACGCTCCGCTCCTCTCGTCGTCGCACTGAATCTCTTCTCCTTCTTTCTCTCTCTTTCCTCTCGTTCAACGAGACGCTGGCTGTTTCTCTCTTTTTCTTCGCTTCAGTCGCGCGTTTTTGTGCGTCTATTTCTGTCGTAGCAGGAAAAGATTTACAGAAAGAGAAAAGAAAAGATTAGCACGCAGCGGTGAAATAAATACGAGTTTTTGGCACCGGCGAGTTTTTTTTCAAAAATAGACAGAGAGAACACATCTATAGTATTACAAGTACAAGCAGGAAGCATTGTGTGATAATAATATAATATAATAATGACTCTTTTTACAACAAACTTTATGTATTTACAACAAACGCGAAAGAGAAGGTGGTGGTGGTGGTAATGACAAGTTACCCTCTTTCTCCTTCTTTATCTCTCTCTCTCTTTTTTTTTATCTCTCTTTTTATTAAAGTGAAGACACTTTTCTTTTCCTCCTCCTCCTAATAATATAATATTTTATACGAACTCGACCTCGTTGGTAGTATCAAGTTTCGGCGTCTTATTCGTCGGCCGATTAGAAATAACATCCACCGGTTTCTTTTCTACGACTGGGGCTTCGTATTTATACACGCATCGAGGATCATCGTATACCGAGGAGAACTTAGAGACGAAAACTTTCGCTTCCTCGGCGTTGAAATCGACCAAAGCGGTTTCGCCTTCGCCAATCTCGCCAGTCAAAACGGCTTCCGCGACGTTATCGTCGATGATTTGTTGCACCGCTCGGCGCATTGGTCTCGCGCCCCAAGCTTGATCGAAACCTTCCTTTTGTAAATGCGCCATGACGCTTTCCGTCAACGCCAAGCCGATATTTCTCTCGTGCAATCGACTTCCGGTTTCGTTCAACATCAACGCGGAGATTTTCGAGACGTCCTCTTGATCCAACTGGCGATAGACGACAATCTCGTCCAAACGGTTCAAGAACTCCGGACGGAAGTGATTTTTCATCTCGTCGAGCACTTTGTCGCGCATGGTGTTATACGCAGCCTCTCCTGGATTCTCCTCGAACGCGGAGAGATCGAAGCCTAAGCCACCGCCACCGTTCTTCGAAATCACTTGACTCCCGACGTTTGAAGTGATGATGATGATTGTATTTCGAAACGACGTGACTCGACCTTTTGAATCTGTCAATCGACCGTCTTCGAGCATTTGAAGCATGACGTTGAAGACGTCTGGGTGTGCTTTTTCGATTTCATCGAATAAGACGACCGAAAACGGCTTCTTGCGCACGGCTTCTGTCAGTTGGCCACCGCCGTCGAAACCGACGTAGCCAGGCGGCGCGCCAATCAACTTTGACACCGTATGCCTCTCCATGTATTCGGACATATCCAAACGAATCATAGACTCTTCGTCGCCGAAATATTCTCTCGCCAATGCTTTCGTCAACTCGGTTTTACCCACACCAGTCGGGCCAGCAAACATCATCGACGCGATTGGACGGTTTTCATTCGCTAATCCGCATCTCGCTCTTCGAAGAGATCGCGCGACCGCTTGCACGGCGACGTCTTGTCCAATCACAGACTTTGTGAGCTTCTTGTCGATATCTTGCAAGATGACAGACTCATCCGACGTCATTTTTGTCACCGGGATGCGAGTCCAAGCCGTGGCAACCTCGGCGATTTCATTCTCCGTGACGATCAGGTTTTCGTTACTTTTAGTGAGCGATAAGCCTTTGGCGTTCACGTCCATCGCCTCTAAGCGTTCGGTGACTTCAAGCTCGCGTTTTCGCAAAGTCGCAGCTTCCTCGAACAAACCAGCCTCGGCGGCTTGGTTCTTTGCGAGTGTGATGCTTTTGTGTTCTTGCCATAAACTGATGAGTTCCGCGTTTGGTGCGGTGATGACTTCTTCTTTCCCGCTTTCCTTTTCCAATCGCTTGGCTTCGGCGATGGCTTTTTGCCTCTTTTCGTAACTGAGCATCTTTGCGCGACTCCCCGCTTCATCCATCAAATCAATCGCTTTATCTGGTAAAAACCGATCGGAAATGTAACGCGAGGAGATTCGAACCGCCGCGCGGATAGCCTCGTCCGTGACCGTACAGTTGTGGTGGTATTCGAATTTATGGCGTATACCGAACAAAATCTCCACGGCTTCTTCCTCGGTAGGTTCTTCCACGATGATTGGTTGAAAGCGTCTGTCTAAAGCGGGATCTTTTTGGAAATACTTTCGATGTTCGTCGAGCGTCGTGCATCCGATGCAACTCAACTCGCCTCTCGCGAGCGCTGGCTTCATGAGATTTGAAATGTCCATGCCGCCACCGTTCACGGCGCCCGCGCCGACCATGGTATGAATTTCATCGACGACTAAGATGATATCTTTGTCGTCCGCGACCTCTTGCAAAATCTCTTTCACTCTTGATTCTAACTCGCCACGCTCTTTCGCACCAGCCATGATTAAACCAATATCTAATGAACACACTCGTTTTCCGAGTAAATGTGACGGAACGTCGCAAGCGACGATGCGTTGCGCTAAACCTTCGGCGATGGCAGTTTTACCGACTCCCGGCTCACCTAACAAAATCGGGTTGTTCTTTGATTTTCTCGCCAAGATTTGTATGCAGCGCGTGACTTCTTCCTCTCTGCCGATGACTGGATCAACTTTTCCGGAGCGCGCTTTTTCAGTCAAATCGAACGCGAACTTTGCCAAGGCAGACTCTTTTGCCCCCGCGCCTGCGTGTTGCGCGGGATCGTCTTGCACCAACTTCCCTTGCTGCGTGTTTGACTGATACGGTCGCTTCGCTTGTAAACCAGTCTTGTTGTTATTATTATTATTGCTATTATTATCGCCAGACATAGACGAAGACGTCGAGCCTGTTAATTCGCCGTCGGCTTCTAATTTTGCATTCGCGGCGTTTCTTAAAACGGTGCGATCGATGCCGAGCTTTTCAAAGAAGGCGACAATCTCGTCGTCGTCGAACGTATTACACGCGACGATGCACAAATGTTCGGGAGCGATGTATCCAATATTCATCGTCTCCGATAACTCTAAAGCTTGTTGAAACAAAACCTTCGACCCTTTGGAGAACGGAACGTCGTTCGATCCGGAGGAAGATTTTTTGCCGGGCGCGATTGGACGACTTCTCGCCGCCGGTTTAGGCGACGGCTTCTCCTTCTTCGCGTCGTCGTCTGAATCGTCGTCGTCGAGAGATGCAGACGCGGACGCAGAAGCAGCAGCGATGTCTTTCAAAACCTCGCGCGCTCTGCCGACGGAAACGCCCGTATTCAAAAACCCGTGTTCCCCGTCGTCCTTCGCTTCCACCATCAAGCCGATAACCAAACACGCCGGCGTCACTTCAGTCAAACTCGGGTTTTCCTTCGCCTCCAACTGCGCCAGCATGACTGATTTGATCGCGCGTTCCGTGAATCGTTCAAACACCGCGGAAATTTTATTATTATTATCATTATTATTACGTTTTGTTATCGTTCTCCTTTTCACGACGACGCGACCGACCCCTCGTCCTCCGCTTTTATTATTATTCAACTTTGAGGACAACGAGGAAGGCAAAATATTTTTCTGAGTCAACATCATTTTTTGGTTGTTTTTTTTCTTCTTTCAAAAACAACTAAAATTATTAATTACTTTTTACAAGAGTCTGTTTTTGTCTGTTTGACGACTGTCTGTCTGACGACAAAAAACATCGTAAACGAAGAAGGCAAAGGATTTGGTCAGTCACGCTTTCTTCTCTCGTCGTTGTTGTTTGGTGATGATGACGATGATTATTGATGTATGAATACTCAAACCGTCTTCGTTTCGTCTTCTTAAAAGTCGTATTTTAAAATAAAAACGACGGTTCGTTCTCAGCTTGCTTTCGTGTCTTTTTTCGGAACTTCCACGACGACTCAGGTTCAAATTTCAAACACACTCGACGACCGCCCTCTCTCGTCTCTCTCTCAATTTATGATGATGATACTATAAAGACGACGATCAATCGATGATCGGATCGATGATCAGATCAGATCGCGCGATAATAAAGAACAACGTTCTTTTTCGAAAGAGAAACGCCATTTGTAAAAAGAAAAGTAAAGAAGAGACGCGCGCGCGCGACGTCCGTCGTTTCACAAAATTGAGGCGACGACGACACACAACATTACGTCGAAACCGTTATATTTGAAAAGTCTTCGCGATTCAAATATATATAATTCTCGCGTCGTCGCCTCGTGATGAAAGAACAGATCGAGAAGAACTGAAGAAAAGAGAAACAGAAAGAGAGAGAGAGAACGCACCTATTCTCCTTCGCAGAAACAGAAGAAGAAGAGATCAGCGTAAAGATTTCTGACTGTCTCGGCTGCGAGTGTTTAAAGTGTGTTTGCGCGTGTGAATTTTCTGAAGACGCGACGTCGTGCAGAAAGTCAAACTTTATTTTATTTCAAACGAGAGACGGAGAATGAAAGAAAGATATTTTCTAAAAGCGCGTGCAAAAAAAAAGAGAGGAGGGGGAACCAACTACAAAGAGAATCAGAGAATCAACACTTTCGCCTCATTTTTTCTCCTCTCATTTACGCACACACGAACACAAACACGCACACGCACGCGCACACTATTTATCCAACAACAACAACATCGTAAATTAGTAGTAACAGAGGAAATAATGGGAGGGAGAAAGACACCAGCGACGCCTTCTTCTTCGAATGAGAATACTAATGTGTTCTCATCAACATCGATTGATTTCCAATCGCCTCGTTTCCAAGAGAGTTTACACTGGCTCCAATCCACGCGAAGAGGAGAGTATAAAGATAAAGCAAAGAGCGTACGAGAGGACGTGATGAAATTGAGGAGAGAGAACGAAAAGTTAGCCGCGACAGCTGGAGCATCTTCTTCGTCTGCGACGACGTTTCGAGATATTTCCAACAACAACAACAACAACCAAAGAATACAGTTATTATCGCCGGCACCTTCGCCGGAGGACATGCAAAAGATGAAGACGGAGATGCTCTTGTTGCGAGCGCAATTGCTCGAACTCGACTCGAAAGAACGGAAAGAAATAGACCGAACGGCCGAGGAGATGGCTCTGAGAGAGTTGAAATTAGAACGCGAACGAAGAATTCACTCGACGGAAAAGTTGAAAGGAAAACTGTTCGAGCTGCAAACGGCGCACGAGAAAGCGTTGAAAGAGTGCAAGAAGCTTAAGGAAGATTTCGAAAAGGCGAAATATGAAAATGAAACGACTGCGAACGAGAAAGAGGAAAAGTTGCAGAACATCTTGAGAAGTTCGGAGCAACAGTTGCAAGAGGTGAACCAACAGTTGTCCGATTTGCAAGAAGAGCGAGAGACGGAGACGGAGAAGTTTAAATCGGACATCGAATCAGCGATTTTAGTCTCAGAGACGCGAGCGAACGAGGCTGAGTTGCAACAAAAAGATTTGGAGATGAAGATTAAAACGTTGAAAACGGAACACGAGGAAGAGATCAAAGCGTCGAGGATGAAAATTGAAGAGTTGGAAAACGCGTGCGAATCGATACGAAACGCAAACGAGGCGAAGGAGAGTGAGTTGGAAAAAGTCACGGAGAAATACACGGAGCAGTTGAAGTTGGCGCAGGAACACGACGACGTGATGACGAAAGTTTTGGACGAGTTAAAAGCGAATGAATTAGAGTTGCAAAAGTGTAAGTTGGTGATGGAAGAGATGATAGCAGCAAAGCAACAGAAAGCAATAACCGCAGAGGCGGAAACGCAAACGTCGTCGGTAGAAAATAACGCCGACGATGACAATAAAGATAAAGAAATGAAAGAAGAACACGAACGAGAGATTCTATCCATGCAAAAAGAAACCACTCTCGAAAAGGACGCGTTGCGGCAGAAAATAACCGCTTTGGAAGCATCCGTCAAGTCTTTAGAGGTATCTGTGAGAGACAAACGAGAAGAGAGCGACTTGAGCCAGAAAGAGTTGAGAAAAACTCGCGAGGAACTCTTAACGACACAAACCGAACGCGACGAAGCCAAGGCATCCTCTGAAAAAGCGTTGTTAGATCTCTCGTCCGCTGTGAAGACAACTAGCGCATCCGAAAACGAAAACGCATTTATGATTGCGCAACTGAATATTGAAATTGAACTGTTGAAACGAACGTTGAATGAAACCGAAGAAGCGTTGGCGCGAGCCCGAGAGGAGGTTGCGCAATCGAAAGTTCTCTTGACAGAAACGACAGAGTCGTTATCAAAAGCTCGAGAGGAAGCCGCGAAATCTGCACGAGCGCTTCTCGAAGCGAGAGAAGCACCTCCTGTAGTCGTAGAAAAGACTCCGGAGACTGCAACCGTTATCAACTTGAATATCAACGAAGGCGACGTCATTCAAAGCGACCATATTCAAGAGCTCACCGCTCGCGTCCTCGATTTACGTCAGCAACTCGAAGCGCAGAAGAAGATATTGTTAGACACCGAGTTACTTCGCGTTTCCGAGAGAGAAGCCGCTGCTACGCAAGTCAGAGCGCTCGTCGTGCGAACGAGCGACTTGTTGAGCGGTCGCATAAACAGTTCGTTGCTCGTCGAGTCTTCTTCCGCGGACGAAGGAGAAGGCGGGAACGTGGTAGAATACGTCGCAGGTACGTTAGACAGCTGGTTTGGCTTGGGAAAAGAAGAAGAACGAGAGAAAAAGTCACAAACCACCGATGATGAAGGTGACGATGAGAACGAATAGTCCGCTTAGATTGTATGTAGTATATTATTGACTTTAAAAATTTCAGTGACTTTCAACGAACTGTTCGTCAAAACAAAACTGCTTCAAGGCACGCTTTTTTGCACAGCGTTTAGATACACACCATACATCACAATACGACGACGGCGATCAGAAGAAAGAAAGAAGAAGAACAGAATGAGTTACTACCCGGAAGACGACGGCGTGAAGCAGCGACAACCAGACGACGAGGGAAGAGAAGAAGAACGAGAAGAGAAAAAGAAAACGACGACTGAAACGAGAAAAGGAGGAGTCACCGCGAAACAACATTTTCATCGAGAACAACAAGTCAAACAACATCCTCGAGAACAGGTACAAATCGTCCAGGTCGTGGACCCGCGACCAAGGTACGTACCACCGGCGATCGGCGTTCCTGAGGATAATCCGGGGCCAATATTTCTCGGGCCTGGAAATCACGCGCCGATGATGTTGCAGTGTTACAGGTGTCAAAAGGAAGTTCTCACGGACGTGGAGCAAAAATCGGGAACGGCGAACGTTTTGGCGGCGATCGTGACGTTTGGGATTTCCTTGTTAGCGTGTCCAATTCCAGACTCGTATCACTTTTGTCGAGAGTGCGACGCGTTGATTGGTGTAAGTAAAGTAGCGTAAAAATGATAGAAGAATAAGATCATCCATTTTAAATTGATTGATGAATGCGCAGCTGTTTTGAACTTCTCGCTCTTTTATTTGCGTCCTTTGACGACGTAGTCTAACTCCTCCTTAATCCTCTCCTTGGATAACTCCTTCTTGTCCACTTGTTTTCCTTTCGAGGGAGGTTTCGGAACCGTGTCCAACGAAGGGTCCACATCGTGCCAGTACACCCCTTGTTTGTCTTTGAAAATATCGAAATCGGCTTCGTACGGAATGCCGGCGCCGATCGGCGTCCCCAACACCAACTCAGCGAGCACACGAAGATTTTGGAACTCTTCACCGTACAACGCTTTCGCGTCTGCTTTTTGAAATCGTTCGTGCAAAATTTCCGCCCCTTCACAAATCTTATCGTCCTCTTTCTTCCACCACGACGGCAACATGGTCGGTTGCCCGTTTACGCCTTTTCGAGCTTTCCTCAAAAACGTCGCGAAGTCGTTTCTCGCTTGCGGCCCAAACTTAATGGTCCCTAACTTGACATCTTTCGCGTTCCCGTACACGTTGTTTGCAAACACCAACTCGTCTTCCACGCGCATGCGAAAGGCGTCGATGAACACTCTGTACGCGCTTTCGTGCGGAATACCTTCGTCCCAGTTACACTCTCCGTATTTAATCGGCGGAATTATTGTCCCTTCCACAAAGTCAAATCCGTAATAATACATCAACGCGTGTCGCATGGCTTTCCCAGCCGGTAACTCCGCTTTCGGCGGTAACGGCGGCGCGTGTTTCACGTAATTCACCGCGAACTCCTTCACCTCCTCCAAACTCGCTCGCGCTTTCGTCTTCCCTTCTTCGCCCGTCGGCACGACTCGCTTCGGTCCTCCTTCTTTGCAAATTTCCAACATCTTTTGGAAAAAAATCTTCTCGAACCCTTCGTTCATTTGCTTGTCTATCCTCGCCTGCGCGAGCTTCTTCTGTTCGTCGTCCATTTTCGGCGGTTTCACTCGCTTGTGTTTCTTGTTATTTTGTGCGTGTTTCGGCAACGGATTGAACTTTATCGTCGACGGTTTTCTTTCGTTACCATCATCGGTGATGATATTATTATTATCCATATCTTGCTGCTGTTCGACAGTCATCTTCTTCTTTCTCTCTCTCTGTCTGTGTGTGTGTGTGTGTGTGTGCGTGCGCGCGTGTGTTATAACGTGTTACGTTGAATCCTTGAAAACTACTCCTCTGTCTTCGCTGCTGCTGCGCGTGGAGGATGATGATAGATACTTTGTTGTATTAAGAGCAGCAGAGAGGATAATGTTTTTTATAGTGGAGTCGAAAATCGAAAAGATTTTTTCTTCTTTTCGAGCATCAGCATTGAGTCGTTTTACTTTTCTTTCTGCTATAATAATACATGGCACTACATACAACTTTACTATTCTTCTATCGCGTTAAAACGATTTAATGATGAAAAAGTCTCTTTTGACTCTCGTTTATTCTGTTTAAACCTTTGGCGGCTTCCTCGACTCTTTTTTGCGCCTCTATGGCGCGTTTGACGATGCTTCGCTCACCGAGCGCGCTGATTTCAGATTTCTTCTGCGCGTTTGGAGATGACTTTCCTATTCCGCTCGTGTTTGGCGAGGATGGGGAGTTGGCGGCTGATTTAGCGTTCTTCCTCGCCTCGGCGACTTTTTTACGCAAGTTTGCTACGTCCTTTTTCGCGTCTCTAAAGGGCGGCGAGGAGGACTGCGAAGAGTTGGCGATTTCGGTTTTTTCGTCGATTGATTCGTCTTCTTCGTCGTCGTCGTCGTCGTCGTTGTCGTTTTGTCTTTGTTTTTCGTCTCTTTTCTTCGTAACGGCCGGTACTGTTGGTGGTGCTGCTGGTACTGCTGCCAAACATACGTCTCGTTTCGAAAGCACGTCGTGCTCTTGCCGCGCTTTTTGTTGAGACGCGTTCTTCACGCTCGTCTCTCGTAAAGTCGCTTCCTCTATGATGCGTTTAGAGTTTTGTCGCTCTAAAACTTCCACGCGACGTTTTGCTTCGGCTTCGGCTTCCGCATACTGCTTCGCGCTCGCGCTCGAGGCTTCTAATCGTGCCTGCAACGTCATCAATTCGAGCTCGTGTTTCGATATTTCTTCGCTCAGTTTGTCTTCAAAGTTACGCTGCTTCACTTCGGCGGATCTCTTCAAGTTTTCAATCGATCTCTTCAGAGTAAATATCTCTTTATCTCTCAGGCCGAGAAGTTTATTTTTCTCCGCAACGGCTGTTTCGAGAACCGCGCGCGTTTCATTGTGAATAGCATCCTCTCGCGCGCGTTGTTGCTGTTCTCGTTCAGCTTTAGAATTTTCTTCTTCTTTTTCTTTCGCATCGTTCGTATCGTTTTCGTTTCCAGCCTTCTCGTCGAGTCGCACGTTCTCCTCGAGCATAGCTATTTGCTCGTTGATGACGTCGTCTAAAGTCTCGACTTCTCGCTCTAATCGCTGAATCGATTCGCTTTGTTCTTTGCACGTTCTGCGCAACATTTCGACTTCCTCTTTTGAAGAGTCGTTTTGAGGAGGAGGAGGAGGAGGAGGAGGTTGTATCACCGGTTTTTCCTCTAATTTCTTCTTCAATTCCCCGTTCAACCGCTCGATTTCCTTCCTCATTTCCACTAATTCAGCTTCTCTTTTCGTCTCTAATTCCTCTCGCTCCCTTTTCTTCCTCTCGTCTTCTTCTTTCTGGGGACTCCACGCTTTTTGCAACATCTCGACTTGACTCACGTGTTTCTCGCGTTCGCGTTTCATCTCCTCTTCCGCCTTTTTTTCCATCTCTTCGCGTTCTCTTTTAAACGTCTCCTGTAAATCTTCTCGCATCTTCTCTTCCTTAATCTTCATCTCTTTCTCCTTCTCGTTCAAACGTTCTTCAATCTCTTTCGCGTGCTTCTCCACCGCTTTCAACTCCTCTCCTTGCAAAATCAACGCTCTTTTGTTCTCGTTCAACTCTTTCTCTCTCTTCAACACCGCGTTCGCTAATTGCTCGATCGTTTTCGTTTGCTCCTCGTATTTCATTCGACTGTCCAGTAAATCTTTCGCGTGTTTGTCCGCGACTTCTTGCAACGAGTCCGCTCTCTTGTGCGCCAGTTTAGAGTTTTCTTGCGTCACTTCCAGCTGGTCGATGTTCAAGTTCAACTCCCTTTTGAGTTGCACAAGAAGTCGGTTGGCGTTGATCAAATCGTTTTCGGTGGACTGTTTCTTGCTCTGAGAGCGAGAAAACATTCTTGTTGTTGTTCAAATGGTTATTCGTATATATTTCAAAAGTGAGTCATGTTGGTTTCGCGCGTGAGTTTTAATAAGCGCGTGGGTGTTGTTTGTTTGTTTGTGTCGTTTCCTCCTCAAAAACACAAACAAAAATGGATGATGAAAAAACAAGAAGAGGACTGAAGAGAGGACGAAGGATTAAAACTCGAATATACGTATTGTTAGATATTAAAAATTCGAAACCTACACACACGTGCACACGATCGAACGTTCGAACGATGGGTGTTGTTGCGACGGTTGATTTCTTTTTTGCTATGGTTGTTTGTTTTGCTGCAGCTTTCTTTCTTTCTCGCCGCGACTCACTCCTTCTTCTTCGAACGATTTTTCCCTCACTTCCTCCTCCCTTTTTTCATCTCTCTCTCTCTCTCTCATTTCATCTCTCTCTTTCTCTCTCTCTCTTCCTTTCTTCGTGTTCTCTCGAATCTTTTCGTTCAATTTCTTCCTCACTCTTTTCGCGCGTTTTCACTGTTGTTGTTGATGATTTTGATGTTGTTTCTGTTCTCTTTTTAAATACTATATTTAGTACATAAACGCCGGATCGTTGACGTCCATGTGGTGATCTTCCAAGTTCGTGTCAACAGATCCAGAGTCAACCGGCTTCATGATCATGAGCTTCACCAACTCGGCGGCAAAAGTAGCCAACAACGGCGCCTTGGCCAAAGCCTTGGCGATGTCAGAGTCGTCCGACTTGGAGATGGCAGCCATCTTTTGGTTCGCCGCCAACATGCCGTCCAAGCCAGCCTTGAAAGCCGGGTTGTACGTGTCAATGACTTGCGGAAAGATAGTCGCGGTCGTTTTGTTCGTTTGGTGGATGACGTGCATGTTGAACTTGGTGGTGTCCATGCCCAAAGATTCGTAGAATTCAGATCGAGAGTGATCGTTCAAGTACATGGTGACGTACACGGACAAGCAAAAGAATCGACTCCACAACTTGGCTTCCGTGTCGTTCAAGAATTCCGGTCTCGCCTTCAAGATGGCGGAAAAGAAGTCACCGTGTCTGTTTTCGTCTTGGCACCAGTTTTCAAAGTACTTGAAGATCGGGTACAACTGGTCGTCCGGGTTCGCCTGCAAGTGTCTGTAGATGGAGATGTATCTCCAGTAGCCGATCTTTTCGGACAAGTACGTCGCGTACATGATAAACTTCGGCTTGAAAAAAGTGTACTGTCTGTTCTTCGTCAAGAAACCCAAATCCAAGGCCAAGTTAAAGTCGCTCATCGCTTTGTTCAAGAAACCGGCGTGTCTGGCTTCATCTCTGGACATTAGCGTAAAAATTTCCGCGACGGTTGGCGCCGTTTTCTTCAAGCGTCTCCCGAGTTCCTTGTACAAAAGAAAGCCGGAGAATTCAGCCGTGCACGATCGCTCGAGAAATTCGATGAAGATTCTTCTTTGTTCGCCTTGGATTCCGTCCGCGGCTGCCTTGAACTCGTCGTTGCGGACAAAGTGCTTTTGGTTGAAATCGTCTCTGAACTCGTTCAAGATGGAGAAGATCTCGGACTCGTCCAGATTCGGGTTGATTTCCGTCGAAAAGAGTTGTTCCATCTCGTCGAAATCTGTTTTGTTGTAGAAAAAGAGGACCACATCAGAGAAAAGAAATGTTGTTAGTTTACCAAAGGGTCGTCGCGTTTTGTGATCACTTCCGCGCGATCTCACGAAAGAGAGAGAAAAAAAAACTTATCCCATTTTTCCACCCAAACGAGACGAAGATATCTTGGATACGAAGCCGTCTCTCGTCCTCGTCCTCAATGAAGAAGAAGAAGAAGACAAAGAAGAAGTAAAGAGATCAAACGCATACCTGTGGTGTAAAATCTCGGCGTCAACAAGTTCTCATCCGCGGCTTCTTTGATGCCGTCTCTCATCTTCTTGATCCCGGTCTTATCGTCCACCATGGTGCCAGTCGCGCGCACCGTCGTGGTGATCTTAGAGACCTTTCTATTGGAGATAGATTTGTTTGTCTTGGAGGAAAAGACTTTGCTCTTGCTGGCGAGAGACGCCGATAAGGACATGGACAAAACAGAAGAAGCCATTTTGATGATGCGTTATCAGTTTTACTTACACTGTTGTGTGTGGTTGCGATTACTATGAGGAAGTTCTTCTGCGCGCGTTCAAAGAAAAAGGGTGAAATTGACGTCACTCTCCTCCTCAGAAAGGGGAAAAAAGGTGAAAATTCGAGAGATTCTCTTCTCTTTTGGCGAGGAGGAGATCTTTTTTTCGTTCTCTCTCTCTTTGAAAAAAAAACAAGAAAAGAGGAGAAAAGAGGAGAAAACAGAGGGAAGCAAATTATTTTTAAAAAGAATCCAACGATATTTCATCACAGATTACAACGCTCATCATCATCATCTTTTCTTTCTCTCTCTCTCTCTCCCTACTAAGTATATATTATTTTAGCTAGCAAAATCGCATTTGTTTATTGTTTTTTTGTTGATATAAGTGTTTCTCTCTCTCTCTCACTCTCTCTCCCTCTTGTTTACAAATTTTCGTGTTCCATCATCGTCCTCATCAACAACAACAACATTTATACGTCAAACGTGCCCTTACCTTGGAACTTGACGTTGACCGGGTTGGTATTCTTACCGATGGAGCGCATGTTTTGGTTGGCACCAACGCGACCAGCGTTGACCTTTTCCGGGTAGACGCCATCCTTCGGGTGCAAGTATTGCACTTCGCCGGACGGGAAGACGCGGTAGATGCAGCCGTTCGCGATCTTCTTCGCGCGAAACGTAGTCACCAAAGCCATGCACTGCTCCTTTCTCGCGAGCTTCAAGAGGTTCGGGCCTTTGCGCATGATCGCCGCACCACCAGTCGGCATTTCAAAGATTTGTTCTTTCTTCGCTTCCCACGTCAAGACGTAGAACTCTTCAACCTGATGATTTTAAGAGAGAGAGAGAGAGAGGAAAATTTTAGTTTGAAACAAAATATTTTGAACAAAATAAAAGGAAGAAAAGAGAGAGAGAGATCGGCGATTCTTCTCTGTGCGCATCGATCGATTTCCAACTCTATACGCGCACTCGCGAAACGATTTTCGTCGAACGAGTGCACTATTCGTTAAGAGAAAAGTGCGCTCGATCGACCGCGATGCATTTCCAATCCAGAAATACGTTCCATCCGTGGTAAAAACGACGATACGCGCGCGAATGCGAATTTTCATATCTCCGCTCTTAAATAAAAAAATGTACCAAAACGAGAGAAAGAGTTCCCTTGGTTTTTGATACAGTTTGTTTTAGAGGGAGAAAATCCGACCGAAGCATCGCGCTTTTGCGCGTCGTTTACGCGTAAGGAAACGAACAAACTATCAATATACGCGAATAAACGTACCTGCGCCTTTCTCAACAAACCACCGGTGGAACCGCCAAAGATTGGAGACGGAGTGTTCGGGTCCAACTTCGGGGCGGACCACGCCGGAGCCGCCTCGCCTTCCGCGCGCACGATTTGGAACGATTGATTTTTTCTCCCAAAAGAGGAGGCAGATTTGTTGTTGTTCGTAAATTGCGCTCTGGAGTTGGTCTTCGAGGACAACTTCGGCGAGGATTTGATCGCGAACGCGACGGATGAAGTTAAAGAGGCCATTTTACAATTCAAAGTTAGTGTTGGTATCTCTTTAATACGTGTGCTGTTATGAGGAATACACACAGAATCGCGAAACGAAACGAGAAGAGCTTTTCTTCCGCTTAAATTATTTTATTTTTTTTTGCTCTCTTCTCTCGCTAAATTGTTCATCAAGTTGTGTTTTTGGGGGGGGAGCAAACCCAAGAAGTCTCGTCTCGTCTCCTCCACAAAATTGAGAATTGAGAAGAAGAATGGAAAACAACAGCTTACGAGAACAACAACCCCACCCAGGAGGACGATGATACCAACAACAGCATCGCGGGGCGCTTTCATCGCAACCACTTCTGCCACCACCACCAACAACAACAACACAAAGAAGAAGAAGAAGAAACAGACGAACATTTCTTTTGCGTTGAAAAAAAAGCACCACCCGCAACAACAGAAGAAGAATGCGAACAACAACGACGACAGTTGGTCTCTGCTCGACGAAGAGATGAATCGGGCGGCCAAAAATGCGCCGATAAACGAAAATTTTGCCACGCGAAGAGCGCTGGGAATCGATTACGGGCTCTCGAAGACCGGGTTGGCGATATCCAGCGGCGGGTTCGCGCCGAGACCTTTGGAGAGTTTGTTTTGTAAAGGCAAGTCGAGAGTGGAGTTGATTCGAGAGATTGTGGACGTGGCGGAAAGGGAACGGGCGGACGTGTACGTGGTTGGATATCCACGACAAACGCGAGAGGAGTTGGAATTGCTCGAAGAAAAGATACGAGAGGTGACGGAGAGTAACGCGCAGAACAAGGAGAATAAAAAAGTTCCGATTCGCATGCATCGAGTGTGCGAGCAGTTTGCGGAGGCGTTGGCGCAAGTCTCCACGACTGCCGAACGGAAAATTCCGGTTGAAATGTACGACGAATCGTTCACGAGCGACGAGGCGATGAGCATGAAGCGTGGGACGTTGGCGAGCGACGATCCAAAGTTGGATTCCATCGCGGCTGCTTTGTTGTTGGAGAGGTATTTCGAGCAGACGGATGGAGAACCGATTCGTATTACGCCAGCGCCATCTTCGTCGTCGTCGTCGTCTTGGGGGAATAGAAATAAATAGATTAGAAGGGGCAGGTTTTATGTACTAGCATTTAGCGTGTGACATGTTGTATTGTAGACTAGTATTTAGGTAATTTACACGTATCGAACTGTAGAGAGTCAGTCCATAAGCTATGATATCAGTTTCTGCTTAATACCACCTCTAAAAATCCTCCTCCTCTTCTTCTTCTTCTTCTTCCATTAACGCTCGTTCGCGCTCCTCCTCAGCCATGGCCGTCGCTTCCAGCTTATCTAATTTGTCTTCTAATTCTTTAACAGCTTCGTCTAATCCTTTTAAATCGTACCCGTCCGGAGTGTTGAAAATTTTATCCTGAAACTGTAACCTATCGCTCTCGTCTTTCGCGAGCAACTTGAAGTTGTGTAAAAGAACGTCAAAGTGTACGGTGTACGCGATTGGAATCGAACACTTCACCGGAAAGTAATTCTGCCTATTCGGTTCGCTTCCCCAGTTCGTGAGTAAATTTCGAAAACGTTTCATGTTCTTGTTCGCTTGCGAGGCAACTTCGACAACCGGGAGCAGATCTTGCACTTTGAGAGGGAAATTTTCGACGAGCCAAACGCGGCAGCTCATTTTCCGTCCCATCGTGCCGTCGTCGACGTCTTCCAAAGTCTCATCGCCGCCGCCGTCATTTTTACTGCTGCCATTATTACCACTATTACGCTTCTTCTTCTCTTTACTCTTGTTCTTTCTCCTTCGCTTGTCGTCAAACTCGAAATATTCGTCCTCGTTTCGTTGTTTTTTACCCACCGAACGTATTCTCGTCACGTCTCGATAAATCGGTCGGTCTTGAAACTCCTTCGCGTCGCTCGCGTAACTCTCGAAGTCGTACGTTTCGTCCGCGGGGAGAAATCCAGCGCGATACTTCCTCGTTTCCATCGCTTTCCCTTTCGCTTCCATGACTCTTGCGTATCTTCCATCGATTTTTGACTCTTTCGTTCGTTCGGACACTCCGAGATACGAGCCCCAGCTGTCCACCGGCGAAAACGTATACTCTTGCGGTTCGTAGACGCCGCGCGAGGGGTTTTCTACGAACAAGAGATCAGCTTCGTTTTCAAGTAGCTCTTCAGGAGTCATCGCCGCTATGTCTTTGTGCAAATCGCTCTGAGGTGGAGGAGGAGTATTCGAAGATTTCTTGGAAGAATTTTCTTCTAAAGCGTCGATGCACTTTTTGTTTTCGTGGTCAAAATAAAGCATCGCGGTGTTTATGTTACCGCCGCTTGTTTTTGCATCTTCTTCCTCCTTTGGATTCGCTAAGAACACGATCGAAAACGGCGCTCGGTGCCACACCGGTAAAAGTCCACCGCGTCGTTTCTTCCCGTTCTTTTTGCTCTTCTTCTCGTTTGTCCCGACATCGGACAAGGTGATGAAATCTCCACCGTAGTTATTGTTGTTTTTGTCGTTGTTATCGCGAGCAGTCCCTTCCACGGTCGTCTTCTCTTCTAAGCTTTGCCCTTCTACGTCTTCTATTCCTCTCAGCTCCCCATCTATTCGTACTCTGGTTCCGATTTTTGTCAGCGTGTACGTATCGCTCGGCGCGACTCTTCTCAAAATCGGTCCAAATATTGGAGAATTCAACTCCCACTTCAACTTTGCGGAAAAGTCCGGCGCATTCATCAATCGTTGCATCAATTTCGGCGTGTTCGTATCCAAACTTTCCTTCGCTTTCCTTTTCTTCGCGGTTAGGATGTAAATCGCCGCCTGTCTGTCCTTCACGTGTATCGCTTCGTCCAATGGTTTCCATCCGTGTACGCAGTTTCTCACGTTCACGTCAACGAGAGGATGTTCGGTTAAAATTCTCACAATATCCGTGTTTTCCCTCATGATTGCCAGATGTAATGCGGTATTACCTCTCGAATCGAACGAGTTGAGTAAATCAAAATCGTATTTTTCTTCTTGTTCTTCTTCTTCTTCTCGACGAAGGTTCCTATTTTTGCCCTCGCTCGACGAACTCGTTTTCAACCTCTCCGCGGTGACTAGAAAGTCCTTCACGGTTTCCCGGTCGTTCTCAAAGCACGCCTTGTGAAACGGAAACTGTTCCGAGAAAGTATTATTGGTGGTCGTAGTAGTAGTGTTCGCATTTGAGGTGGAAGCTTTGTTTCCTCCTCCTTCTCGTCGTCTTGTTTTTTCTTCTTCTTCTTCTTCTTCGATATTGGACACATTCGAAGACTCATCAAAAAATTTTCCACGACCTCTCCGGTGGTCGTCCTCGTCCTCGTTTTTGACGCTTTTCTTCACCGCTTTTCCTCTCTCTTCTTGGTCTTCTTCTTCATCATCATTATCCTGGAAAGATAATTCGGAAACCGCGTCGTCAAAGTCTTCTTCTTCTTCTTCTTCTTTGTCTTCTTCTTTTTTCATCGTCTTCTCTCAATGATTCCCAAAACGATTGTCGAAGATTCTGATGATGATGATGATGATGATGAAGATGATGAACCAAACGTCGTCAAAAAATCTTCTTCTTCTTCTTCTATATCTGATATGCGACGACGAAAAAGATGACAAAGACGACAAAGACGATTCACCGTAGCGCGTGTCGTCTCGTTTCCCCCAAAGCGTTGTGTATTATCAGATATAGAAGATTGTTCCGCAGATGACTCAGAAAGTTTGTACGGAAGTTAAAAAGCCACATCAGAGGGGGGGTCAAGCAAAAAAACGCTCGACTTCAATTTTCTTCTCGTTTTTGCTTCTTTTTTTTCGTCGTCTCTTCTCTGCTTTCTTTCTTCGGTGAAAAAGTCTCCTCAGAAAAAATTTATATCTACGCGAGGAGTTGGAAATGAAACGACTACTAAAACAACTGCTCAACTCGTCTTCTTTAACTTCTTCTTTAACTTCTTCTCAGAGCGAAGTCGTTTTTGGAGGGTGGTGTCGCGCGAATACTACTGCGACTACTGCTGTTGCTGCTCGTGTTTCGAGTGCTCCTCGATCATCATCGTGTAGAACAAAATCCATCGCGACTTCGACGGCGTCGTCGGATGGGAACGACGATGAAACTGCCAACACTAGTAGTACGACATCATCAAAGAAGAACAAGAATACAAAAAAGTTATACCCGTCCAAATTCGATTCGAACGAGAAAGTGAACAAAGATTTCACGCCGAACAGGTACCAAACGCGAGAGGAAAACGAACTGAAAACGAAACAAATGAGAGAAGTGAAACGGAAGGAATATTTGGAGAAGATTGTGAAAAGCGAAAACAATCGAGATTTTCAATCGAGCGATCACGCGAACGCGATCGGAGGGGACGGGACCGTGACGAAGTATTACGAGAACGTGGATATCAGAGAAGTCTCGTCGACGCAAAACCAATACGAAATCTTATTAGACGGGAAACCGTTAAAGTCGCCGAAACGCGCGCAGTTTATATTACCGAACAAGTTGTTAGCGAGCGCAATCGCCACGGAATGGGCGACACAGGAGGACGATTTGATTCGGCCATTTACCATGCCGTTGATGCAGTTATCGTCCACGGCGTTGGATCACATGAGCGACTACGCGACGTTTGATTTTCACGTGAAGAAGTTGCTCGAATTTTTCGACGCCGATCAAGCCGTGGTGGCGCACCCGAGCGGGAGCGAATTAAGAGAGATCCAGTTGAAAACATTGAAGAAAGTGCACGATTGGGCCAGGAGGGAGTTTGGGGAGCAGTTGAATTTAAGTTCGGACTCGATATTCGCGCAACCGCAGCCGGAGGAGGTGAAACTTTTGATGGAGAAACGTTTGCGGTCGTTGTCCCCATGGGAGATGACGTGTACGTTTGCGGCGGCGGCGGCAGCCAAATCGCTCTTGATCGGATTAGCGTTGAATAGAAATATCATAGACCCGGAGGAGGCTTTGAAGTGCGCTCGAGTAGAGGAAGATTATCAAATCGAAAGGCACGGATTCGTCGAAGGCGGGCACGATATCGACATTTCCGATTTGCGGGTGCGATTGACGGCGCCGCACGCTTTAAACTTAATTTTGAAAGCGAAAATGGGGACGACGATGTAGACATAGTAGTTCGTAATAGTTTTATGTGTATTTATAGTGTAAAATAGTGTAACAATTGGGAAATACCGCGCGCGGTATTATAATACGTGTTGTTTGGTAACTTATTATTATTATTATTCGTTGAACTCCTGCAAGGCTTCTCGGCGTCGAGACGAACGCGTCGGTTGAGGAGTCACCTTCGCCAACGGCACGTTCAAATCGTCCTCGACCCATTTTTCGGACGCAACTTGTGCTGCGGCTCGTTTAGACCGCTCTCGCGCCGGTGCTGCCATGACTTTTTCTTTTAGTTTTGATACTTTTGGTCCTTTACGATCGTAGAATGGTAAGTCTTCGCTTTGCGATAACTCGCTCGCGTACTTTTCGACGCCTTCTGCGTACTCCGCGAACTGCAAGTCTTCGTTAAACAAGGTTTCCACTTCGTCTTCACCTTCTTCGTTGTCGTTGTTGTTGTTGTTACTGTTACTAGAAGACGAGGAGGAAACGCCCAACGAATCGTGAATTCTATCTTTCGCAATGTTGATATCTTTCAAGGCAATTTTCTCCTTCGGACATTTCTTCGTCGCCATCTTCATCGCGACGAACGCTTCGGACAATTGCAAAGTAACGCGTTGCTTCGTCTCCTCGGAAACAATGCTTCCATTAACGGCACTACCGTCGTTTGGTTGAGATGTTAACATTGATTTTACATCCGGAATCGGTACTCTAGACAAGACCCTGGAGACGGCGGCGTGGTACGCCTTGACTTGCGCTCCGGCGACGCCGGTGCCAAACGGTTTCGAGTTCAACGCCAAGATTTCAATCGAAAGCGATCGAACGAGTTCGGCTTCACCGGCATCAGATCGTTCGATAACACCATCCGTCTTGTTCTTGTTGGTATCGCTGTGCGATGCTTCATCTCCTCCTTCTTTGTGGTTGGATGACGACGATATTCCCGTCTCGAGTTCTAAGAGAGACGTCAGAAAGGCGGCAACTTTCGCGACGCCCTTCTTTTGACTCGCCATTCTCAACGACGGTAACACGGCATCGATCAAGCACGCTCTGACCTTTGCATCTGGTGCAGACGCGATGGCTGGGAAAAATACCGCGAGACATTGCGCCAATCTGGGCGTTTCTTGCGCGTTGCACGCAAAGATGGCGCCCAAGAGCGTCGAGATGACCAAAGACGGTTGCTCAAAGGCGTAGTACCCTCTTCTCAAAGCGAGTTTCGCGAGCGTTTCGCACGCAATGGTTTGCGCGGAGTTCTCAGATTCAGTAAACGCCGCTTCATTCATCGCGTCGATGTTTTCGGCGTCCAGTTCTTCCAGATCCGTTTTATCCTTCGGGTTTTCAAACGGTTCACACGCCGACTCGATGATTCGAAGAAGTTGCTTTTCCAACGTGAGCTGGTACCCGGCGGTTTCATTTTCTTCGCCGTCGGCGTCGGCGTCGGCATCGTCGTTATTCTCTTTTTCTTTCTCATCCTCTTCTCTTTCGTCGTCGTCGTCGTCGTCGTCAAAACGAACGTGAATGCCCTTCTTTGGCACCGGCATATCTCGTCTCGCATCCAACGCTTTCGGTCCGTATAACATGGCGGCATCACCGAGCGCACGCAACGCCATGCACTTTACCGGCTCCGATGGATCAACATCAGCAGCCGTACGCAAGATTCGCACCGTTTCTTCCGTCAATGCGTTCGTTCCACACATTAACAGTAATCCGAGTAACTTGATACCTTCGCGACGAACGCCGGCAGACGCGTGCGCGACAGCCGGTCGAACGAGCGACTGCATGACAGCTTCAGTCGCGTGCGCGGGAAGCTTGGATGACGACGAGTTATTCGCCGTTTCAAAGAGCGAAGAGGCGATGAAGAGCGCTTGCGTTTCAGCGTAGACGTTGGTGTCGTCGTTTACGTCGTCGTCGTTTTTGTTGTTCTCTTCATCGGTAACGGTGCCGCGAAGACTGTCGCAGGCGCCCAAGACGACGGCAACGTGTTCGTTGTCGTCGTGCACGCGCTTCGCCAAGTCAATCAACTGCTTTTCCCACTCGCCGTCACCACCTCGCGCGTAACATGAAACGTCGTTTTCGTCGTTTAAGTCGCCAATCGATCTCAATCGTTCGTAGACGAGCGTCGCGGCGCCTCTTCGCAAGGCGCCGTCGTTCATATCCGAGCAGTTCAACGTCATCATCAACTGTCTCGCCGCAAAGACCGAGGACGTTGTTTTCCCGTCGGCGTGCATGGAAATGGCGCGGAGTAAATCCATCGAAGATTCCGGCAAGCACTGATCCAAAGCATCTTCGACTTCTTCGGTTTCGGCTTGGAGCACCGCGCGCGCTTGACCGACGGCGAGAGACGTGTCCTTCCCTGAACTCGACGTTTGGTTCGCGAGCGCTTCGACGATGACGCGCCAGAACAACGCCTCTTCCGGCGAAAAGAGCTCAACCACTTTCTCTTCTTCTTCTTCTTCTGATTTCTTGAGAAAGAATCTGCGCAACCCGCTCGTTTCGCTCTTCTCCTTGGTCGCGTACGCCATCGCTTTTACCGTCTTCGTTTCAATCAACGTCTTCAACGCCATCTCCGAAACGTTCGGGTGCGACTCCGCGTCGAGTAATTTCAACAACTGAATCGGGTCGTTCTCGCACACGCTCGAGGACATCCACTTCTTGAGCATGTCAACGCAGGCCGATCTCACTGAAATCGATCGATCGTTCAAGCCTCTTCTCAATACCAACGCGCGATGTTCGATCGAGACGGATTCCACTGGAACCTTCGCGGCCAACGCCAAAAACGCGATGCGTCTCACTTCCTCGGAAATGTCTCTCGTTCTCTCCACGACCACGGAAATCGTGTGATCAGAAATCGCCAACGCGCCTAGAATAGCTTTCCTCGCGTCTTTATTCTTCTCGCCTCCGATCAACTCGATAAACGCCGTGGTAATTTCGCTGTTGCTGAAATCCGCGTCTTCCCCGCCATCTTGCAATCTCGATAACGCTCTCGCCGCTTGCGCTCTCACCGCTGGCGTGTTATCTCTCAACCTTTCCAACATCGTCTCTTCCATCTGGTCGTACAAATCGTCCGAAATCTCCGCATCTGGTCCGAGCGCGTTCAAAATCCCCGCCACCATTTGACACGCTCGAAACCGAACCGCGCGATCCTTCGCCGCGGTTACGTTCAACAAGAATCGAATCAACGATTCGCAAAACTCGTCCGCTTCGTCCTCGTGGCCCGGTTCTCGGTGTGCCGTGAATGATATTATAAATCGAATCACCCGTTCCGTGTGTAAGTCTCTCTGTTAAATGTTGTTAATAATAATATTAGCGTTTTATTAATAATAATTTTGAAATCAAGAGACAAAAAAAGGGGAACGAAAGAGAATTTTTTGTATCTCTCTCGACTCTAAAAATCCATTTCATTCTCAAAATCACTATCAAACGACGATAAAGACGACGATAAAGACGAGGAAAGATGATGAAAGAATAAGATATACCTTGTATTCCAACAAAACGTGCAACAAGCACGTGCACATCTCCTGTAAGAACTTCTCGTTGCCGTTTACGTGTCGTAATTCTGTCATTTGTTTTACGATGCGTTTGTGCATGGCGACGCCTAATTGGGTTTCGTTTAACAAACGCGCGACGGTTATTTGGGGTAACTTTTTTACAGTACTCGGCGTCGTTAACGTCGTGTGTTCTCCTTCTGGTTGTTGTTGTTGTTTCGTAGGAGTAGCGTCATCCTTTTCTTCTTCTGCAACCGACGGAGCTGTTGTCTTCGTCTTCTTGGATGTCTTTTTCTTCGTTGTTTTCTCCGTCATTTTGTTCAAGTTTTGTGAAGAATTTTCAGTTTTATGTCAGTATAGTAGTATTAAATTTATATCATCTTCATCTCTCTCTCTGTCTTTTTCTCCCTTCAAATCTCTTCTCTCAATAAGAATAATCTCATTACGTGGCTGGAATAAAGTCCTCGTCGTCGTACTCGTCGTCGTCGTCGTCCATGTCGTCTCCGCTGGCCCACAAATCGTGGACGGTACCGTCGCCGACGGGGTAATTCTTCGCCATGTTCGCTCTTTCGCCGACGCGCTGAGTCGGTTCGTTTGGATCGAATGGTATTCCGCACGCTTCCGCTAAAGAACCAACCACAAACGATGGTTGCTTCGATTCGTCTTCGTTCTCTTCCACGTCTTTCATTTTGTTCGCCCCGGTGAGGACTAAGACGGAATATCTCGCGCCGTTATCTTTCCCGAATTTCACGTCCGTGTCCATTCTATCGCCGATGACCATCGTCCTCTGCGGGTCGCCGTGCGAGTGCGACATTATCGCGTCAAACATGTACTTTCCTGGTTTCCCGCAAATCACATCCGGTGCTCTCCCAGACGCGGTTTCAATCGCTTTCACTATAGGCCCCGCTCCGGGCATCAATAATTTATCTTTCCCTAACCTATCCCCGGCGTCTGGGTTCGTGGCGATGAACTTTGCGCCTTTTTGTATCAAATACGAGGCGTAAGCTAACTTTGCGAACGTAAACGACGTGTCTTGACCAACGACAACCGCGTCTACTCGAGAATCGTCGTCGTGGTCGTTTTCGGCGTCACCTCCCGTCCACTCGTGCATCTCCTCCCAATCGCTCGAAGTACACGAGACTGCTTCGTATACGCCCCCGACGATATCGCCGACGTCGCACTCCTCCAACTCTCTCACTAAAGCTTGCTCACCGACCACGTATATCTTCTTATTTGATGACGACGACGACGATCCATCCGTAGTAGTACTACCGTGAGTATTGTTAAACCCGATGGCGGATAAATACGACGCCGACGCAAACGCCGCGGTATATATGTGGTTCACGTCCACCTCCATCCCGAGCTCGGAAAACTTCCACTGGTAATACTCTCTCGTTTTCGTCGCGTTGTTCGTGACAAAAAACACTCGCTTTTGCAACGTTTCTCGTAAATAGTCCACGGCTTTTTTCGCCCCGGGAACTAAAGCGTCTCCGTGCCATATGACCCCATCGCAATCTAACAACACGGTATCGACATCTTCGCTGATTTCTCGAGTCAATCCATTGTTGGTGATAGTATCGCCTCCAAAACTGCCGTCCGCATGTGTCACGAAAAGAGCGTCGTTGTCCCCGTTGTTATTTCTTCTTTTTTGTCTTCTTTGTCTTCTGAATTCTGATGAATTGTTCGCGTTTCTCCGTTGGTGTTGGTGTTGCACATCGGAGGAGAAATTCCGCCGCCGAGCGCAGTGAGCATTCGTGTTCGTATGAGTATTAATAGTAGCAGTAGCAGCAGCGCTGCTCGTAGATGCGAGCATAATACTAAATATAAGAAGATTAAAAGAGCGCGGGGTGAAAACGAATAATAACTGTTGTTGTTGTTTATATCGTTTGAAGTGCGCGTCGAATGTGTAACGAAAACAAGAAGTGAGAGATGAAAACCCTTTGGGTCTGTCTAGGACAAAAAGAAGAAAAATTGAAAGAAAAATGAGTGTAACTCTTTATCATCGTCTTCCGTCGTTTCTCTGTACTACCACTACTACTCTACTACTATTATTACTACTCTGCTAGTCTAATACTCGTACACAAATAAGAAGGGACGAACTACATGAAACCACCACCACCACTGAGATTTGGTCTGAGCTCTTTCGCAGTCACGACGTCTCCGACGGATATTTTCGAACAACCGCCGCCTGGCGCGTTCGTAATCATGTTCCACCCGAAGAAGACTTCGTTCGCCCACGATTTGGTTTGGCTGTTTAGAACGGTCCCGGAGCGGAATTTTTGCAACGCGCGAGAGACTTCGCGGTTTTTATCGAAGATGCCGGTTTCTTGGTTTATATCCGGGATCGTACATCGAGAACACGGTTTGACGAGGTCCCAAGAAACACCACCTTCATCTCCGCCGCGTTCGCCGCCGCCGCCGCCGCCGCTCTTGCTCTTTCTCGCGCGTGTTTCTATCTTTAACCACTTGTCCTCTGCCCACTCTTTACCTCCGGAAACAACCACGTTCGGTCGAAAGCGATTCATTTTCACTTCGCTTCCGGCTAAATTGAACAGCTCTTTCCCCATGACCACGCGCTTTTGCAAATCGTCGAGACTGGACTCGTGGGCTAACAACACGGGGTACCCGTCGCTAAACGCCGTCTCGCCGCCGTTCTTCGCGTATCGCTCGTCTAAAGGCCTTTTCGGTCTCGAGTTACGATCGCTCGTCGAAACGTACTTATTAAACCGTTCCGGTATCCCTCCGGTTCCAATCCAACGAACAATTTTCGCCCCGGGCACTCTTATCGCCCTCGATATCCACTCGTTCACCGCGTCGCTCTCCGCCAAGTGAACGCCGCAGTAGTCCCACACCGAACATTCCACCTCGCCAGACATGTCCTCTTTTCTCGCCAGCAGAGGAATTTCGCACTCTTCCGCGCAGTTTGGACTTCGCAGAATTAATTTCGCATTTCTCAGCATCGATTCAGTCTCGTTTACGTCGTTTACCCCGTCGTCGTTCACATCCTCCTTCATGACTCGTTCCATCGTACTATTCTCATCAAAATCATCACCTTCTTCTTCCTCAAAGATGGACCCGCGAAACTCGGTTTCAACCAACGCCAACTCCGGAACAGTTCTCTGACTGATAAATTCCCCGTCTTTATCGATCACGCAAAAGCATCTGTCCCACTCGAATCCAGTTGCGGTCAAACGCGCGCGCTTCACGTCGATGCCTTTGCACGATTTCAACGGGTACACCGTCAGGCGCGATATTTTTAGCTCCTCCTTCTCGTCTTTCATCGTGTGGTGTTACTGGTCTTTCTTTCGCTTTTTCCTCAAAGTTTTTGATTTTTTTTTCTTCGCTTTTTTCTTCCTGTCATGGTTTCAACAAAGTCTTCATTAAAAGTGTTCACTTTCTTCTTCGTCTTCTTGGTCTTCTCTGAGATCTCCTCGTCGTCTGAATCGTTTTCGTCTTCTCGTCTTCTCGATGATGGTAACAAGGCTTTGAACACAACTCGTCCTCTTCTTCCTCTTTTTTCTTCTTCTTCTTCTTCTTCTTCTTCTTCTTCTCGTCCTCGTCGTTCTGCGAGCAAAGCGCGCACGTCGGTCTCGACTCGGCGCAAACTCCTCGCGAATGCTTCTTGTTCGAGCAAACGCGATTTCTCTCGTTTGTTTTTTTGCATCGTGGTTCGTATGCTTCGTACGGCGACGGTCGTGGCTACGGTCACGCGGACGAGTTGCGTGGCTTGCGCGATGAGAAGTTCGATGTCGATGTCTTCCTCTCGTTCTTCTTCCGCCGTTTCCTTGATTTGATACTGCTGACGGTAATAATACTCGACAAATCGAGGCACGAGGGCGATTTCAATCGCGTGACTACACAAGACGGCGCCTAAGATCTGTCTTAAACTTTCTCTGAGAAACGTTCTCAACGCGTGTGGCACAAAAGAAGTCCCAAACACGAACCACCAAACGAAGAAGAAGAAAACCAAACTCGATTTCGAGAGCGCGTCTCGCATGCGATTGAAAGTAATCGCGAGTTCTTTCAATCGCATAGAGTGTACCTTTGCGAACGCAGTCAATTTTTCTACCGCGTTTTGTGCTTCTTGGACACGTGTTAACGTCAAGTTGAGTCTTTCGCGCGTTTGATTGTGTACGTTTTGCGTCTCTAACAGCGTCTCGTGCACTGAACTTTTTATCTGAAATTCCATCGCTCGTAATCTTTCCATTGATTTTTCAACGCTCTTTTTCGCTTCCAACTCGGAAAGTTCGATTCGTTTAAAAAACTCGGATAATTCTCTCGAAGCTCTCAGCGCGCGGAATCGTTGCTCGTGTTGCGCGCACTCTGATTCTACTCTCGAAAGCGCTTGAAAATACATGTTGAGTTCTGTTGCTTTCGTAACGGAGAAAAAATTACGACTGGTTGTCTTGTCTTCGTCTTCGTCTTCCTCTTCGTCCATTCCATCGGCGTTATTTTCGTTGTCGTCGTCCTCCTCCTCCTCGTCGTCGTAAAACAGAAACTTGAACAGTCCTTTCAGTCCATTGCTGTTGTTTGCCTCTTCACCATCTCCTCCTCCGTCGTCGTCGTCGTCGTCGTCGTCGTCTGACCCTCCTATTCGTTTCAACGCGCACCTTTCGCACCCACCATCGAAACGCTTTTTATTACATTTCCCCAATCTGCTTTTTACTTTAGACCGTTCCAGACGACACGAGACCGCATTCACCGCGACGAGACATTTCAACGCGTCTTTATCCTTCGCTTGCACCAGATGTTCGCAGAAGATATCCTCTTCTGATCCTTTGAATCGACGCCCGCCGCCGTGATGATGATGTTGGTTAAAAATAGAAAAAAACGCATCTCTCATGCACTCTTCTTGGGAGTCCAACTGATCGTCTTCTAAAAATCTCGCACTCAACGCTACCCTTTTATTGTCGTTCGTGTCATACGAGAAAGCGAGTTTCTTCTTGTCCTCCTTCTTTTCTTCTCTTTGTCGACTTTCAGCAATTCGACTACTGTTTGCTCCTCCGGAGAGGAAGAGGAAGAGGACGAGAGTGAACATTTGCCTCCTCGTGTGTGTGTGGTCAAACGATTTTTTTATTTCTCTTTTGAAGCATTTCTGTGTGTGCCTCAAAAAAGACGTATTTCTGTTGATTTTTATTCATTCTGTTTGACTCTTCATAAATAAAATGAAGACCCCCTACGACTCTTCCTCTCCTCTGCGTCGTAGTCGCAACAACGACCACCACCACCACAAAAATGACGACGACTATTTTAACAGAAAGAACAACGAGAACAACTCTTTCGCAGAGGACGACTACACAGACGACAGAATTTCCTCGCGAAGTGCGCAGAAACACTTGGAAATTACGCACGAGATTTCGAAAATTTTAGAGTGCGATTTGGACCGGGAGACGTTAGCGGTGTGCATCTCTATGCTCCAAAACGGCGTGGAACCGGAAAGTTTAGCGTTAGTGGTGAAAGAATTGAAGAGAGAGGCGAAGAGGTTAAGAGAGAGCAGGGAGAGAGCGATTGGAGGAGGAGGAGGAATGCGATGATGATTCAAGTGGAAAGGGTCAAAGTGTGTTGTTGTATACTATTCAGGAGAGAGTTAGAAAGAGAGAGAAAAGAAGATGTGTCTCGGGTAACTATTTTTGCGAAACGAAAGCGTACTTGTTATTTAGTAGAGTTTATTTCAATATAGCTACATCATCGCCACCGTCGCACTTCTCTCTTTTTCCTCTTTCTGTTCATGTTCTTTTGTGTATGTGTGTGTGCGTAAACTGTTGTAAGCGCCGCCGCCGCGTACGTATCTCTCTCTCTTTTTTCTCTCGTCGATCAAATCGAAAAACTTACGTGATGACGGTCGGCGATTCGCGGCCGGTGAACTTTTTCAACTCGGAAACTTCCAACGCGATGTCAATGAGTGGCTTCAACGCGACTTGCGCCTCGATGCCTTGCTTCGCTTCGTCGGCTTCGTATTGCTCGATGTACATTCTCACGGTGGCGCCGGAGGATCCGGTACCGGACAAACGGAAGATAAATCTGGACCCGTCCGTAAAGACGAATCGGACGCCTTGCCTGGAGGCAACGGACCCATCGATCGGATCGGTGTATTCAAAGTCGTCCGCGTAGTCCAACTCGTACGCGCCGTACTTGTCTCCTTTCTTCGCTTTGCTCGCTTTCTCGCGCAAGGATTCAACCATCTTGTTGCACGGATCCGATTCGCACCCTTCGTAATCATATCTGGAGAAGAAGTTTCTGCCGTACGTCTTCCAGTGTGCCTCGGTGATTTCCTTGACGCCGACAAGTTTCCCGCCTTCTGGGACGTTCTCGTTTCTCTTGGCCAAGATGGACAACCACGCCAAGACGGCCCACGGTCCGTCTTTTTCTCTGATGTGGTCAGAGCCGGTACCGAAGGACTCCTCGCCGCAGACCGAGCACTTGCCGGCATCCATCAAGTTACCAAAATACTTCCAACCAGTTGGGGTTTCGAAGCACTCGACGTTCAACTTTTGCGCGACTCTGTCCAACGCAGCCGCGGTTGGCATGGATCTCGCGACGCCTTTCAAGCCAGACTTGAAGTACGGAATACACTCTTGCGCGTTGGCGGCGATGATGGCGACGGAATCCGACGGCGTGACAAAGAAGTTGTTGCCCAAAATCATGTTACGGTCACCATCACCATCGGAAGCGGCACCAAAGTCCGGCGCGTTTTCGGAGAACATAACTTTCACCAATTCTTCCGCGTACGTCAAGTTCGGGTCCGGGTGACCTTTGTTAAAGTCTTCCATCGGCGTATCGTTGACGCACGAACTCGCCGGCGCTCCCAAAGCGTCGACCAAAATCGGCTTCGCGTACGCGCCAGTGATGGCGTGCATGGCGTCAAATTGCATGGAAAAATCTTTTCTCTTCAACAACTTACTGATCAAGTCAAAATCGAAGACTTCTTTCAACAACTTCATGTAATCTTCCGTCGGCGAGACGACTTCGACTTCAAAGTCGCCAAACTTCGTCACGCCAACTTTGCTCAAGTCCACGTCCGGAATATCCGCCATTTGCAACTCGCTCACGGATTGCGTAAACCCGTAGATTTTATCGGTGATCTTTTCCGGCGCCGGTTCCCCGGCGGAGGAGTTGAACTTGATCCCCCAATCTTCTTCCGGCCCGCCCGGGTTGTGCGACGCGGACATGATAAAACCGCCGTATGCTTTGCGCGCTCGAATGACCGCCGACGCCGCCGGCGTGCACAAGTACCCGTTTTGCCCGACGTACATCTTCTTCACCCCGTTCCCGGCGGCTAATTTCAAGATGATTTGCGACGCTTCTTTGTTAAACCATCTCCCGTCGCCGCCTAACACCATCTCGCTCCCTTGCAACTCCTCTTGCGGTAACGCCATGAACAACGACTGCACCCAGTTGGCGAGATAGTTCCCGGACGAAAACTCTTTCGCTTTCTTTCTTAAACCAGACGTGCCGGTTTTTTGCCCTTCGATCGGTGTCGTCGGGATTGGTTTCACCGCCACGCCTGCCACGGCTTGCGCTCGAGTGATGGTGCTCATCTTTTTCTTAGTATGAGTAGAATTATTCTTCGATGATGATTGATGATGATGAATTTTAGTACTCGCGAGGCTTTCTCTTCCTGTTGTTCTCAACAAAAGTTGCGTTTGCATTATATTGAGAAGAGGAAATTCACAAAAATGTATCAGTAAGAGAGAGTGTGTGTGTTTATGTTATGTATAAACTTGCAACTGCGTGCTTTTGTAAGGACTCTTTCTAGTGGATTAGAGAAAAGATTATCCAATATTGTTAGATACCAGAGCACACAACAAAAGGAGAGATATTTCCGGCCACAAAAAAACTCAATCACAGAACAACAATTAAGAGCTTCTTAGTATTCTCGCTCTCTCTCAAAGAGCGAGGTCAGTCAAATAAAAACAAAAGAGACCAGACACCCACAAAAAAGAGCGCTTCTCTCTCTCTCTTTATTCTTCTTTCTCTTCTTCTTCTTTTAATCAGGAAAAGAGGAGAGCATTCGTGGTCTCACCATCGAGAGCAGATTCTAAGAGAGCGCGGAGGAGGAAGAGGAGGAGGAAGACCGCGACGAGAGGCTTCGTTTATTAAAGAGAGAGAAGAAGGTCAAAGATCTTCTCTCGTCTCTCTCTATTTATATATTCGTCTTTTCCCGGGAAAACGCAGTCGGGAGTAAAAAAGAGAATAATAAAAATAGAGAAGACGAACAGACTTAAAAGGTTGTTGAAGAGAGAGAGAGAGAAAGATTCACATCAAAATGGTTAGCAGCAGTAGTGCGAGTAGTAGTGGTAGTCATAGCAGTAGTAGTAGTTCTAGTGGGAATATGATGATGGTGATAGTGATGATGATTCAAGACGGTCTCGAGGATGTAAAAAAGTACATCAAAGAAGAAACCAACAAAGAAGACTCGAAAACAGTTCGAAACACTGTACTGGTTTTCGCGTGCACGTACCTGCTCCAGATGTACGTATTTTCGACGACGAGAGCGATGAAAAATCCAACCTCGTTTCCTCAGCGAAGATACGTTTTGGAAACGTTAGTGTACTTTCTCTTCGCGTTCCCGTTGGCGACTTTACAAGCCGCGTGGGTGCTCTTTTGGATTATATTCTGGCAACTGGCGGGGAAGCCGCTGTGGAAGCCGACGTTTCCGCATAGGTTTAAAAAGAACAGGATGCACGTGAACGAGAAGAAACGAAGAGATAAGACTGAAAACGGGGACGATCACGCGCACGTGAGTTTATGCGGGGGAGGGTTTCGAACCTGGTACCATTTAGGCGTGTATTTTGGGTTGAGAGATAACTTTGGCGAGACTGGAGTGGACGATATCGTCTTCGCGGGCGCCTCCATCGGCGCGTTGGTCGCCGCGTTGGCGGGCGCAAATGTGAAACCTGAGGAAATTTGGAAACAAATCCCTCCAATCGCGCACGAGTTTAGAGAACCAATGGGGTTCATTCATAATTTAACCAATATTGGACAGTATTGCAGGTATTTATTGAACGCGTTGTTACCGGAAGACGCGCATAAAAAGTGCAACGGGAGAGTGTTCTTATCCGTCACCAAGTTGTTCCCGACGCCGCACAACGTCATCATCTCCGAGTGGCACTCGCGAGAGGATTTGATCAATTGCGTTTTGGCGTGCGGATACATACCTGGCTGGACCTGGCCTGGGTTTTGCGTATGGGACGGCAACATCTGCGTCGACGGCGGCGTGACGAACAACTTACCCAGCTTACACGAAAACGCCTTGCGAGTAGGATTAGACGAAGACGATATCAAACACTGGAACGCGGTTTTGTGCCCATCCCAGGCGTTACCGAGGGTGAACACGTTCATCCCAGCCGACGACGAGCACTTGACTGCCATGGTCGAGGAAGGCAAAGACGATTTCGAGGATTGGTTGGACACTCCGGCGGGAGTAGAGTTCGCTTTGCGTCTCCACGGTAGGAAACGACACAAGAGATATTCCATCGAAATAGACCCGAACGTAGAGGGATTCCATAGATAATAAAAAATTGTTAAATGTAAAATCATTATCATCATCGTCATCGTTATCGCGTTGAAATGTCAACAACAACAACACTACTCCTTTTGTATGGCCGGTAAAAGAAGCGCCCGCTAAAAATAAATATCTGCGTGGTTGGACCCTTTGCTTCTCAAAAGTATCTCAAAAAGGTCAAGGTCAAACACCACAATTACTCATAACGACAGCACGCATAACAACACACACACACAATAACAACAACAACAACAACATTAAAATGAGCGCAATCGAGGTGCAAGAAAAGCAGCAGGACAACTTGAACGATCACACGACGTTTGTGGCCACTCCGGTGGTGGAATCCGTCGATCACGGGGGGCAAAAAGTGTTGAATTTCCTCGGGATCAATTGCGCGACCGCTCGGTGCCGACACTGTTTCCAAACCGTTCCTCACGACCACGAGGACGCTTTGCTCGTAGACGAAGACGGAGAGAATAAAGATACCTTAAATAATAATAAGAGTGAACCGAACACGCCGAAAACGCCGTGTGATTCTCACTCGGAGTGGACGAAGACGTTTGAAGTGCAAAGGCAAAACATGAAGAGCGCCAACATACCGAAAACGGACGACGAATACAAGAAATCGGTGTTTACGCCGACGGACGAGTCGAGCACGAGATTATACGCGGAAATGGACGCGTTGGAAACGAATGCTGTGATAAACGAGAGGTTGGTGAGTGGGGCGGTGAAGAATGCGGTGAAGAAACAGTAATCATCATCATCGCGTTATTATGAACTTGTACAAATAGAGAGAGAGCGTTGGCGTAACCGCAAACAACAACAACGGCATGAACAACGTGAACGTGCCATATAAATTTTGTTTTGTTTTAACATACCAGTATACACATATGTATTAATTTATCATGTCGGAATACATCGTGAAAGCGCGTCGAGCTGAGGTTCTCTCGTGCGGATCGCGAACGAGCAGAGTTTTGAGCAACCAGTTTGCAATATCACCGTCGGAAGGTGGGCGGCGGATTACGTCGCTTGGGAGGATATCGTCGCGTAGCATTTTCGAATAATTTTCAGCGTTATCATCACCACCAGCGACAACATTAAGCAAACCAAGGAATCCATTTTGTTCGTATGCGTGCCTGTTCGGAGAGTTACTGAAAAACAATTCGCACAACGCCACGCCGAGCGAGTAGCAGTCACATTTTTTGCCATCGACGAAACACGCAGCAGCGGTTGTTCTACTACTATCGCCCGAAGGGAACAAAGCGCTGTGAGTCTTAACTTCGTCAATGAGTAGCATTTCTGGAGCGTGGTATATCTCTGTACCTCTTGCGCGCGAGGTTCCTTTTACTTTGTCCGAGATGTCGTAAACCGCGCACTCTCCGAAATCGATTAAAGTTATCGCGTATTGTGTTCCTTTTTTCCTCACCTCCTCCTCCTCCTCCTCCTCCTCTTGGCGCCGCGTGGAGAGAATGAAATGTTCGAGCTTCAAGTCAAAGTGGACGACATTCTTTTCGTGCATATCGACTACCATCTGTAGCATCGTTTTCGCGATTGCAAGCAGTAGCGTTCTGTCGTTGTTCGCTTCATTTGCGTCTTTCTTTAAATATTCACCTAGATTTGAACGCCACGCGTTCAATCCGACTCCGTCGACCCAATCGGTCGCCACGCATAAGAAATCTTCGCATGCGCCGTAATCTCGGAGTGTTCCAAACGAGTATGAAATCGACATCTCATCATCACGATTTCCTATTTTTATCACAGAACTCTTCTTCTTCTTCTTCTTCTTCACCTTCTTCTCACCATTCTCGAAATCACGTAAAATCTCGAGTGCGGTAACTTCGGCGTACACGTCTTGAAACGCTTTCCTCGCGACATCGTTGACTTCAAATTTCGAGCGGCACATCCATCTCACGCACACAAATTTGTCTTTACCGCGAGTAATTTTACACTTAGTCACCGCATCACCCGTCGTGCGGAACGAATAATCGTCGCATTCGCGCGCGTTCGCCACGTGCTCGTACTTCTCGCTCTCGAAGCACCCTTCCGCGCACAAGCGTAAAATTCGCCTCGCGCAGGGCGACTTTACGTGAGCCCTTTTGTAGCACCGTTCGACGATGGCCGCGTTCGTCGGTTCCGAACAAAACGCTCTCAGTGTGAGATAAATTTTGTTATTGAAGCATTTTGGTGCATCATCATCGTTATTACGCGATGATGTTTTTAAAGGTGGTGGGTCTCTCGGAAAGAAAGTCTCGTGAAGCAAATTTTCATTCGCGTCGTGTCGAAACCCCTCGAGAATAATCGCGAGAAATTTTGACCGCACGCTTTCGCCGCACAACAACAACGCTCTCGATTGCTTCGCTCTCAATTCTCGCAAACTTTCGTTTCGTCTTCTAAGATAGATTTCGACGGGGACATTTTCTCCCCTTGAAACCCCTTCTTCCGTGTGTTTGAGCGCGTTGATGCGTAAACCTGGTATTTTCTCCCGCCCTACTCGTCGTTGTTGTTTACCATCAGAACAGTCTCTGTTCTCCTCCAACCACTCCAAGAACGTTTCTGGATCGCTTTGAACATCGTTCAGTCGTAACAAATCCGCCCGCGCGTCGAAAAACTCGTCGTACATTGCTCTCAACTTCGCGTCGGAAATCTCTTTCAAAAACGACGCATTCTGAACACCTAATAAAACTTCGTCGTCGTCGTCATCCTCGTCATCGTCCTCGTTCTCGTCTTCCTTTGGATGATTCGTATCGGAATGATGAGAAAAGCGAGGAAGAAATAGAGCCTCTCTTTTCGCGCTTTCGTATTCCGCGCTCAGAAAAGGGAGCAACGTCTCCACGACGTTCTCTTTCGTCCTCCAGATACCACCGCTGCTGCTGCAAATGCTGCTGTTGATGGCTTTTTCCAACCATCCGTCCATCGCGTTCTCAAAGTCGGCGGGGTTGTTTTTCTTCGAGAGAAACGAAAGCTTCGAGGAGGAGGAGGAAGAGGAGGCGCCTTCTTCTCCTCCTCCTTTTTCTTCTGCATCTTCATCGTCGTCATTGAAGCGTTCTGAAGAGAAAAAAGAAGTTGACTTTTTTTCTTCATCTTCGGCCGCAGCAAAAAAAGGAGGCGAAGGAGGAGAAGGAGAAGGCGCATTTCTCACCGCTAAATACAACTCGTTCACCCACTCTGGACTCTTCTTCTTCTTCTTACTCGTCGTCGTCATTTCTTCTTCGTTTGTTGTTGCTATAGTGCGTGTGTGTGTTCAACAAAAAACAAACCCCTAATATAATACTGAAGAGTATTTTAGACCGAGTGCAAAAAATATGAACACCAACCAGAAAAGAGGTGCCTAAAATTCAAAAAATCTTCTTTTTTTTAATTTCCCACAAAAATCATCACAACAAACCATTCAGAAGAGTTTTAAAAATGTCTGAGCGAGAAGAAGAAGAAGACAATGATGATGACATCAGAGGAAGAGGACAAAAACGAGAACAACAAGGAAAGAATAAGAACAAAAACGACCCAAACTTATTCCGAATCTTAATCGCCACGGACAACCACTTGGGCGCGCACGAACGAGACCCGATTCGGAAAAACGATTCGTTCATCGCGTTTCGAGAAATCTTGGAGACCGCGAAGAAGGAAAAAGTGGACGCGCTGTTTCTGGGAGGCGATTTGTTCGACCAGAACAAACCGAGCCGAGAAACCTTGGTACAAACGATGGATGTTTTGAGAGAGTACGTGTTCGGGGACGATCCGATCGAGTTTGAAGTTGTTTCCGATCAGAGCATAAATTTTCCGAATAGAGGCATCGTGAACTTTGAGGATGAAAACGTGAACGTCGCGCTGCCGATATTCGCGATTCACGGGAATCACGACGACCCGTCCGGGCAGGAGAATTTATCAGCGCTGGATATTTTGTCCAGTTGCTCGTTGATTAATTACTTCGGTAAGCACGCTCTGAGTGGGTCGAACACGGGTGCGATTGAATTGAAACCGGTGTTGTTGAGAAAAGGCGAGACGAAGTTGGCCTTGTACGGGTTAGGATGGATACGAGATCAGAGATTACACCAGATGATGGCGAGTAAAGGGAACGTGAAGTGGATTCGACCGGGGAGTTCGGACGAGAAGACTCCGTTGGCGAACTGGTTTAATCTCATGTTGATTCATCAAAACAGAGTGTCGCACGCGCCGAAGAATTCAATTTCCGAGAGGCACTTGCCGAGTTGGATGGATTTAGTCGTTTGGGGACACGAACACGAGTGTTTGATTGAGCCGCAGTTGTTCGACGGCGTGAGCGTTTCGCAACCGGGGAGCTCGGTGACGACGTCGTTGGTGGAAGCCGAGAGTGGGACGAAGAAGATTTGTATTTTAGAGTTGAAACCGGGGAAGGAGAAGAAAGATCCGCCGCATTGGCGGTTGTTACCAGTTCCGTTACAAACGACGAGACCGTACGCATTTAAGAACATCTCGTTAGCAGAACAGGAAGATTTGATGAACGAGGAGGAAGATGGGGGAGGTCAGGATCAGGAAGCCATCGAGAACTTCTTGATGATTACGGTGAATGGCATGATTAAAGAGGCGATGCAAAACGCGGCGAGCGGCGTGAAAAAGTTGGCGCAGTTGAACCAACTGCCGTTGATTCGATTGCGAGTGGATTTGACCGGTGGTTTCCAGAGCGTCAACGTCCAAAAGTTTGGGCAAAAGTTTGTGGGTAAAGTCGCGAATCCTTCGGATATGTTGTTGTTTCACAAATCGAAGAAAAAAAAGGGAGGGAACAAAGACGAGGAAGACGAGTTCAACGAAGGGATGATGAAAGAAAATATAAACGTAGAAGATGAGGACGAGGATTTAGACGACGCGAGAGCAGGGCCGAGACAGGACCAAAAACGGATCGAACGGTTGATCAAAGAACGAATGGATAAAGGATTACAAATTTTAGACATTCCAAACTTAATGAACTCTTTGGACGATATGGTGAACAGAGACGACAACAAAGCGGTGAAAACTTTGTGCGAGTCGACGATGAAACACTTTCAAAGAGAGTTGGCGTCGACCGCGCAACCGTCGGAGTTAATTGAAGCGAGCGAAGTACAGAGGAGAGTGCAAGAGTTGACGAAGAAACACACGCAACAGCAACAACAACAACAACAACAAGATGGAGGTGCTCGTGCTAAAGCGAAGAAAGGTCAGCAAGCGGCGACGCAACAAACGCAGCGCGCGCAACAAGTGCGAGAGTTTCAAGACGCGGCACCAGCGAAGAAATCCGAAGCGACGAGACAGTTAGACGAAGAAGAAGCGCTAGAGCGTGTATTATTAGCACAGCAAAAAGAAGCTGCCCAGGACGGTCGCGCGCAAAGACCAGTTCCGGCGTCTCGCAGAGGAGGCGCAAAACAACCTCCGCCGCCGGTTCCGGAGACGAAGAAAAAAGGAGACGACGACGATTACGTCGTTTCGGATTCAGAGGAGGAAGACGACGACGTCATCCCAGCATCTGCGCAGCCAGTAGCTGCTGCGCGGCGTGGGCTAGCTGTTGGAGCGAAAAGTGCAGCCGCCGCAGCGGCGGCGGCAAAAAGAAAACAGCGACAACAATCGGATTCGGAATCTTCTCAAGACGAGGAAGTGCCTGATTCGGAAGAAGAAGAAGACGAAGATTTCGCAGATGCGAAACCCGCACCGAAGAAGAGAGGTGGAGCTGCAGCAGCCGCCGCCGCCGCAACGAGAGCGACAAGACGTGGTCGTGGCGCGACGCCGTCGACGCAAACGAAGAGCAGAAAAGTTCCAGAAAGTATCGTCATCGACGACTCCTCGGATTCCGACGAAAAGGCGACGCCTTCTGTCGCGGCTGGAGCTGGAAGAACATCTGCTGCCGCTTCGAGAGGCAGAGGCCGCGCGCGCGGTGCCAAAGTTTTGAACAACCCAACAACGAAATCGGCAGTTGGGAATAAGCGCGGCAGAGGTGCCGCCTCGTCGAAGCGAGGTGCTGGTAACAACGCGGACGACTCTGACTCGGAAGAACGCGCGAGACCGACGAGAAGAACGCGCGGCGCGCCCAGTACTCTTCCCACAA
>Ga0257106_1000108_pt1 | contig 50852 bp, 25 predicted proteins | sample LP_taG_3_FD_190177 | JGI IMG/M metagenome (GOLD analysis project Ga0257106, IMG submission 190177) | Marine microbial communities from Northeast Subartic Pacific Ocean, Canada - LP_J_2011_P26_10m | ecosystem: Environmental > Aquatic > Marine > Oceanic | place: Canada: Northeast Subartic Pacific...
TTTTTAATTTTGAACACGAGACCAACAGCTGTCAGTTCGAAATTTTTGAAATCCATCAAAGCGCGATACAAAAAAAAGGGACGATACAGACGTAAACGACGTAAAACGACGACGGAGAAAGCCTCTCTTCCTCCCCTACTCGTCGCTAAAACTCGTGGGGGTCTCTGTCCGACGACGATAACCTAAAACAACCGAATAAGTTTGTCGTCTCTCTTTGGGAACGTTTTGTATTTATTTATTTGAAAATTCAGTAAAAAATGTTTCCATCGATGATGGTGTCCGTGATGATGGTCGTTCGCTGCGGTCCTACGTCGTCTTCCTCCAGGAACAACGCGAAGCGCCAAACGGGAGTTGCTCTGCCTTCCAACAAGGCGCCGAGAATGCCAAAAGGTCGACGGATTTTATTAGTCAAGTCGAAACCACGGCAGCAGCAAAGAGTGCAATTCTCAAAGTCGTTTTTTGATTCCCTTTCGGGAGGAGGAGGCGTTTTTGGTGCAAAAACACCACCGCCACCACCGTCAAAGCGTACGACGACGACGAAGGAGCGGGACGAGACATTCTCGTTAAAAAAGACGAGCACAGACGACGAGGACGACGACGAATACACGGTGATCGACCCGCTCTCTCCATCGTTCCTGGGTTCTTTCCCGAGCGAATGGCAAAACAGCAACGAGAAGCTGCGGTTGGTTTTAAACGCCTTCGAAGGGTGTTCCCGGACGGCGATGTTGTCGCTCGGACCGATACAGGCGTGCGTGAGCGCGCAGGTTTTGTTGGTGTTTGTGAGCGAGCAAAAGAAACAGAACAGATTGGAGAACTTTTTGAACGATTTTTGGCAAGGGAAGGTTGCGTTGGCCACGGAGCGAGTGAAGGGGAAGATGTCCGTGGACCGAGCGTTGTTGGAGAGGCACTTCGACAGAGAACGAACGGAGTACGAAGGGAAATTGGCCAATATGAGAGGAGAAAACGCGGCGGTTAAAAGTCGTGCGGAGATGACGCGTCGGGAGATGTTTGAGACGAAAGGGCTGGTGAGGAAAATGCAAGAAGATATTGAAGAGTTCAAGTGTCTCGTGGAGGAACAAAAGGAAGAGATGGAACAGTTCAAGAAGAACGAGTACGCGTTGAAGTGCAAAACGGAGCAGCAGTTTGATTCGATGTACCAAACATTTACGAGAGATTTCGTTTTGTTGAGACACGCAAAAAAGCAACAGGCGAAGGCGCATACGTTTGAAATCGAACGACGCGACCGAGCGGAGAAGGTCTTAAAGGCGAAGACGGCGCAACAATTCGATAAAATGTACGAAACGCTGGTGAGAGATATCGCTATGAAAGATCACGAGATCGCACAGTTGCAAACGCAGTTGAGCGCGTACGAGGATGATTTGAAGGAGAAGGAGAAGATGATCGAGGGTATGGAGGTAAAGTTACGCATGGCAAACGAGGAGAAATCAAGAATAGAGCGAGCGTTGATTAGTGCGAACCATCATCACGAAACTGAAATCCAGGAATTGAACGTGATTATTACCGGTTTGTTGGATTCGATTCAAACGCTCGAACGCGAAGCGGCGGAAGAGGAGGTCCGCAAAGAACGCATTTGGAGCGAAAAGACAGCTGAAATTGAAAGTTTGAAACAGAAAGTGATGGACTTACGCATTGACCATTCCGTTGTCGAGCATAGAATGGAATTGGCGCGTCAGCAGTTAGAGAAGGAATACGAAGAAAAGAAAACGGAAGTTTCCGTGGAAGCGGATACGAGAATCGTCAACACCATCGAAAGAGTCGCTCGTGCGCAGTTTGAGAGATTACACGATATGACCGTGTTGAAGAATAAGTTTGTCCGAGATCACGAAAACGAGATGGAAGCGTTGAAAGCGTCGGTAGAGATTAAAGAGCGAGAGATTGTCGAGAATTCGAAGAAGGCGGAGGAGAAAATCGAAGCCATCGCGAGGGAACTCGCCGAGGCGAAAGATTCATACGCTCGCGAGTTGAACGTTGCTTCCGATTTATCGTCTTCTCGCGCGATAGAGATTGAAAAGCTGAAAACTGAAATATCAGACGCGAACGAGAAAGAGCGCGAGATTGTCGAAGAGTTGAAGACGGTGCAATCGGCGCTTTTTGAGGAGAAGGCAAAAGTCGCACGCGTTGAACAAGGCTCGAGCGAGACGTTGAAGCAAGCCGAATGGGATTTCTTCTCAGAGAATGCCAAATTAAAACAAGTCGAGCACGAGTTGGAATTAAAGTTAGAGCACGCAAACTTAGAGAAGCATCAGATTGAGAGGGCGTTGTATTCCTCCGCCGCGCACGAAAACGGGCTTCAAGAGAAAGTCAACAGCATGAAAAATTCAATCGCGAAAGCGGCGAAAAAGGTGGAATATACCGAAGCGAAGCTGGAACAATCCAACTTAGAGAAGTTTCAGATTCAAAGAGCACTCATCACGAGAACGAAAAACGAAGAAGAATTGCGCGAAGAAGTCGTAAATATGAAAAATTCCGTCGAACAATGGGCGAAAGCGGTCCAACTGTCCGAGGAGAAATTGGAGCAATCCAACCTCGATAAATTTCAAATCGAAAGGGCGCTCATCACGAGAACAAAGAACGAAGAGGAACTCTCGAAGAACGTGCAAGATTTGACCGCGCGTCAGGTATCGTTCGAGACGCAGTTTCGAGCCGCGCGCAGAGCAGCAAAAGCGGAGAGAAACGCGCTTTACGCGCTCGCGAGAAACGAAAACGCGAAAGCGCATAAACGGAATTTTGCGACGGATACGAAAGATATAGAGAGCGAGCGTTATGCGCAATACGCGCAGATGCGCGACGACCTGGAAGGTATGCAAAGAAAAGTGAAACTGGCGGAAACCGCGTGCGAGACCGAACGCCGCGCGCACGAAGTCGCGGAGGCGGAACGAGATTCTGCCTTGCTCGAACTGAGCGCGTCCAACGCTCGTCTCGTGGAAGAGCAGCAAAATGTCGGAAAAGAAGAAGCGTCTTCGTCTTCTTCAACATCGGGCGAGAGTAGAGAAAGTAGAATGGAAGCGCTCGTCCGCGAAAACGAAGAATTAATTGAACGCGTGAAACTGCTCGAAATCGTTGCTCTAGACGCTCGAGAGCAAGAAGCTTTGGCAGTTAATCGATTGGAAGCGATTGAATTGAAAGCTCGAGAGAGACGAAATCGCGTGTCGAGCGCGATCAACTCGCACGGCGAGATAGAGAAGGAAAACAGAGATTCAAACTCGGGCGCGAGAAGTACTTCTCATTAAATATCGTGTAAATTTATTTTAACAAACGTACAAATACAGGTCCCGTTCCTAAAGGTATCGACATCATATTGCAGTAACAATCGACAACACTTACAACACACTACTATTAAAATTGCTAAAGCATGAATAAACATTAATTCCCACCGTGATTGCCGTGGAAAAAGTTCGACATAAACCCGTGACCACCATGGCTAGCACCGTTATTGCTCTCCGCGTGGTGGTCTTCGGACACGACGTCGTCGCTATTCGCGGCATCCAAAACGGAATCATTTGATTCTCCATCAGAGCTTTCTTCCTCATTCGATGCATCGTCACCATCCGCCTCCTCGCTTGATGACGCGCTTGTTCCTTTCTTCTTCTTGCTAGTGCCGCCGGCGGCAACGCCCGGCAACTCGAGATGGTACGAATGTGCCAACGCAATTGCCGCGCGTTGTACGACTGAAACGTCGTCCTTCTTTGCAACCGTCTTATCAAACTTCTGCAAAGTGACCGATGCTTTCGCAGCGGGGCGGTTCCCATGAGATACTTTTCCAGCAACTTCCAAGATACCGCTACCGCCGTGCAACGCGTCGCTCTCGGCGTCGCATCCACACACGGATAAGCCGACTCGCGCACACTGCTGGTTTGCTTTCGTGCGATGTCGTCGAACAGCCGCGTCCGAGGCCAAAATCGCGGCCGTAGCAATTCGCTCGGCTTTTGTCGCTGCCTGATCGTCTCTCGATTTTGGCGTCACGATGCGCAGTTTCTTCGTCGCTTCCAAAACGAGCATGACGTCGCGTTCAAGTTCCCAACTGTGGTGCGGCGCCTCGCCGAATTCTCTAGAGGTTTGGTAATAATCCGCCTTCTCCCAGTAGTGCCATTGCGATGACCCTGAACGTAAATCCGATTCCGTTCCGACGCCATAGACGGTCACTTGGTCGCAAATTTGCAAAGCTGCAAAAATAGCCAAAAATCCTGAACTCGGACTTCCTTTTCCGGCGTACTCTAGTTTGCGCACGCTCTCTAACGCGGTTTTATAATTTTGGAGCAATTTACCCGCCTGCGCGATGGACGGGTCGGTCATTTTCACAAAACTCACGTCGCCGCGTCCAGATTTTCGCAAACGCTGTTGCAACGCGAAGTGATCGCCCGGCACAACTCGAGTACCAACTAACGTTACCCCGAGCTCGAGCGGCATGATGTTGGCAACTTTATTACTATCGATTTGCGTGTTTGAATATCGTTGCGTCCAAATCGAGTTGAGCGTACGCAAGGTAGTTTTATTCCCGACAAAACGATCAAAACCAACCGTTGGAGCGTTGTTCATCCGAATAACCGCAGAGTGCCCGTCGATTTCTTTCCCGTTCGAGTCGAGTAAAAGCCTTTGCGAGTTACCAACCACCGCGCACGTTTTGAAATCGCGATTGTACCTCGGCGCAAGTTTCAGCATTTCTTTCGCGTGCTTCGCCCCTGTGTTTGCAACTTTATATAACGCTCGACCTAAACTTTGTGGAATGCCATATATGGACGGAAACGACAGCTCCGCTGCCATATCGCGTCGAAAGACGTCCGCTTTTTTCATCATCAAGTCTTTCAAATTTGCCTCGCGATTGATGTCCTCCGCTCGATTTCGCAGTTGTTCGAGCCATTTGCTTTCAGCTGACGCCCCGGCAGACGCCGCCGCGCGAATTTCTTTCAACGCCTTCTCGTACGCCTCCGCAGTGACTTTATCCTCCTCGTTACCGATGCTCAAATCTTCGAGAGCGTGCGCCAACGCGCCGTCTAAAAGCGTCGATCTATCAATCGCTGATATGAGAAAATCATCCATATCTGCCTCGCCGGTAATCTCTTCTCTTTGATTCTTCGTCATCTTCTCCTGAATATCACTCGCGCGTTCTCTATCTGTCACGTCTAATTTCATTCTTTCCCTATCCGCATCAATTGTCGTTCCTGCACCCCCTCCGCATTTCGATCCCGCTTTCAACGCCGTCGCAATCAAATGATACGCCGCTCTCCTCGTGGCAATCCTATCCTTAGAGATCGACCTCGCCGCCACCACCGTACAATCAGTGCACCCTCGACTCTGCAATCTCTTCTGACACTGCGCGTTTTGCTCTTTAATCCGCATAACTCTAGAATAACACGCCGACGAGCACTGCGTGTAATCCGTCACGTGACACTTCGCCTTCATGATATCTTGCAACTCTTTCACCTTCTCGTTCGCCTCTCGCAACTGCGCTCGCAACGCGGCTATTTCCACGTCAATTTTCGACGAACTCGCTTTCTTCAGCGCTTTCTCATCGCAACCGACGATAGATTCGTCGATCGCCGTCTTGCTCGATTTCATCGACTCGCACTCTTCCGAGCAATCCGGACATTGTTGTCGTTCTCTCGTCGTCGTCGCGCAGTGACATCCATCCATGACGTTCTTACTCATCATCGCATCACGACCACCACCACCGCCACCACCCCCGAAAGTAGTAGAAACGCGCGACGAGAACGCCGACGACAGATGATGCTCAGAACGACCTCCACCACCACTACCACCACCACCATTTTCACCACCACCTGTAGTTCTAAACACCATCAAAACCAAACCCAAAATCAGAAGCGACATCATCATCATCATCACCAAGCGCTTCGCGCGTCGCTCGCGTTTGGGCGTCATCCTGAACGTCTCTTTGTCCATGACTGCGCGAGACAACCCGTGCTCAAAGTGTTGTTACCGCGGCAGCGCTCTGCTTTACTGCGTTTTGCGAAAGCAACAACGCAGGTACTTTTGGCGCATGCAATTTTCCAAAGTAGGCAAATGTAAAGTGTTTAGGGTGTTTGACCTGTTTTAACGAAAACGCCTTTTTGTAAAAACGCTTGACTTTTCTTAACTTTTAATCACGCACGAAAACACGCACGCGCAACGGCGCGTTGCACTTTTTTGTGAAAAGAGAAGGAAACAAATCCAGGGTAGACATAATACGCGCGAAATTAAGATGAACTTTGACGACGTGGACGAGGTTTTAGACAAACTTGGCCCGATTGAAATGTGGGAGGAGGATGAAAAAAAAAAGCGCATGATCTCGCATTGTCGGGAACGATTTGATTTAGGTGTTCCAACGAACGGCGAGGAGGCGATGGTAACGAGCGAACTTTTGGTCGCGAAAGCGATCATGGAAACGATGGAGATGAAGAGTGATTCGGAGAAGAAGAGGAGAGGGGCGATTGTGGAGATTTCGGAGGAGAAGTGGACGGCGATGGAGAAAGCGGCGAGTCAATTTGAATCCGACGTGTTGGTGAACGCCAGGGAGAGAGGGATTGGGAAGTATATCGATTTGAGCGCTACTGGGATGCGGTTGAAGTACGCCAGGTTTGGAGCCGAAGGGTGCGACAAAGTGGTGTTCATTTTACACGACACCGGGGAGAACGGGGAGTCGTATTATGGATTAGCGAAACAGATACAAGAGAAAGGAGGGTTTACGGTGTATTGCGTGGATTTTAGAGGACACGGCGATAGCACGCATTCGCGGGAAGGACAGTACGACGTCCCGTCGTTCGTGGCGGATATAGAATCGTTCATCGTCGAGTTGGATTTGTATGCGCACCCGGTTGCTTTAGTTGGTTTTGGTTTAGGCGCGATCATCGCGGCGGCGTTTGCTGGAGAGCACGAACACTTGGTCGCCGGCGTGACTCTGATCGAGTCGCACCCGAAGTGTCGAGAAGACGCGGTGGCATTTCATAGGTTCCAAAACGTCATATTCGGGTCTTTGCGAGAAGCAGTAACGTTTGAAAGCGCACCCATTTGGCCTGATAACGAGAGAAGAAACGGAAAACAGTGCATTAAACGCATGCTCTCTAAATTTCGGAAACCTAAAGGCGACGAAGTCACCGGCGTCATGAAGTTATTCAGCCAAAACATGGCGAAATACGAGTTTCGCATCGACCGTAAATTCTTATTCAAAGTCCCATCCGCGGACGAATACTTTCGAATTCTGGAAAACGTAAAGTGTCAAGCCTCAGTTTACCGAGGCGAGCACTCCGAGTTCATGGACGAAAAAGATCTCCAGGACGTCGTGTCCGCCTTGCGCCGGTATTCGAAGAAAGTCATCCGCGGCAAATCCATCCCGGACGCCTCCCACTACGTCTTCGAAGACCAACCGGCTACTCTTCGCGACTACATACTCCACTCCCTCCTCATCTCCGAACCAGCCATGATTGTCGAAAACAACGCCTCGCGAACGCCAGAGTTCCTAAACTTGAAGCCGTTGCCGAAATACGCCACCGTCGAGGACGCCGTCCGAGCTTTGAAACCGAGGAAAATCCCAACCGAAAAAGACGTCGAAGACGCTTTAAAGAAGTTAAAGGAAGAGCGTGGCGCAAACGTAGACTGTTCCTCGGACGAGGAAAGCGAAGAGGCGAAAATGAATCGAAAGTACTCCACCGCGTTGGCGAATAACGATTCGCAGTATTTCGGAATGGTTGGTTAAATTTTTAAATTTTGGATAGAATGGAAAATTTTGTCCTCACAACAATGGTTCCTCCTCCTCCTCGCGCGATGATTGGTATGCCTCTCGTCGTCGTCGCTGATTCAAAACTCCTCCTCCAAAAGTCGTCGACGAACACAAAGTTGAATACTCGCTCTTTTTCTTTGAAACTCGTGCTCAAAAACCCGCGTCGATCTCGTCCGTGTTGTTCATCTTTTGATGATGATGACTCAAAACCAACCCCTAATAACACCGTTGTGAATTTGGACGTCTCCGGGTTACGCCAGGAAACCAAAAGGCAAGAAACGAAAGCGTTGAAAAAGGTTGCTTCCGCGACGACAAAATTACGACTGTCGAAAGAAAAAATGAACGAGTTGTTAGAAAATCCAAACGCGACGACGGAGATGTTGGAAGAATGTCCCGACGTGGATTTTTTGGAATCCGATGTGGAGGAGAAGAAAAAGCGTTTGGAGGAGGTGCGGACGCTGCTGGCAATGGTGGAGAACTTTACGGGAGGGAAGAATAATAAAGACGATGATTCGAAATGGCAAGAGTGTGCGGAGTTTGCGATGAAATTAGGGATATCGGACGCGCCGCCGCCGAAACCTCCACGAGGGCCGAAGAAGGTAAAAAATGTGAGCAAAACCGGGCCTCGTCGGCCGTATTTCGCGTACGCGTCGGGGAACGACGTAAACGACGACGAAGACATACCGACGACCGAAATCCGCGTCGGCCGCACGTCCGAAGACAACGACATCGTCTCCTTAGACCCAACCAACGACCCGAACGAGTGGTGGATGCACGCCGCCGGATGCCCTGGTTCCCACGTCGTCATCAAATCCACCGCGCCGTCCGACGCCGCCTTTTTCGACGCCGCGTTGCTCGCCGCCAAGTTTAGCAAAGCCTCTCGAGTTGGTCGCGTGAAAGTCTCCGTCGTTCGGTGCAGACAAGTGAGCAAACCTAAAGGTGCCAAACCTGGTTTAGTTCGGTTATCCGGTGACGTGCGGACGATGGAAGTGCGCGTGGATGAAAATCTCGATCGATTGGAGATGTTAGAGAGGACGAAAACATAACATCAACTCCTACTAAAAAGTTGTTCGTTTGTGTGTTTGGTTAGGTTTAGTTCGGTTCTCCGGTGACGTGCAGACGATGGAAGTTCGCGCGGATGAACATCTGAGTCGATTGGAGATGTAATTTTTTCTCCTTCTAAAAAGTTGTTTGTTTGTTTGTGTGTTGGTTACGTCACAAAAATCATAACGAGATCTGATTATTCAACACTTTTCGACGAGACAAACGAACACGCACACAAAAATGACTAAAATTGCCATCTTGTGCACGTCTGCGACGGCGTTCGGCAAATCCGCGGAGAAGAAACCAACCGGCGTGTGGTTGGAAGAAATCGCCGTTCCGTATTATTCCATGATGGAAAAGAAATTTTCAGTCGATTTCTTCTCCGTCAAAGGCGGGGAAATCCCAGTCGACGAAGGATCGCGAGGCGAAGGGTTTTACACGCCAGAGTGCGTGAAATTCGATAAAGACACAGATGTTCAAGCTTTGATGAAGACATCGAAAGGTTTATCCGAATTAAACGTGGAAGAATACGACGGCGTTTTCTTACCCGGAGGCCACGGGTGTTGCACGGATTTCTACGCAAACCAAGATTTGGCGAAAACCATCGAGCAATTTTTAGCGGCGAAGAAAGCCGTCGCGCTGGATTGTCACGCGCCGATTGCGCTTTTATCGTGCAAAAAAGCAGACGGGACGACACCGTTGGTGAGCGGAATGTCCGTGACTGGCTTTTCGGACGAGGAAGAGGGGCAGGTTGGGATGCAAGAAGAGGTACCGGCGTTGATTGAGAAAGAGATGGTGGCGCAAGGCGCCAAGTACTCGAAGGCGGAAGGCGCGTGGGGCGCTCACGCGGTTGTCGACGGGACGTTGGTGACAGGGCAGAATCCAGCGAGCAGTAAAGTGTGCGTGGAGAAGTTTGTTGAATTGTTGGCGTTAACGCAAACTCAAGTAGTGAATTAAAACCTTAATTTGTATTTGTTTTTTATTACAGATGTTTTATATAAATGGGTGAATATTTTGATATGGTACACTCTCGAAAACAAAGACGGGGAGGGGATACATTCCTTACCGCGTTGAAGAAGAAGAGGAAGAAGAAGGAGAAGAACTGATACTCTTTGACTTTTTCTTCTTGTAGTTCTTCGACGTCACTTTCAACAGCGTCTTCTCCACGTCCACGACGTTGTTTTTAATCGAAACGTCCCCAAACTCCAAATCATCCATGAAGCCTTCCGGTATTCGTTTCACGTGTCTTGGATCGATGAACGGAATCCACTCGTCCGGCGGATTCACGATCCTGGAAAACTGCGAAAACTCCCCGGACGCGACGCACGGCTCCTTCGCCGGACGGACGAGCTTCATTCCGCTGCACTGCTTCAACAACTTATCTCCTTTGCGATTGTTACATTTCGCGCACGCTGTCGTTAAATTCGTCCACGACCACTCGCCGCCTTTCGACGCCGGAACGATATGGTCGATGGTCAAATCGTCCCTCGCGCCGCAATACGTGCACGAATGATGATCTCTAATCAACACGTTCTTCCTCGACAACGCGATCGACCCTTTCTGTTTATCATACACTCTCGTTTTCACCACCGCGGGTAAATAAAACGCCGAATACGCCGACGCCACCATCTCTTCGTAATATTCCAAAACGTCCACCTTATCGAACATGGCTAAAATCAACGCCTTTTGCCAACTCACGATGTTGCTCGTTTGCATCGCCACGTCTAAAACGAGCACTCTTCGTTGGTCCAAGTCTGAGGGCGAGGATATGATTCGGCTCTTTTCCACTTCCTCGCGCAATTCGTACATGTTTTCATTCAAGATCGTTGAATTTGTTCTCGACATGGTTGAAAAAGAGCTACTAATCCGCGTCGTCGTTTTCCCCGGCGTCGTCGTCGTCCTCGTCGTTTGCGCTCTTCTCATTTGTTTTTGCTGCACGTGCTGCTCGGTGTTGTTCTTGGTGTTGCTCAAATCGTGACTAAAACTGCGCGTCGCTTTTATTAAAACATCTTCTCTCTTCATCACTCGCGACGCTTCGTTCGTCCTCCGTCGTAACGACCACATCTTCATTCCATCGTTTCCCGAAAGGCGATGAGTGCTCGAGAGAAACATGATAGATACTACTAAAGCTCTTTACAAAGACAACAACAAAGAGATAACACCAACAACGACACAAAAAGCAGAAGCGTCTGTCGTCGCTCAAAGTTGTTGTTGTTGTTGTTGTTGTTGTTGTTGTTGTTGTTGTTGTTTGCGCGACGCTTTCTTTGGTCGTCGTATGAGCGTGTGTGGCCTTATTTTAAAAATGTGACGTAGTGAACAACAGAATATTCGTGTGTGATTTTTCGTCCAAAATCTCTTGTTTTTTGAGCTGTCTTTTTTTGTGGTTGTTGGTTTCTTCGAGTGTTTGTTTGCCCACATGTACAGATGTAGAGCTTTTCAAAAATACACACAGAGCAGAGACGTTATTATTTTTCAGGAAGATTTTTCATACTATCGATACTAAACTATTTACGCCGATCTCTCTCTAGAGTATACAAAGCTATACGAGCGTGAATGCTACTTTACGCGCTCCTTCTTTTTCTATCCGCGTTGTTTTATACGAACACGGCGCCGCATGTTCGACACGAGCCTTCTTTTTCGCAAAAGACGGACAAACAGACGGAACAGACGAAGCCTTTGCTGATTCGATTGCCGTGACAGAAACAGGAGGAACGGAAATCGATCGAACCCGCTCTCGGTGGACGTAAGAAGCGTCGAGTGTACCTATCCGGGAGAAACGAACATAACGCTCTCTCGAGCAAATCTTCTCGCGTCTCTTCTCCTCCTTTTTTCGATTTCTCCGGTTTCGCGTATATGCCGCCGCTGACAAACGCCGCTTGTTGTAAAAAACTAGACTCTTTCTCATTCAGGCATAAACAGTCGATGAAAATGTTGCTCGATTGCGCGGCGAACATGGCGTTCATCATCGGCACGTACTGTTCGGCGTCGTCTTCGGACGCTTGAACGACCAACACTCTCGATTTTACGCGACCCCGCAAAGACGGATCTCGTTCTATTCTATTCGCGTAGGTTAAAGCTAACGATATCGCGCCAGCTATGGGCGTCGCGTGCTGCTGCTCCTGATTCTCGTCGTCGTCGTCGTAATTGTCGACGTTTTCATCGCTCAACGCTTTCAATCCGTCGAAAAACGCTCTCCGAAACGTCGTCTGTAACGGTTCTAAACCTTTCGAAATATCTAAAGCGTCCACGTCTTGCTCATCGTTCGCGAACCCGCCGATATCGTCGTACTCGTCGTCGCCGACGAACGTCATTCGCGGGTTCGTCGGCGGTTTCTTTCTCTTCTTTAACTTCTTCTTCTTCTTCGTATTATCTTCTTTGTCTTCTTCTTCTTCTTCTTCTTCTTCTTCTTCGAGAACAACATCACCTTCCAAGTGCGACCGGAACAAAAACGTGCACTCTTTCCGCGCGTGCGCGGACACGACCGCGATTCTGTTCGCTCGATTGCACGCTAAATACGCGGAGGAAAACGCGGCGATGTCTTTGCAGACTTTTTCGAACGCGTATAAAGAAGTCGAAGGAGTCGTCGTCTCTTGTTGTTGTTTGCGGGAACGGGGAAACCAAAACTGCGAATTCGTTTCGAGGACGACGACGAGGAGCGAGACGTCGTCGTCCACGTCGTCGTCTCGGTCCATTTAAACTGCTGCTACTGATGCTCTCGCGCTTCTTCCTCGTCTTCTTTTTCTTCCGCGATGATGATGATGCGCGAGTGAGCTTTATTTTAGAGCGTCGTCGTCGTCAAAATTATGGAGGAGAAAGAGGAGGAGCCAACAAGGAGCGGATGGAGCGGGAGAGCGAGACGGGTTTTGAGGTGAAGCATTTAATATCACGGCGAACGCGGCGCCCAAATCTATTACTACTACATTACTATTCTAAATCGCTTCGTACGTCATGACCTCTCTCGCTTTCGCTTTCGCCGCTTCATCTTCTTCGACGGATTCTCCTTCGCGCTTCTTCGTCGCTATTTCTTTCGCTTTTTGTATGACAAGATCTTTACCGGAAGCTGCAAATTCGACGATACTCACCGGTGCGTCGCAGATGAGCAATGGATCTTCTATTGGGTTGTTGCCGGTACCGTCGCAGCCTTCGTAATGTTTCACCGCGGCGGCGGCGGATTTAACGCCGTAAAATTTTACGAAACCGTACGACTGCATATCAAACAAGCGAACTTTTGAGACCTTTCCAAAACGCGAGAACGCGTCACCGACGTCGCGTTCGTTCGCTTCGGGTGGAATACCACCGACGAATACTTCCGTGCCTGAATCTCCCCGATGATCGTCGTCTTCGTGGTCGTCGACTTCTTCGTGTATTTTCTGACCGACGCCGACGGCTTTCGCGGTTTCGTCGTCCAAGACGGCCATTTCACCAGCCTCGGTGTCGAGGTTTCCTTCCTCGAGATTTCCGACGCCGGGGACGATTTTCGGCACCGGCGGTAAAAGTTTCTTCGGCGCCAGTTTCGGTCGTTTCTGCTGTCGTTTCTTCGGCTTCAACGCCTCTTCCTTCTCTATCCGCTCTCGCTCTTCTCGTTCTTTCTGTTCTCGCTCGTACCGTTCGTTTTCCTGTTTCAACCATTCCGGATCCAACTCTCGTTTCTTCCCAAACTTCGGAACGATAATTTTCGGAACCGCGTTTGCTCGCTCTTCCTCCTCCTTCCGCCTCGCCTCTTCTTCCTCCTTCATTTTTTTCTTCAACTCCGCCTCCTTCTCCTCCTTTTCTCTCCGTTCGTTCTCTTTCTGCATCACGAGCTTAGCTTTGGCGATCGCTTTCGCCACCGGATCTTCTTCTTCTTCTTTCTTCGCTTCTTCTTCTTTCTTCTTCTTCTTCTTGGAGGCGGCGGATGCGCTCGCGTCTTCTTTCGAAGCGTCCGCCGGCGCTTTCTTCTTGAACGTAATTTTCATGGCGCCGGTGCTTTCCTTCGCCTTTCCTTCCTCTTTCCACTTTTGCTCTCCCTCCGTCGTCGTCGTCGCGTCCTTTTTCGTCGTCATCGCTTCTTCTTTTTCTCTTTTCTCCTCCTCCGTTTTCTTCGAATAATCTTCATCTTCTCCGTTGTTTCTCGATGTCGTCGTCGTCTGAATCGTCGTCTTCGCTCCAACCGCTTTTTCTTCATTTTTCTCGTTTTCGGCGGTGCTTGTTCCATCTCCTTCTTCTTTCATCGTCTTCAAAACCATCTGTTGTTGATGTTGTTGTTGTTGTTGTTGTCCCGGTCGTTTCATCGCTTTCGTCGTCTTCTTCTTTTCCTCTCCTCCTTCTTTCACATCTTCTTCCTCTTCCTCTCCGTTTGTCTTCTTCTTCCCGTCGAGAGATTCTTCACCCTTTTCGTCGTCGTCGCGATGTTCGTTCTTCTTTATCTTCTCCGTTTTCGCTTTCTTCTCCGCGTCTTTGACCATCTTCTTCGCGAGTTTCAGTTCTTTTTTCTTCCTCAACAAGTCGTACTTCGCTTCTAACTTTTTCTCCTCTGCGGTTTGTCTTCCGTGTTTTATTTGCAGCCTGGGCCCCATTATGACGACGAGAACAACGACAACAACAACTTCTGAAAGAGAGAGAGAGAGAGAACGCGGTTTGTTGTTACACTACTCTCTGGTGAGAACAACAGCGCGCAACAAAAGCTTCTTATTTACTACTACTAATGGAGAGTTTTGAAATGTCCAATGTTCCGAACAACGACGCTCTAAAACTGCTCGCGTTCGAAGACCCAGCAAAACACCGACTCCCTTAAAAACCAGTCGTCCCTTCGGTGTGGATTCAGGTCGCTTGCCCTGGACTTTGACCCCTCTCTGAGAAGAACAGCGCGCAACAAAAGCTGTATTTGTGTACTACTAATGAGGAGTTTTGAAATGTCAAATTTTCTCCATTTCTTCTCACAAATATGAACGCAAAAACAAAATGAATCGTTCTTCTTTCGAGGACTCCGTGCACGTGACGGAGAATTTCTTACGACCATCCAGCGGCAATTCAGAAGACGTGGTACTGTTGGACGAAGTCGACAGGTTTTTAACCGAATACGTGCACTTGTTCGACCAAGGTTTGCTCGAGAAGAACGAATCCGTATCCGACGGAGAAGAGTTCGTCTCGGGAACGTATTTTTGGCCGAAGGAGAAGAAGTCGAAAGAAGAAGACAAAGAAGACAAAGAAGAAGAGGAGGAGAAGAAGGAGACAAAGAAGAAGAGGAAATCTTCGATGGGGACGATAATCGAGAGATATTGCGAACGGCTCGCGAAATACGTCGCAGAGGAACAAAAGCTTCTCCCTTGGGAAAGTTTTGCAGGGTGCGAGTGGTGGGTGCAAGACGTCGCGCACGACGAACCTCCGAAAGCGTATCACACGGATTGCGTTTTAGAAGAAGACAAAGAAGAAGAGAAGAAGAAGGAAAAGAGTTTTAGGAAAAAGTATTATCCGCTCCTCTCGACGGTGTATTACGGAAAGACGGAAAGAGGCGGCGCGACGGTCGCGTTCGACGAGGAAGAGTACGACGCGATGCGGAAGTGCGTTTTGGTGAAACCGAGAGCGAACAGGTTGTTTACGTTTCGGGGGGACATGTGGCACGGCGTCTGTCGAGAAGAAGAGAGAGAGAGGAAGGAAGGCGAAGAAGACGCGTATCAGAGGGTGACGCTTTTGGTGAACTTTTGGAAAGAGCGACCGAGTTGCGCGCGCGATTTTCCGAGAGAATTGTTTAGCGATGATAGCAGTAGTTTTAGTAGGAGTTCTGGTTTTAGCGGTAGACGCGGCGATGACGACGACGAGAAAGTTCCTGAAAGGGAAGTGATATCGTTGAAGACGGCGGACGATGATGGGAGAGTGTTTAAGCTGAAAAGCGACGAGAGAAAAGCGCACTTTGCCGCTTGGGAAGCCCAAAATCCAAGCGCGTTTCTAGAACCGTCGACGTCCTCTTCCTCGGTAGTACTCATTGAATACACGTCGTAGATACGTAAATATATGATCGAAATAGAAGCAATAGAAGTTATATTAGTAGGTAAAATGCATATTTATATCACATAACATCAAAGTCTTAATAAATTCCTGTAGCATTCGTCTTCTCTCTCTTTCTCTCTTCTCTTCGTTCGCGACGCGCGTGTAGTACGCAAAACGGCAAATGATGTGAAAAATTAAAACTCAATCGGTTTTTCCTTGTACATTCTTTGCTTAATCTCCCCTTCCAACTCTTTAAAATTCGGCAAACTTCTCAACTCAACCTTCTCGTCGTTTCGTAAAGTAATCACCATGTCCCCCCACGCGCCAATACCTCTCCCGATCGAAATGACGTCCTTAATCTGTTCCATCGGCACGTCCGTGCGTTCCTTTCGCAACGGCGAGTTTGATATGACGCACACTCTCTTATCCGTAATCTTATACGACGCCCACAGCGCTCTCCCCGCGGCTTGAATCGTCAGCGGTAACCAAACCACCGTCCAAGACATCAAAACGTTCGCCACGACTTCTCCTCGAGCTGGTGGGCCTTCGTATAAAATCTGCTCTGGTCCCCAGTCTTTCGTTTTCGGTTCCTCGGTGAAATCGGACATGAAGTCTCTCACGCCGGGAAGTCTCGAAGATGATGATTTCGTCTGCGTCGTTTTCGTCGGTAAACCGGTCACCATGGACACTTCGTCGTCGTTCTTCGATCGTTTCGATCGTTTCCCTCTCAAAGCGCCGAGTTTCGCCTCGAACTCATCGTCTTCTTTATTGTCATCATCATCCGTCGCTGCTTTCGTGACGATGCTTTTTTTGCTTCTCATCTGTTGTTTGGATTGTTTGGATGGTTTGGAAAAAACGCCTCCTCTTATGACTCGCGAACTCGTCTGAATCGTCGTCGTCTGAATCATTGTTGTTGTTGTTAAATGTTGTTGTCGCTCTCTTCTTCTTCTGGCAGATGTTTAGCGCAAAAAAGCTTCTCTCTAATCAATTTAATCAATCGGGATATTTTTTAGCGTTCGCGAGAGCCACGAAAAGAAAAGTGAAAAAAAAATGACGTGGTAAACGTTTAGGGTTTTGATGCTATTAGGGTTTAGAAAAACAGAGAAGAAGGCCGCGGAATAATTCTTCGGCATTTTGGTATTCGCGCGCGATAGATACATCTACTCACGAGATATCTAACGATCGTTTGAAAGAGAGAGAGAGAGAGAGAGAGAGAGAACTGCTACTAAGCTGTGCCGAGAATATAAATATGGGTGGTCGCAATGAAATCGCACTCGCCGTTATTGGGACGGCTTTGTTGATGACTTCTTCATCATCGGTCGAAGCCGCGCAACAATCATCATCGGTCCAATCATCGAATCAAACGCCGAGAAGAGCGGCGTTCGTACGAACTCCGATAACGAACCACCAACGCGCGCAATATCTGAGACGCGCGCAACAACAATCGACGGAACAGAAGAGATTGCAACTCGAAAGAAACGCGAAACAGAAACTCGCGGCGAGCGAAAAGGTGGAACGAATGCAGGCTGAAGCCAAAGGGAAACTGGGGTTGTCTTCTGCTTCTTCGAAGAAGAAGAAAGCAGCGATGGCGGAAAAAGATGATGAAGAAGAAATGGTGCAGTCTGCTGCTGCTACTAAGAAGGAGGAGACCGATGGTATGACCACCAAAACCACGACTTCCTCCTCCTCCTCCTCCTCCTCCTCCCACGTCAAAGTGCACTCGCACGCGGCGCCGAAAGCGTCCGAACTCGAAGAAGCGGACGAATTCGAGTCGTTCAACCCGCTCGACTTGTTCGCCGCGTTGGAAGGCACGAAAAAGACACCGTTCGAGAAGCAAACGACCGCGAGTGGCGAAGTGGTTGAAAACGCGGTCTTGAACAAGAAAGACAAGCTCTCGTCCGTGTTTGCGACCATGCTCGGGTCGATGATGGAAGTTTCGAGAGGCGTGGACGAGTCGACCGGGACGACGGTGTCTTCGAACAACTCGTGCGTGAAGGCGACGAGAAACATCGCCGTATCGTGCTTTAAAGAGTACAGCACGATCAACGAAGACGTGAAAGCGGGTAAATTGTCCGCGGACGAGTCCACGGAAAAGATGGAATTGTTGCGAGAAACGTGCGCGGACAAATCGAGAGTGATCAACACGCAGTGCGTGAAGCCGATCGCGGAGATGTGCTCGAGCCAAGTGCAAGAGATCAAGAAGGAATGCGCCAAAGGCATCGTCGGCTCTGAGGAGTTGACGTTGAACAAGGCGTTGGATTCCGCATCTGCCGCAGCGCAACAGTGCGCTGCGCAAGCGTCTTCTTTGTTGAAGTCGTGCATGAAGCAATCGAAAACGCTCTCGCCGGATTTGAAGGAATTGGCGATGATTGACAGCAAAGCGGAAGAAAGAGCGAAGGAGATGAAAAAAGAAAATGAGATTCAAGATAAAGTGAATGAATCCATGAAGGACTTCTCCTTCTCTTCCTCCTCTTCTACTTTGGCCCAGAAAGAAGAAGAAGTCGTTACGATGCCGCAGCCGAGAACGATGCCGCAGCCGGGAGAACAAGTCGAAGTCGTCGCCGCGTCCAAGCCGGTGATTGTTGCTCGACACCACTCCTCCTCGCTCTCGAAGATGAAATTACCGGTCGTTACAGAAGACGTCGAGGAAGTTGAACCGGCGGCTACGACTGTGTCGACGACGACGCCGACTCAATCGACGACTACCGCGCAGACGTTGAGCGTGCCGGAACCAGTTTTAACGACCGCCGCCGCCGACGCCACCACCACCATCGAAGAACAACCAGAAGAAGAAGAAGAAGAAAAAGAAGAACAACAGCAACCTGAAGAAACCGAAGAAGAACAAGCCGTCGACGAAGAAGCCGATTCCGGATGCGCGGGCGCCCTCTCCAAAGTCACCGCCGACTGCCAACTTTCGTACAAGCAAATCAACGACAAAGTCAAGTCTGGCGAAGTCGAAGAAGCTGCCGGTAAAGAACAAATCGCGGTAGCTGCGAGACAGTGCGTCGCGAAGACTATGCTGGCGACTTCCAACTGCGTGGACAAAGTCCAACGCCGTCGCTTGTTGTCTTTGGCTAAGTAAGAGTGGCGCGTCGTTCTCGAATACGCTCTTGGTGTGCACATTCACACGCGCACACACACAACGTCTTCTGTAAATGATACTATCGAACACAGCGTAAAAGTCGTTTTAATTTACTATTATAACCATACGTACCTGGTACAATATCTACGTATATACTGCGTTTAACTTTTAACAATGTAACATTGCAAGCACACGTGCGCTCGCCGCCTCATAAATTCACACGAACACGAACTTCATTCACCACATGGCAACTTAACAAAAAATGTCCTCCTCCTCCTCTCCTTCTTCGTCTTCTTCTCTCCAACTTTGGTTCTTACCTGAGCTCAAACGTGCCTTCCCTCTCGCGGAGGATTGGTTGCTCGACGGATTATCTCAAACCTGCGTCGCGAGCGCCTCGGTTGAAGAAATGTGCGACGCCATGCGGAATTTTATCGGGGAAGAGGCCGTCGCGGACGCGCTGCGATTGAGCGAGATGCTCTTCGAAAAGAAGAAAGATTATCAAGGAGAGAAGAAAAAAACGTCCTCGCCGTCGTCGTTATCGCGAATAGATGATGGTGATGTCGAATTAAAGCTGAGAAAAGTGAAAGAAAAGACCACAACGAGTGATGATGATGGTGGGAAAGAGGAGGACCAAAAGAAAGGCGAAGCGAAAGCGTACAGGAAATACGACTCGATTGAGAAACCGTCGTGCACTAACGACCAAACGTCGTCGAAAGCAACAAATTCGGTGGTAAGAGAACATCGTTCGATACTCGTGAAGATGTCGAAGAAAAAGAGCAGCAGCGGGGAGGACGTGGGGAAGCGGAAGGACCGGATGAAAAATCCAGGCGACGCTCTCGAGGTTGGCGATTTGCTCAAGCCTCGCGCCGCGAACTGTTTGAGATGCGGGAAGATTTTTCGATTCGATTTGGACGCGTCGGGGGCGGTCGCCGAAAACGACGCGAGGGTGTTTTTAGAGAGCTCGGGGAAGTGCACGTTTTGCGACGCGTTTGTGAATGTGAAGTTACGCGACGGTTTGGTTTGGAACGGCGGCATCGGGTACGCGACTGAACAAGAGGAAGACACGGAAGGCGGGAAAGCGGCGGCGGAGAGATTAAAGGACCAGCTGGTATCGTTTGATCGTTCCGGAGCGAGTCGGACGAAGGTTGTGGACGACCAGTCGGAGTGGTACGATCACGGGGACGTGGACGCGGAAGCGTGGTTGGCAGAGGACGAGCGAAGAGCTCTGAAACACAAACGCGACACGATGGATCAACAGCAGAGAGACAGAGAGTTGGCGAAAAAGAGAACGTTCGGTATTGACATACTCGGACGCAAAACGATGATTTTGGACGAGGAGGAGTTGCAATTAATTCGCGAGCGAGACGAACGCGCGAAATTAGCGATGGAAAGCGCGGCGTTGAATTCAATGAGCGAGTTCGCGCAAGGCGGTGGAAGCGCGGTTGCTACCGCCGCGGAAACCGCCAGAGAGTTAGAGAGTAGACTAGTGAGAACCGAGCAACCGACGTCGGAGATTGAAGATTTAGCAGAGGAACGAAAAGTGCGCGTGCCAAAGAACAAAACGCTCAATCTTGTCGCGACGTTTGTGAAATCGTTCAAGGACATTGCATCATCAAATGCACCGCTGGAAGAGAAGGAGAAGCACGCAAAGAAAAATGACAACGACGACGACGCGCTCAGCCGCCTCGAGGCGGACGCGCCGAGACGAGTTCTCGATATCAATCCGTTTGACCAAATAGCGCAAGAAGCCGCCGACGCCGGATTGGGATTCGTTTTATAGAAAATCGTAGAGTGCTTGCTAGTATTTTATAGAACAAGTATTCGGTAGTTTAAAGATTACAACGCACGAATGCACATTCAAACGCCAACATCATCAAAGGTGTTGTTTGTTTCACTGCTCTTTTTTTTATTCGCGTAGTAGGCTTTGTACGCGTCGTTTTCTGCGTTTTCGTTAAACGCGTCGAGCATGCGAGTCCCTTGCTCAAAACGAACGCCTTGTTTCGAACGACGGGTGGTCTCTTCTTCTTCGCCTTCGGTTTCGTCTTCTGGGACCAGTCCGCTAGTCCCCGCGAGAAACATCGAGAAGGTCATTTTGACAAAAATTGGCGAGAAGAGTTGAAACGAGGTGAACAAGCGATTGCCATCGCTGCCCAAACCGGTGATTGGGTTGAACGTTTTCGAATCCGCCCATCTCGTGGCCACCGCGACGGAGGAATCAGATAGATTCTCGATGCAATGCCACCACCACGGTGGGTTCAAAAGGACGTCGCCGCGTTCGAGAACCGCGGAGTAACGAGGCTCGACGCGCCACAACGGTTTATAACGATTGATCACCGTATTTGGGTCTTTAATCGCGCAACTTTGGTAAATTGCGTTTCGATTGATCGCCGGGAACATGAACATCGTCCATCGCGGATCGACAAACGTCCACTTCTTCACGCCTTCGATTTGGAAGAAAAAGTTATACGCGTTGGCACAATGAAACGCGGTACCTGTACCGCCTCTGCCCGCGAAGAGTTGCAACGGTAAAGGACCAAGCGTCGGATGGTCGTTTGCGATTCTTTTATTCCCGGCGAGTTTCTCCAGTCTGTTCACTTGTAATTGCTTCGCCAACTCTGGATGCTCCAGAAATAACGATTCACAGTTGTGCAAATAGTTTGGAAACGTGTTCAAATCTTTCATTATCCCTGGAACGTTATCACCGTCCTTCGTTTTCAGTTTCACCTCGTCCTCGCCGAAACGTGCGATCAAAGAATCCAACGTCCATTGGGTCGCCGCTGCCGTCTCTTTGGCGAAACCTTTCAACACAACCGGATGCGGCCGTTTCACAAAATCGCGAAAGAACTTTTCACAATCAAACCCTGGTAAATGCGCGTCGTAAATCGTCGGTATTTCCTGCACGAACGCATCTGGCACGCTCTCGTTCGCCTTTATCAACTTTTCGTAACACTTATCCACATATCGTCTTGGAATCTCCACATTGAAGACGCAATGCGCGAGCGAATACACCTTCAACTTGAACTCTTGCCATCGTAAAACCTTTGGATTAGCCATTTTCTTCCCAGCATCTTTCGATTCGTACGCGCTTATTGGCAGTAAGCACGGGTACACCAACCCAAACCCGCTGAAAACGACGCCCAAGATTTTGAACAGCGAGAAGATAAACAGCGTCCAAAAAAACCGGTTTCCGTTGGCGATTCGGGAGAAGAATTTCGTTCCCGCCGAAGATGGAGAAGACGAAGAAGTAGCAGGAAAGGCAGACGGGGTTTCCATCGCTCCAAACACGCCTCGTCCGAAGCAGCAGCGCGTTCTTTAATGAGGAACATTTTTTTTTCTCAATCCCCTCGGATTTTTTCTTTCTCTCTCTCTCTCTCTCTCTGGGAAAAAATCATCTGCTCGAAGCAGCCGCATCGGTACTCGCCGCAGCTGCTCTCCTGTGTTTATACTCGAACGGATCTGTTCTTTTAACCGCCGCGCTTCCTTTGTTGTTATATCTTCGATCGTAATATTCCACCCCGCTCGCGGCCAATAAAGCGGATAAAGTTATCGCTTGCGAATACAAACGCGAGTGAATAACTTTCACCGACGTCCGCGTTTTGGAGTTTTGCAACACGTGTTGCCAGAAAAAAGTGCCGGTCATGCACGTGAGCCAAAGACCGCCGACGCAGGCGAGCTTGTTCTGCTGGAACCAGGTTTTTTTATTAGTATGAGTATTTTTGGAGGTGGGGTCATCGGACGAGGAGAAGGACATGACGTGTTTGCGCGTCAAAAGTGTGTCGAGTTGTACATCGAAGATTAGGGGAGGAGGCTGTTAAAAATTCTTCTCGCGCTCGCTCGTCGGTATTACACATCTATTATTATCTATACAACTTCTCTCTCTACAAACTAATCCTGAACGCCGAGCTGAATCTTCTTCTTAATCGCCAGCGACCCTTTATACACCACCTTATCGACGATTCCGCTCACCGCGAAGACGCCGCCGACGCTGGCGCATACCTCGGCTAAAAATTTCCAAACGCTCGTCCTGTACTCGGCGATGTCGACTTTAATCGGCGATAAATCGTAAAAGAAAAACACACCCGGCAAGTCACTGCTACCGCCTTGAATGGAAGCCGCGTCCACGGGTTTGAAATGGTCCACCACCGAGTATTGGTTCGTGCTGATATCTTTCTTGAACGGATTGAGGTAGGTGTACGTCGTCGGGACGATTCTAAAAAAGTACTGGTACACGCCGGTTTCCGCGGGAAGTTTCAGCGTTCGTTTCGTACCATCCAAAGGGTCGACTTTCCCCGGGTACCCTTCTCCAAACGATAAGTGTCTCACCTCGTGCGAAAAGTTGAACTTCCCGTCCGGAAATGGCGATAAATCGTGCACGTGTTGTTCGCCTTGTTGAAACGACTTCCCCGGCGCGATGTGAAAATTGCCTTGCACTTTATTCACGTCCAAGAACCCTTTGAACTCGCACCCTTCCTCGTGCACGTTCCCTAACACCTCAGAAAACCCTTCCCGTTTACACTGCTCCATACTCGACGCGCCGGCAAACGCCCACCCGACTTCAATGTACGCCTCTCTCACCTCCTCGCACGTTTGACAACACCTTTGCTCTTTCCCTCGATTCGCTCCGCTCACGTCCGCGCCGTAACACGAACCGCAATACTTCGTCACCCCGTCTTCCATATATTTCGGAATCAACTCCTTCGCGCTTTTCTTTGTCTTTGTCTTTCTTAAACTACTACTCGAAGTTTCCGTCTCGTTGCTGTCAAACGCTTTCTCGTTCACCACCTCCGATTCCCCGTGTTCGTCGTTCAAGGAATCCGCCACCAGCTTCACTCCGTACCGATCGTACCGAATTTTCCGCATCTCGTGATCCACCACGTCCAAGTGCGTTTCCCCGCTCACGTCCATCACGTCTAACCCTAAGCTCCCGCAAGATAAGTTTGGAAAGAACACGTCCACGTTAATTCGCATGGTTTCTCCTCGTCCGTTATCGACGTATAAATCGTGTTTCAGGTGCGTTTTGAGGTACAACTTCGTTTCCGCGAGAAGGAGCGAGACGGCGACGACGTAGGTGACGACGGTGATTATCCCACCCCCGAACGAGCGCGAGTAGAAATCCACGTCGACGAATTTTGGAAAGACGTCGAATTTGCTCAGAAAGTCTTTCGTGTTCTTCCTCGAGTTCTGTTGTACTCCTCCGGGAGACTCCATCTTCTTTGTCTTCTTCTTTGCGTCAAAAGTGACGAATTTCCCCACAAATATCTCCCACAAACACAGACACACACACCAGAGAAAAAGATAGAGAGAGCGTCAGAGATGACGATGACGACAGTAACAATGTCGAGGTCGTTGTTTGTTGATGGTTTTAAAGGTGGGTCGTTGCAGTGCTTCGCGCCCTTGTCTTCTTCAAGAGGTCTTAAAAAATATCTCAAAATGCGTATCTTGAGTTGCGGGGAATCGTCTTCTTCTTCTTCCTCGGAAAGGACGACGACGACGATTCAGACGACGACGAAGAAGACAAAGAGAGCGCGGAAGAAGGAGAGCAACGGGGGGAGCAGAAGAAGCAGAAGAAGCAGAAGGACGCGAGAAGACGAGGACGAGGTGATGATGATGCGAAATGAGAGTAAAACCGAGGAACACCAACACCAACAACAACACAGACGAGAAGGCGGACCAGCGGCGGGAGAGATGAGTGCTGCGTGTTTGGGCGAAAAAGAAAAAAACTTGACGACGATGGGTTTATACGATGATGGTAATCGATACAATCGACACCGGGACCGGTCGGAGAGGTTTGATTTGTCTTCCAAATTGACTGAGTTTTACCCGTCGTATCAATCGTTTCAACCTTTCGGGGAGGATCCGGAGAAGAACGCGCAAGAGAGCGAGAAGTGGTTGAAGATTGTGGAGAGGATAAACTCGCCGAAGAGCAAAGCGACGTTTACGTTATCGCTGTTAACGTTTGCGTACGTTCACTGTGCGGCGAGCGGGTTTTTAGTGTCCGCGTTGTTGCCGGCGATTGGCGGTGATTTAGAGTTGTCCGACGGGCAAGGCGCGTTATTGACGACTTTGTTCACGGTCGTGTATAGTTTATGTTTACCGTTGATTGGTTTGGCGGCGGATAAGACGAACAGAAAGAATTTATTAGCCGCTGGAGCGGCAATTTGGACCGCTGGAACGGTTATGACTGCAAACGCAAACACGTTTACCGAGTTGGTGGTGGCGAGAATAGTCTTCGCCATCGGCAACGGGCCGCAGAATCCAATCGCGTTTTCGTTGTTGCCGAAACTGTTTCCGAGGAATAAAAACGCGGCGATGAGTTTGTACAACATGGGCGTTCATTTCGGTCGCGCTATTTCGTTCGCGAGTGGGGCGATGGTTGCCGCGCCGCAAATGGCGACGGATTCGGTGTTCAATCCTGACTTGCCGATTACGATGCCGATAGAGTTTTTGAGCGATATCAAAAATCTTGGCTCGCATACGATTTTATACGTCACAGGTGACTCGGTCGTGTTATCCCCAAACGCAGGAACGGCGATGGAATCTGTCGGAGACGCGTTGATGGCGAATACTGGTTTGGGGTGGCGAGAATTGTTTGAAGCCGTAGCCATCCCGGGTTTCATCATAGCGCCGGCACTCTTTTTCATCGTGACTGATCCCGGAAGGAGTAAAGATGGATCGTCTCGCGCGGTGCGAAGGAAACAAAGACGTTCGCAGAAGCGAATGTCGGACGCGAAACGATTACTTCGTAAAGCGAGATTTTCGGGAGTGTTAAAAGACGAAATGACTGGGAAATCGAAAGAAAAACTCGTATCGGATTTGAACATCGTGTCTCTCGTCGCCTCGTACGACGAAGACGAAACGACGGACTTGATAATGCGAAAAGCGAAGAAGACGGAAGAGGAAGCCGTTGCAAACGTAACTGCGTTAGTTATGCGCAAAGCCATCAAAGCGGATGAAATAGAGGACTTGTCCGATATCATCGAAAGTCGCGTAGACTTCCAAATGAAGAAAGAAGGGGAGCTGGAGAAGAAAGAAGAATCCTTCTTCGATTCCGCGGTGAATAGATTTAAAAATCCGAACTTTCGCGCGCTGACGTTGGCGGCAACGTTAACCGACGTTGCGAGTTGGTCAATGATTGCATTCCAAGCGACGTTTTACCAACGAACGTACGGATTGGAAGCTTCGGAGTATAATCATCTCTTGGCGTTTGTCATTCCAGTCTCCGGCGCCATCGGAGGTTTGACGTCTGGGTATTTCTCCGATCGATTAAACGCGTTTCAGCGTAAAATTATGGTTGCTGGTGGCACCATATTGTGCGCGCCTTTAATCGCGGAATCGTTGGAGTCAAGCTCGTACCAACTTTCGATGACATACTTATTCTTTGGGTTTATGTTTTCTGAATTTTTTCGATCGCCGACGGCGGTGATGACGAGAGAACTCGACCCGGAAAACCCATCGGCGACGGTTGCTTCTCACCTCGCGGTGAGAAACTTAACCGCAGGCCTTGGACCGTTAGCTGTTGCGGCGTTGATTAGCAAAGGCGGTTTGGAAATTAAAGACGCGATGTTATTCGCGCCTGCGATGTACATCTTAGCCGGAGTCGCGTTCTGGTACGCCGATAGTTTAATCGAGAAAACGAAAGCAGAGAAACAAAAGCGTAAAAGCCTTCAAGCGGTCAGCTGATGAGTAGCTTATGTATTATTGTAGAAATTAGTAGTATTTATAGCCTTCTCTCTCATATCATTGAGTGAGTATTGTAATAAAACACATAGCCAAGCAGCAGCAGCAGGAGCAGCAGCAGCAAGCTCTTTACGGGTACTAGAAATGTCAATACGCTAAAATACAAATCACAAGAAAGTAACACATGACGCGTTCCGACCGATTAAGCGTTCAACATCGATGAACGCACCTCCTCCTTTTTCAAAACACCCAACGGCGATTTCGTGTTTTTAGTCGCCTTCGGCTCCGTCGCCTTCTTCTGTTTCTTATTTGACGACAGAGGCAACGGTAACGGAGAATTTGGCGACGAAAGACTGTTCGCTTTCTTCTTCTTCTTCTTGTTTGGCGAAGGCGTATTCGCCGCCGAAATCGCTTGCACAGACTCTCGCAAGTGCACGGCTAATTCATCGCTCTCGACACCTCCTTTCGATAGGTCGGTCTTGATTGGCGATAGCACCGGCGACGTTGGGACCGTCCGCACGTGATTCACAATCGCGGAGTGAATATGTGCCGCTGTTGTGGTCGTCGTCGTCGTCTCTGCCAAAATGTAATCGAACGAGGATAAATTCTGGCTACATCGAAACACGACTGCCGTTACGTTGTCTCTCGATCGTCGCTTGATGGAGACCGAAGTCAACGTTTCCGACGACGTGCGCTCGTTTCGAAGAGTCAAGTCTTTGTGCGGTGATCCCAGTCTACTATTTCGTCCATTCTTTGTCGCTACCTCGTTGTTGTTTAAACTCATTCTTCGTTTCTGTCGTTCTATCCGCGCGCGCTTGTCGTCCTCGATGGTTTTCGCGACCAACGAGCTCACGTCTTCCGTATTCATCACGTCCGTCACACCGTCCGTACACAAAACAACCGTCCCACAATGTTCAATCGGGAACTCGAAAATTTCCGGCACCGCTTCGACAAACTGTTTAATCCCGGCGTTGCCGAACGCTCGCGTCACGGCAAGAATGCCTTCCACGCGCGCCGAACCGTCTCTGGATTTCAAAATTTTCCCTCCAATATTACTAATCCTCGTTCGCTCGTCTTCTCTCGCCGGGCGCTGGTCGGGCGTTTCGAAAATTACTTTGCTATTATTCTTTGCGTGATCGCTATTTGTCGTTTTCAATTCTTGTCGTTTTCGCGCCGGCGTAGTTGATCTTTGTTTCACTGGTGTCGACCGGTTGCTTTGCGACAACGACTGTCGCCGCGACGATGCTCTCGTAGGCGTGTTCTTATTATCCTTATTCTTTCCACTCGCTCGCACATTTGCGTCGTTTTCGTCGTTCTCTCTTTCCTCTTCTTCTTCCTCTTCTTCTAATCGAACTACGGTCGCTTTCGAATCTCCGACGTTCGCGAAATACACCTTCCCCCATGAACACACCACGGCGACAATCGCCGTCGACCCCGCCCCGGGGCTCCCCAACAACTTCCCCGACGCCTGACTCCTCCGACACTTCCCCGGATTTTCCTTCACCGCCACCTCATCCACCTCTCGAAACGCCTCCGCAATGGTCTCCTTCGGTTTCCTCTTCAATCGACCGACGTCTATGGTAATCTTCTCCCCGAGCGTCTTCGCCAACAGTTCGCTCACTTGACATCCGCCGTGGCCGTCGTACACGCCAAACACCGCCACGCGGTTACACTTCGATCGAACGACGTTCCATCGGTCTTCCATGTATTGCCGCTCGCCTTTCACCGAGGAGCAATCAAACACGCACGCGAATTGTTTACCATTCGGTTGTTTTCTCTTTCCCAAAATCATCGTTTTTGACGATGATAATGATGCCCTTCTCTTCGTCGTTAAAGCCGCTTTGTCTTCTTTGTTGTTGTCTTCTTCTTCTTCTTCTTCTTCTTCGTACTCACAAGAGTCGTTTAAAACAAAAGGGACTTTCGGCTCGCAGTTCACGCTGGAACCGAAATCTGCGCTTTCTCTCGCGAAACTTCCTCTTCTTTGTTGCTGCTGTTGCTGTTGTTGTTGTCCTCCTCCTCGAGGAAGTCCGAACAGAATGCCATTCAAAATCATCGCCTCTCACTTCTTCGTCTTCGTCTTCTTCAGATTCTCCTCTTCGAGAAATCTTGTATACCGTTCGTACTGCGCGTCTCTAAACTTTGTCTCGTAATAGTTTTGGACGTAAAAACCAACTCCGGCACCGACGAGCGTGAAAGAAACGAGCGCTTTTAACGACGGCGGGGGCGAGGACATTCAAATGATGATGATGTGTGTTGTGTGTTTGCGTGTGCGGAGAAGTCGTGTGGAGAAATGGCGATCGTTTTGCTGCGTTTTGAATTCGAAAACTTAGAAAAAGTGCTCAGATTCAAATCGTGATACATGTAAAGGCTTTAGCGGGCGGTGGTTTTATATACACATTTAATCTCTTAATCTCTCTCTCTATCTCTCTTCTTTATTATTTCTTTATCATTTTATCGTCTCTTTGCTTCACGAGCTGCTGGACTTCCTGGATCAACTTTTCGTGTTCGAGACACGGCGTTCCGTTCTCTCTACCGCGAACGCATACGTATCCGTTCAAGGAGTCGATTTCTAAAAGCGCGCCGGCGTCGAAATCTAACTTTGTGCTCGGGAAGTGCGCGCCGTACGTACGCAAACCGGAGAAAACGACGTCGTAGAAATTTGTAGGCATTTTCTTGAATCCTTCTTTGTGCGATGGTTGTAACGCGGCGTACATTTCGTGGTACAAAACATCCATGCGCGTTCGCAAGTCTTTCGTATCCAACAACCCGTCGCAGTTGCAGTCGCCGACGATGGATAACAAGTTCGCCACGCAATTGATGAAGTATTTCCTCAACAGAGTGTACTCAAAATCCTCATCCGGTTGCGAGTTCGCGCCAATCGATGTCAACAGCGCGTGCACTCTCTTCGCCTCGTCCGTGTTCGGCATCGCCCACGGTTTCTCTTCGTTTTTCACTTTGATGGTAAACCTCTCGCCTTTCCCGTCTGACGCGTCGACAAAGTCGTAACTTTGCGGAATCACGCACGGTACGTACCCGTTCCCTAACCCCTTAAATATCGGCTCAACGATCCCGTTGTGCAACATGACGGCTATTTTTGGCGTCGGAATATTCGCTCGCGTCATTTCCTCCACCACTTTGTCAAACGCGTACGTTTTCACCGTCACGAAAACGTAATCAAATCGAAACTCTTCTTTTCCCTTCTTCTTCTCTCTCATCACCTTCTGGAACCTCTCGTCCTCGTACGACTCGATGTGCGCGATTTCGTGCTCTTCCACCAACTTCGCCACTATATCTCTCGTTTTATCACCACCAACTCGTTTCCGTCGTCCTGAGCCTTTCAGAAACACCTTCGCATCCTCTCGCATTTCCCCGCCTTCTTTCTGGTTTTTGGCGAATTTCACCGCCAACCACGTCCCCAATCGCCCCGCGCCGACGATTAAAATCGAAACACCACCGTTACCACCACCATTATCACCTCTCGCAGGTGCCATCGTCGTCGCGTTCGAGGCGGCTTTAGAGGAGAAGCAGCGCACCGGGCAGAATCCAAACATATACTACTCTCTTTAGTAGTGGCAGAGGTGGTGCAACCTTCCAGAAGAAAAAATCACCTAATTTGTTAAAACCCTAAATAATGCCAATTTCTCTCTCTGTATAAAAACTCGCACGAGAGTATCTTTCGTCATTGGTATTGTTATTGTTTCTCTCTCTCTGACAACGCGAGGATAAAATAATGTCCTCGTTCTTTTATACAGTCCCCGGGGAGATTCAGGAGCAGCGAGATTTATACGCGTTGATTCGCCTGTGTGAAGGTGTTGAAAACGGGGACGATGATGAAAAGATGATTTCCTCTTTGCTCGAGAAGAAACCGTCGTTAATTTCGATGGAGATGCACGGCGTGACGCCGTTACTCGCCGCAACTTCGGCGAATAATTTAAAACTGATCGATGTTTTATGTCAATTTGCCGAACGTCACGGGGAATGTGAAGGTTTCGTGGAGTACGAATCCATCGCGAACGACCAGACGGCACTGATCGCTGCCAGCGCGATGGGGTACCAAAAAGCGGTGAAAAAATTGTGCGAAGAGTACAAAGCGGACGCGAATAGAATCACGAAAATTGGCGGGAAAACGGCGATGATGGCAGCGTGCGAAAACGATAAACCAGAGATTGTGGTTTTATTGAAGGAGAAGTTCGGGGCGGATGTGAATTTGGAGGTGCGGAAGAGTTCGCGCGTTCGAGACGACGACGACGACGAAGAAGAAGAAGAAGAAGAACTTTTTTACTCGAACGCGATGTTACACGCGTGCGCGAATAACTCCGTGGCATCTATACACGCTTTGCATCATTGCGGTGCCAACTTGGATTTTGAAAACGAGAAAGAGCTCTTTCCTATTTTAGTAGCCAGTCAAAGCGGAGCGACGGAAGCGGTAGAGGCGTTGGTCGCGCTCGGCGCGGATGCCAACGCGTGGGGGATGACGACGGGCGTGTCGCCGCTATTGGTTGCGGTTATGGCGAAAGATGAAAGGACGGCGAAAGTTTTAGTCGAACAAGGAAAGGTGGATGTGAACGTGTGCGGTCCGTTAGGACGGACCATCTTTTGCGAATCCGCCGCGCGAGGCGACGTGGACGCGATGAAGTTATGTAGAAAACTCGGAGGACGATTGACGTTGGAAACGCACACCGGGAGGACGCCGTTACACGACGCGGCGGTTTTTAACAACGCAGAAGCATGCGCGTGGTTGTGCGAACGCGGTGCGAGAGTAGATAGGGAAAACGCGTTTGGCGAAACGGCCATGTCCGAAGCGGCGTTGCACGGCGCCGCAGACGCCATGCGGTTTTTGAAAGCCAAAGGCGGGTCGGTAGATTTTGAAACGAGCACGGGCGTGATGCCGATTTTAAACGCGAGTTTGAGCGAGCACACGACGAAGGCGTTGAAGTTCTTAGTCACGGAGTTGAAAGCAGATCCGAAGAAACGCAACAGATTTGGCGAGAGTTGTTTGACGGTCTGTTCGAGAGAAAACAACGTGAAGGGAATTAAAGCGTGCGTGGAAGTTTTCGATATGAACGTAAACGACGATAACGAAGGCACGGGCGAGTTACCGTTAGTTTCTGCAGCGAGAGGAGGTGCGATCGACACCGTTTGGAAGTTGTGCGAGTTAGGTGCCGACGTGAATAAAATTGCCAAGAAAACAAATGATTTCGCGCTCGGCGTGGCGGCGAAAAACGCGTTTTGGCGCGTTTGCGCCGAGTTGTACAAGAAAGGCGCGGATGTGTTTTTAGAAAACGCTATTCACGAAACACCGTTGCACTGCGCGGCATTGAGCGACGACGAAGATACGATTGCGTGTTTGCTCGGCCAGTGCGGTGCTGTGGTTGATCATCAAAACGAACTCGGAGAAACTGCGTTATATTTTGCCGCTCGAGGGAATAAAGTAAACGCTACGCTGGCATTGTTGTCGCACGGCGCCGCGGATGGCTTGACAACACATGAGTCTGCTTACACGCCTTTGATGATTGCTATTGAAAACAAAAATATCGAATGCGTGGAGGTTTTGCTAGAAGCTGGAGCGAGCGCTCTACAAGTAGACGCGACGAACGAAACGGCTGCGATGAAAGCCGCGAGAGCGCAGAATTGCGACGCGTTGCGAAGGATCATCGAAATTGTAGACACCGAATCCGATTTGCACAAGTATTTATCCATTGAATCTACGACTGGTGAAACAGCGTTAACTATAGCGGCCAAATTGAATTACGTGGATGTTGTAGAAGTTTTACTCGACGTCGATGCGACTTTGTTGACACAAGAAACGACCGCGACTTCGCAAACGGCGTTAGTAGCCGCCGTGGACGGAGACGCAGTTACGACGTTGGAGTTTTTCTTCTCTCGTCTGCTCACTGCGGGTGACGAGGGCGACGCCACGTTGAAGAAAATTGCAAAAGATATCGTCGACTACGAAAATAAAGTTGGACATACGGCGTTAATTAAAGCGTGTTTGCTCGGCCACCAGGATTGTGCGCGAGTTCTACTCGACGCAAACTTGTGCGATGTGAACCGAGAATCTCGCGTACCAGCGGGCGAGGCGAGCATCACGTTGACGCCACTTCTTGCCGCAATTGAAGGTAAAAACGCGCGTCCGATTGTATCCGGTTTGTTCGAGAAAGGATGCGATATCAATTATACGAACCGAGATGGGGTTACCGCTGTCATGCACGCAGCGAGTTTAGGCCGGACGCAAATCATCGTTTCCCTCGCCGGCTACGGCGGCGATGTGAATCAAGCGACGCTAAAGTCGATGAGCGAAGAAACTCGATCATCGAGTGTAGAAGAAGTAAAAGCGATCAAAATAGAAGAACCATCGACGAGTGAGCAGCGCTCAGTTTTGCCAAATGTTTCACGAAACTCAGCTTTAATCGCTGCTGTTTTGAGCAAAAGTTACGATATCGTTGAATCTCTGAACCGTTCGGTCGCCGAGCGCGACGTTGAAGTAAACAGCACAACTGCGCTCATCACCGCAGTTGAAAACGCAGTAGATGAAAAGATGGTCAAGTTACTCGTAACACTCGGTGAAGACCCGGCGTTTGAAACCAGCGATGGTCGCACGCCGTTATCCGTGGCTTTTATGAGTGGAAAGTATGACATTGCAAAGTTTTTGTTGAAGCAACAATCGAAAACGCGAGGAAAATTGAACATCGACTCGCAAAATCGTGACGGCTTGACAGTTCTGTCCATTCTCGCTTTAGCGGGGAAGAACGATGGTATCAGAGCGATATGCGCGATCCCTTTCAGTGCTAATCCGAATCTTGTAGATAGAAATGGTCGAACGGCTTTGACCTTAGCGGCTCGATATGCGAACGAGGCTAGAGCTGGACCGTTTCCGTGCGTCTGGCGCAACGGCGATAAAACCCTTCGAGTTGACCCAAAAACGACGTTTGAAGTTCTCCTTTCAGTAGGCGCTAAGCTTGATCAAGAAACACCGTTACCGCACGCATATAGCGCGATTCATGAAGCGGCAAAGTATTGCAAAGACAAAAATACGATTAGTATTCTGATCGAATTAGGCGCCGATCCGAACGCGATCGATAGCCTCGGGTTCACGCCGCTCATGAGGGCGGTAGAATTCGGGAATCTCGCCGCGTGTGAGGGGTTGTGCGAACATCCGAAGACGGAGAAAGATAAAGTTTTACCCAGAAAAGATGCGAGAAGAACGTCACAAGGAATGGAGTGCGCCGCATCGCACTCCGCTTTAACTTTAGCGGCTACGGTGGACGATCCGAACAATGTCATCAAGAAATTGCTCGATCTCGGGTGCGATTACGAACGCGAAACACTCGATGGTGATATCGCCATTTACTTTGCCGCGAATGGTGGGAATTTAAGTGCCATTTCTGCGCTACTCGCCACTCAAACCATTGCCAAGAAAAGCTTACACTCTACGATTCTTTGTCGTCTCGCGTCTGGAGATGGATCGGCGGCGGAGCCGTGTCGTACAATGCTCTCGTTCCCTAACACCGTCGATAGTGAAGTTGATTGCCCAATTCAAAAGCAAACTGCGATTGTTTCTGCGTGTTTTAACGGTCACGAAGAGATCGTGCAGGCTTTAGTAGAATCTGGAGCGAGATTAGATAGTTTTGGGTCGAACGGCATTGTGCCAATCGTCGCGGCTATTCGCCGAAAGCGACATTCGCTCGTGAACTATCTCATTTCGAAAAAATGCGAGATTAACATGATACCTACTGCGTTTGAATCGCCTTTGAGAGCTGCCGTAAAAGGGGACGATAGCGTGTCTATAAACGCTTGTTTAAACGCAGGTGCAGATATTGAAGAGATTGATGCGGCTGGTTTATCGTTGCTTCAAGAGGCGGGTCGATTAGGTAATATTTTTGCGCTAAAAACGCTCATCGCTCGCGGCGCGGCGGTGAATAAGGAAACGCCTCTTGGCTCGGCGCTCATCGTCGCCTCTCTTGCAAAACAAATTGAATCTATCGAAGTGCTTAAATCTTTTGGAGCACGACTAGACGCGGAGACGTCTGACGATGATGCAGTCCAAATAGTCGCGGCGACGGTGAACGATTCTGAACTTCTGCGCAAGCTGAACCAGCTCGGTGCGACGATGAACTTTGAAACCAGAGATGGGCGAACGCCCTTGAACGTCGCTTCGCGAGAAGGAAACGTCGATGCCATCACAACTGCTTTAGATTCCGGAGCGACCGTAGATTATGAAAATAGATTTGGTGAAACCGCTTTAGTGCTCGGTATTCACGCTGAGCGCGAGGAAACGTGCAAAATTTTGCTCGAGCGAGGAGCCAACATCAATTTTGAGAACACAAAAGGCGAGACCTTTTTAATGATGGCGGCTAAGGAGAACGACGTGAAAAAATGCGAACGATTGGTCAGCAAGGGCGCATTGATTGATAAAGTGTCTAATAAGCACGGATTCACCGCGCTCATGCGCGCAGCTGAATTTGGATCGGTCGATGCCGCAAGATGTTTAATCGACAAAGGGGCAAAGCTCTACGCCGAAGCGAGGAAAGGGAGAAACGTGCTTTCTGTGGCGCTGGAAAAGGGCGAAGTTGAAATTTTAAAACTTCTCGCGCGCGCTGGCCACGAAATCGAAGCGGAAAATTCGCAGAGACTCACGCCGCTCTGCGTGGCATCTGCCATGGGTGATTTACGCGCAATGGCGTGTCTGTTAGACCTTGGCGCAATCGTCAACAAGGAATCTTCAGCCGGCGTGACACCGCTATGCGCCGCGAGTGAAAAGGGGCGTGTGGATGCTATTCACTTACTTTGCGATCGTGGTGCTGCTCTTGACTACGAATGTGAAGTGTCGGGCGTGACTGCGCTCATCATGGCTGCGAAGAACGGTCGTCCGGCAGCTATTAGGACACTCGTCGAGCGCGGCGCGAGTGTCGACTTGGAATCGTTCAAAATAGGAATGACTGCGCTCGGCGCAGCCGCTATATCTGGCGCATTTTCTTCCGTACACGCTTTGAACCAAGTTAACGCGAGCGTGAACTATGTCGGAGAATCGAACGGGAAAACTGCACTCATACACGCATCTGAATATGACGACCCGGAAGCCATCTCCGTGTTATTGGAAGTGAACTGCGCGATTGATTTTGTCTCTGGATTTGGTGCCAGTAACCGTCACTGCGCGCTGACTGCTGCGGCAAAAGTTGGCGCCTTGAAATCGCTTCAATTCCTTCTCAACAACAGTGCGAATTCATCCGTGGAACCAACGATTGGTCGAACTGCGCTCATTGAGGCTGTCGACAATAATCAACTAGAAGCGATTGCGTTCTTGGCGACAGCTCTGAAAGAGAAAGATTACGAAACCTCCGCGCGATACACCGCTTTAGTTAAAGCCGCAATGAATGAAAATATAGAGGCAATCAAAGTGTTGAGAAAGTGTGGTGAAGACATGAACTATGAAACCTCCACTGGAGATACAGCTTTGATCGTTGCCTCTCGACTTGGGAACGTGGCGATGGTTGAAGAGCTTCTGGTACCTTCTGATGACGAGAGTTTATCTAACGAGGCCACTAAAACGAACGTCTGTCGAAGAGTGAGTGCCGTCGATTACGAGTCTGTTAGGAACGGCGAGACTGCGTTGATTGCGGCTACTTTGAATAATCACATAGATTGTATCAAATTTCTTCGTCGCGAAGGTGCCGTTTTCGACCGCTTCAACCACCGCGGATGCACCGCGCTTTTCACTTGCTGCGAATCGCAAGATACCACAGTCGAGGTTCTTGAGTCTCTCTTATCGAACGGTTGCAGTGCTGACATTCGACGCAACGGTACTGAAGCGTCGCCTTTGTTCAGCGCCGCGGAAAGTGGGAGAAATGATTTTGTTTCCTTATTGATTCAACGAGGTGCGGATATCGAGCACGTCGACTCAAAGACTGGTTTGAATGCGCTCGCTGTTGCGATTCAAAACGACCGCATTTCCGTAGTCCAAACTTTAGTAGATGCAAACGTGAACGTAGGTTTTGAGTTACGCTCAGGGGAAACTGCTTTGACACTAGCCGTTCGTTTTGGACGCGCGACCATTTTAGAAATCTTAGTAAGCGCAAAGAGAAAGTGCGACGTGAACAAAGAAACGTCCACCGGCATAGTTCCCTTGCATTTAGCCGCATCGACGGGAAGATTCGAATGCGTAGACGTTCTCGCCGAAGCATACGAAGCTGATGTAAACTTTGAGTCGAAGATCTTCAAAGAAACGGCGTTGATTTGTGCCACCAAAAGCGGCAACTCGGAGATGTGTAGGCGACTCGTCGAATCTGCAGGCGCGGAAGTAGATTTTGTGACTAAATCAGACGGTCTTTCCGCACTCATGGTAGCCTGCTCCATCAACGAACCTGATGTTATTAGAACCTTAATTGATCTCGGGGCGGATCCAGAACTTGAAGATGAGATAGTTTCGAAGCAAACGGCGCTTCAAGCTTGCGTGAAAGCGAGTGCGATTGATAGCATTGTCGCCTTGATTGAGTGTGGCGCTGATCCAAACTTCGAAGCGTCTTCCACTGGATTCACGGCACTTCTCACTGCCGCGGAGTTGAACTTGCCGCGGTGCTGTGAAACACTCGTCGCACTCGGCGCCGATCCGAACTACGAGACGAAGGCTCGTGGTTTCACTGCGCTTGCGATTGCGGCAGCCTCCGCTTCGCATGACGCCATTAAACGTTTGATTGCCTTGGGTGCATCGGTAAATAACGAAGACGCTAAGTACGGGCGCACGGCATTGATTTCTGCCGCTATTGGCATCGAAGATGATGAGTTATGTGCTGCGACGTGCGAGTTGCTTGTCCAAGAAAATGCACAAATCGATCTTGAGGCGAACTTTGCGATGTCGCCGGAGATGTCCAAAAGACCGCAAACTGCGCTCATGAGCGCAGCTGGAAGCGCAAAGTACAGAACGAGGGAATTAACTTTGCGTAGACTCGTATTTCTTGGCGCAAAGCTCAACTTTGAAACCGTGGAAGGCGGCACTGCCGTACTCTTTGCTAGCCTCGAGAAGAATTTCGAAAACCTAGACATACTCGTGAAAGCTTTGGGTGCCGACGTCGACCTTGAGAACAAGTTCACGTTGACTCCGTTAATGTCGTGCTTAGAATACGATTTATACGAATCATGCGCGAAACTGTTAAAGCTTGGCGCAGATCCATTGAAGGAAAACCGCCTCGGACATCACGCCATGTCTGTCGCGGCGAAATGCGACTCGAGATCGTCCATCTTGTGCTTACAAAAGGATTTCAAGCTTGACGTAGATGTGCCGTCAAAGATGACAGGCGATCGACCGTTGGACGTGGCCGTGAACTTTGGCGCGAGAGATGCGACGAAGTTGTTACTTTCCTTGGGCGCCGACGTGAACGCGATAAATCCGATCACCCACGATACGGCTTTGATGCACGCGGCAAAATCTGGTCAGCTCGGATGTTTAGGGCTCTTATTGCATCAGCCACATTCTGCAAAAACTAAGCTCGTGAACGTAAACGGTGATACTGCGTTGACACTCGCTGCTACACATGGTCGTTTAGATTGCGTGAACGCTCTGATTGAGAAGCTCGAAGAGGCCAACGAGGTCTTGCACGAAACGAAGAATGGGGACACGGCGTTGACTCTTGCAATTGAAAATGGTCACGAGAAGGTCGTTTCGAGTTTGTGCTTGGATGGCAAGGCGCGAATCGAGTACGAATCGAATTCGGGGAAGACTGCGTTGATCGCGGCGGTGTCTGCGGATCGCCCCGAAATGATTCGATTACTCGCATCACTTTCCTCGAAGCAAAAGAAACAAGGCAGTGCGAATGAAGCTTCTCTCGATTGCGTAGATTACGAAACGACGCGAAACGCACCGGAATTCGTCAAAGCATTGCATTATGCCTCTTTGATGCATCGTCGTAACGCGTGCATTGAAGCGCTCGTAGCTGTTGGTGCCAACGTGGACGGTGAACTATCGAGCGACTTCTCTGCTAAATATGGCAACTACACGCCGTTGATGTGCGCTGTGTTAACAGACAATGTCTTGGCAATATATCAGCTCACCAAACTGGGCGCCAGCATCAATCACGAAAATGCCGCGGGTATATCACCGTTGATGTTAGCGTGTGAAAATCGTAATGAAGGCGTATACTTTGCTTTGCTAAAAAAAGGAGCGAATCCTCGTTTTGAGACCCGCTTAGGTAAAGACGCACTCGTGGCGTCATTCGCGCCCGACAACAGCGAAATGTTAGAACTCATTTACCACTCGCTCGGTTCCGTACGAGATGAAGAGTCCATCATTACCGGTGCTACACCTTTGATTCACGCGTTGAATTCTCCGTACTGCATGGAAGCGGTTCCGACACTCTTACGTCTCGGCGAAAACATTGAGCACGAGACACGAGACAGCCGCACGGCTCTCATCGCTGCTGCCTTATCCGTTGTCACTGATCGCGTCGCTTTATGCTTACGAAACGGTGCAAAAGCGAATCAAGAAACGCGTACAGGCGCAACTGCTATGTCTGCGGTGATTAAAAAGCTTGGTATGCCTATTCAAATGGCTGCTGAGGAGTCCTACCAAGACGATATCAACGGCGAGAATGTCTTGAAATTTCTACTTACCAACGCCATCGATAAAGCGAACGTGAATCACGAGAACAAGAACGGTGTAACTCTGTCTATGTTTGCCGCGCGCGCATTTTCGAATAATCCTCGAGTTCTCGCGTTACTCCTCGATCACGGGGCGGACAAAAACGTCGAAAGTTCGAAAGGGTCGACGCTTTTGTTGGATGCGCTTCAGTTTGGCTGCGACGATGCGGTGGATTTGTTGATTGCCGAAGGTGTTGATGTAAATTACGAAACTCGCAAAAATACCGCGGAAGTGTTGACGCCATTAATTTTAGCCGCCAAGCGTGGTTCTGTGTTTCAAATCGAGCAACTCTTAGCGGCTGGAGCTGACATTAATTACGAGACAAAGGCTGGAGAAACTGCTCTCATGGCGGCGGTTTCAGCATCACGAGCCGACCACGTGTCCGCGTTGATGTCTATCGGTAATGCAGATGCGAATTACGAAGTTAAAAACGGAAAGACTAAAGGTGATACCGCTATTGTTCTAGCTGGTCGTTTAGGTCACAAGGATGTCATTCAGCGTTTGATTTCTTCTCACAACGTCGATCCGTCGCGAGGCTTGAGCGATAAGACGACGCCGCTTATCCGCGCGGTGGTTGATGAGGATGCCGACGCGGTGAAGCACATGCTTCTTGCCGGTGTCCCTATCAACGTCGAAAGCGCCGAAGGTTACACACCTCTCGTTGAAGCTGCGAAGAAGCCGTCTCGGATGCGCTGCTTGGAGGCTTTGTGTGACTTCGACGCGTCCATCGTCGATTTTGAAACGAGTCGAGGCTTTTCAGCTTTACACGAGGCGTGTAAAGTCGGTAACGAAGAAGCTGTACTCGCCATGTGCTTGAAATACGGTGCCAATTCGAACAGAGAGAGTGCTCGAGACGCGACAACACCGTTGATGACGGCTGCAGAATACGGCCAAGTTACCGTTGTGGAAACGTTGATCAAGAAGTGCTCTGCGGATGTCAATCGAGAAACAGTCGCATCGAAACACACGGTATTTACGCATTGCGCCTTCAGAGGTAAAACATCTGCATTTTCTGCGTTGGTTTCCAACGGTGCGCTCGTCGACAGAGAAACACAAGATGGACGCACCGCTATTTTGTACGCCATAGCGAGAGATGACGCGAAGACGGTCGAAGCGCTTGTGAAAGTTGCCGGCGCAGACGTCGAGTTTGATTCCTCCTTGGGCGTTACGCCGCTCGCCGGCGCGGCGACGGCGAATAAACCGAAATGCGTCGAAATGTTGTTGAGTCTTGGCGCTAAGCCGTTGAAATCGTCCAGGTCGAACAAGGTTCCCGTTTTACAAGCCTGTTTGATGGGTTCGATTGAAGCTATGAAAGCTTTACCGTCCGGCGTGGGGTTTTGGGACTCAGATCCTCTCGGTAACGGCGAGACGCCGTTATTCTGTGCCGCGCAAAAAGGAAAAGATGTCGCAAAAGTTGCCATCGCGTGTGGAGCGACCATTTCGTACGAGCCAAAGAGTACGAAACGGACGGCACTTGCTATGGCTGGGACTATTACGAAACGATCGCGAGCTTTTGATGCCTTAGTCGCCTTGGGTGGCGTCGCGACGAGCGTTTGCGGAAGTGGCGAAACGGCTTTGGATGTTGCGTTTGCGAACAACTGCGATTGGTGCGCGCCAAATATTCTAGTCTACACGGCGAGTGCAAGCGACCCGAGCGGTGACGTCAATTACGTTTCAACGATGTCAAACGAGACGGGGTTGATGTACTGCTGCCGTCGCGGCTTAGTAGATGGTGCGAAAGCTTTAATCAAACTTCCCAGTATTGATGTGGACTACTCCGCGGCGAAAACTTCACACAGAACGGCGTTAATCGCGGCGTGCGATAGAGTTGAGAAGTCGTCTCTCGCGAACGTCGTCGATGGTGACATCGAAAATGCCTTGCAAATAGTCGATTTTCTCGTGAACGACGCGCGAGCGGACGTCGACTTTGAAACCGAAACCGGTAAAACAGCGCTCATCGTTGCCGCGACGAATAACAACGACAACATCATCCGCAAACTCGTCGACGTTGGCGCAAACGTGAATCGAGAAAACAAGTTTGGTATTTCTGCGTTTTCGGCGTCAATTGAAGCTTCTGCAGATGCCGCCGGCGCTTTACTCGTTGAACTCGGCGCCGACGCGCATGCCGGTGATAAGATTAGTCACGATACGCCGTTAATACGAGCCGTTCGTATTGGCGACGTCGACGCGGCGAACTACATCTTGGTGAAAACCAAGGCTGATCCGAACGTAGAAACGGAAGTCAGCGGCGAAATCGCATTACTCGTTGCGTGTAGAAATGTCGACGTGCCCATGGTGGAACTGTTGCTCAACTCAGGTGCCGATGCGAGCCAAAAAAGCTCCGTGACTCGTCTTTCACCTCTGGAAGCGCTGTGCACTTCGAGCTCTTCGACGGAGAAAGCTGACGACATGAAGAATATCGTAAACATGCTTCTCGCGACTTCAATTGTTGATCCAAGTGACATCGATAAAGTGACGCTCGAAACACCGTTGATGGTTGCGGCCAAACATGGCGACGTACTTGGCGTCGAATGTCTCATCAAACACGCGAAAGTCGACGTGAACGACGAGCGCACCGGTCGCACGGCATTGATCAGAGCGTGCGGGTGTGGTGACGTCGCCGCGCCGGCTGTTGAAAAGCTTTTACAGTTGGGCGCGGACGCGACATTAGACGTGACGCTCGAAGAAGAGAAGACTACTCAAGTCGAGAAAATTGGTGACACCGCGGTGCACTCCGCGGTTCGATCGAAATCTAATGCGAAGATTTTCATCGCGCTCGCTTCTCTCGACCAAATCGTCCTCAACGTTGAATCTTCCGATCAAGACGGCTTGACGCCTTTACAACTCGCCGCGTCTTTGAATAGAAACGATGCCATGTCGCATCTCATCGCGGCCGGTACAAAAGTCGACGCCGAATCTCGAATCAACGAGCACACGGCGCTGACGTATTGCGCGGACACGGACAACGCGACTGCCATGATACATTTGGTTAAAAAATGCGGCGCCTCGGTCGATAACGAAACTTCTGCGCATGAGACGGCGTTGACGGTTGCGTTGAAATCTGAAAAATGGCAAAAAGTAACGGACGCGTTGATAAATAACCTCAACGCGAGCGCGACTTTGGAAACCTCCGTTGGAGATTCCGCGGTTTCCGTCGCGTTCGACTCCGACGACGAAGATAAAATCTTAAAAGTCCTGCGCGACGGGAAAGTTGACGTGAACAAGTATCCGTTCACAACTGCGGGAGAGACCATGTTCGGCATGTGCGCCAAACGAAACTGCGCTCAAGCCATCTCGACGATTTCTAAATTCAAAGACACAGAATTCACGGACATTGTCTTGAATTTAACTGATGCTACGTCTGGGAACACGGCGCTTTGCCTCGCCGCGGCTTTAGGCCACAGCGAGGTTGCGCGAGCCTTGATTCTCGACGCAGGCGCGGACGCTTCGTACGCTCCAAGTGAAAACGGCAAAGTCGATCCGCTCTGCGACGCGTGCGCGGCGTGCCCAATTGACAAGTTACTCGCGACGATTGAAGTTTTAATTAAGATTGGTAAAGTAAACGGATCGATGTCCAAAACTGAAGCCGGATGGACTCCGTTGATGCTCTTGGCGGATCGTCCGAGCGATTTTGAAGGCGTGGACGAGAACGTCGCGAGCGCCATCATTGATTACTTGGTTGACGAAGGCCAGTGCGATCCGACGAAAGTGTTTGACAATAATGGCGCACCCAGTGGGTACCACGCTTTTTCTTGGAGTCAACTTCGAAAGAATCTCGTCGTTAGAGATGCGTTATCCAAATACTATCGCGAAGGCGGCGGTAACGAAAGGAAAGAGAAGACATCCGTCGCGGCGAAAAATAACGTCTCGGATATCACCGCTTTGCGTAATTTTTTCAACGCCATCGCGAAGGACGATTCCGAAACCGTCGATGGTTTATTGGCGGTAGGGACCGTTCGCGACGCGAGCGTTTCTTTAGTCCTCGACGACGACGACGGATCGAGTGAACGAGTGAAGGCTATTTTACATGCCGTTCGATCTGGAGCGAATAAGTCCATCAAAGTTTTGGCCAAGCACAAGTGCAATCTCGACGGCGACGGCGCGACGATTCCGATCGTCGAAGCGACGTTTCTGGGTAAACTCGACGTCGTCAAAACGTTGGCATCAGTTGGTGCGAACGTGGATTTGTGCTCAAAAACGCACGAAGGCGCGAACGCGTGCGCCATGGCTGCCTTAATCGATCGAGACGACATTTTGCGTCTCTTGTGCCAAGACTTCAAAGCAACTTTGAACGCTGCGAACTGCGAGAGTAGTTTCAACACGCGCACGTTTCAAACTTATGCAGACCGATTACAATTATCACCGTTGATGTATGTCGCCACGCGCGATAAAGGTGCGGCCAGTCGTAGACACGCGTTGGAATGTCTCGTGAACAGAGGCGCCGCTGCCGATTTTGAAGCGCCGGAATCCGGCGAAACCGCGTGCACGCTCTTGGCGAGATTGAACAGACCGGATGTCATATGCGAACTCGCCGTGGTTTCTAAAATCAACGCCAACCGTGAATCGACGTTGTTAGCCTTTACCCCATTGATTGCAGCGGCGGAAAACAACGGCGAAGACGCCGTTCGAATTATTTTGGAACACTTGAACGCGTCTCTCCATCTCGAAAACTCGCGAGGCGACACGGCGATTCTCGCCGCCTGCCGAAACGGATCCGTCGGAGCATTGAAAGTGTTGTTGGAACATGCCGCGCAAAAGTCAAGCGACGATATCTTTTCCGTCGACGACCGAGGCAAAATCTTACTCAACAACTCCTACGGCGTGCACCCGATCATCGCCGCCTCTATGGGCGCGAGCAAAACTTCCAAAAACGCCTTTGAAGGCGTCTTGGACGTCTTGAAGCGTAACGAGAAAATATTCGCGTTTGACCCAAACTGCGAAGCGTTCAACGGGCAAACCGCGTTGACCACTCTGTTCGTGGACAACCAACCTCAATCCGGCGACGATCACGCAATCAACGAACTGCGAAAGAAAGCTAAAGTGCTTCTCCGCTTCTCGGCCGACGCGTCTCACGAAAACGCATTCGGTAAAACTTCCCTCGACGTCGTCGTCGAAAACGACGACTTTGTCGGTGCTGACATCCTTCTCACCGACTTGCACGTGCAACCAAATCGAGAGAGCACGAAAACTGGATACACCGCCTTGATGCTCTGTTCAGAGTTCGCTTCTTTAAAATGTTGCGAAACGTTGTGCCGAAAAGGCGCCGACGTCGCCCAACTTTCCGTCATGCTCGAATGCGACGCCATGGATATCGCGCACCACAGAAAACACGCGGAGGTTAAGCAGTGTTTACTCGGGTTTGGCGCCGTTCCAATCGCAGATGATGATTAATAGTGTAATAATACTAATATCTTTTGAACACGCAAAGCCGCTCGAACAACACACAACACATCAAAAAACAAACAACGAACGAAAAACAAAAGAGAGAAACATTCCCACAAAAAGAAAACACCAACATAAAATCTCTCTCTCTCTCTCTCTCTCTCTCTGTCAGTCACATTTCGTTCCTCCTTCTCTCTGTCTCGCTTTTTATCCAAAAATTTGGACGAGAATGGACGTGGCAGCCAAAAAAACAAAAAATTTAGTTCCTTTCCTCACATTGCTTTCTTGTGCTGCGAGCCCCGATACAGAGAGAACTCCTGCCTGCGCGTATTACTCTCACAACTAAGAAGAACAGAGCATTAAAAAAACGAGAACCTTACCACAAAAACCGTATTAGTATCATTAAAATCATGTTTGCCGCGCGAATGATGCGCTCCGCTGCTCCGACGACGACGACGCAAAACCAGAACAAGACACAAAATTTTTCCCCGAAAAGGACTGCTGGGGGGATCCGGCGCCGATGTCGTTTGCCTCTGATTGCGATGTCCATCCCGCAGCAAGGAGGAAACGCGCAACCACGTGCGTCTTATCGTTTTCTCTCTGTCTCTCTTTCTCGTTTATTAGTATTCTTAGTATTCGCGCATTATTACCGAGAAGTTTTATCGACGCCGCCGTGAGTGAATTCTCTCTCTAATCTCTATCCACTTCTGGTGGGATGTTTGGATAAACCTGACACGAACTCTCACACAAAATTTTACGATAACAACTTAAGCAGTGAAAAGACAACCGATCGAAGCGCGCGAGGCGATCCGCATGGGCATTCCATCCAAAGGCCGCATGGCGGAAGACACGCAAGGGTTACTGAAATCGTGCCAACTTTCCGTGCGGAAACTAAACCCGAGGCAATACGCGGCGGAGATTCCAAACGTCCCCGGCATGGAGGTGTGGTTCCAAAGAGCGACGGACGTCGTGAGAAAGTTGTTGACTGGAGACGTGGATATTGGGATTGTTGGGTACGACATGTTGAGGGAAATTGGTAACGAGGACGAGGATTTGGTGATTGTGCACGACGCGCTCGGGTTTGGCGGGTGTCATTTAGCCGTGGCGGTGCCGCAGGCGTGGGAGAACGTGAACTCGTTGAGCCAGTTGAAATCAGACCCGAGATTTTCCAAGGAGAGACCGTTGCGAGTGGTCACGGCGTACGTGAACGTCGCGACGCAGTTTTTTAAGGATCAAGGCATGGAGAACGTGGTTATTTCCACCGCGGATGGGGCGTTGGAAGCTGCACCGGCGATGGGTGCGGCGGATTGCATCTTAGATTTGGTCTCGAGCGGGACCACGTTGAGAGAAAATAACTTGAAAGAAATTGAAGGCGGGAGAGTGTTGGATTCGCAAGGGTGCTTAGTAGCCTCGAGAGAGGCGTTGTTGAAACGACCGGGAGTGTTAGAGATTGTTCACGAAATGTTGGAAAGATTGGAGGCGCATTTGAGAGCGGACGGGGTGTTTATGGTCACGGCGAATGTACGAGGCTCGAGCGCCGAGAGCGTGGCGGAGAAGATTTGCGGCGGGGGGAGTTTGTTGAGAGGATTACAAGGGCCAACGGTGTCGCCGATTTACACGCCACAAAGTGACGGAGCTGTCAAAGAAGGTCAATTTTACGCGGTCTCTATCGGCGTCCCGAAAACGAGAATATACGAAACGGTGAAGAGTTTACGCAGAATGGGCGGCAGCGGGGTCTTGGTCTTTCCTATGACGTACGTGTTTGACGAAGAACCACCGAGATGGACGAGCTTGTTAACGCAGCTTGGCTTAAAATCGGAAGATTTCAACCACTTGGCTCGCGGGGAGGCGCCAGTGGCGAGATAATACTATGAAAAGCGCACGATTGATTAAGTTATATCCTAAGCTAGACACGATTTTTTAAACAAAAAACACAACGTTACCGAGATGATTCCTCCCGCAAGATGGCTTATGTCCATATCTGCATGATTAATACAAAATGCTATCTACTTTTCAGAATATTTTTCTCACGCGAACATGCCGCGCGTTCTGTTTGATGATTTTCTCTTTGTTCTTGTTGTTCTTGTAATAGTTGTAAATCTCAGTAAAGTTTTCGTTTACGCCGCGTATTTCTTCGCCGGCGTTCTAGTTCTCGTGCTCGTTCTCGTCGGGCTTACCAAATTCGCCGCCGCCGTCGATTTCTTCGCCGCCGAAGAGCTCTTCGGCGTCGCTTTTCTCGCGGACGACGAAGTTCTCTTCGCCGCAGAAGCCGGGGCCGCCGCTTTCGCTTTCGGCGTCGGCTTCTTCGCAGAGCGAGTCGAAGCCGCTCTCTTCGATCCGCCCTTCTTCGCCTTCGTCGACGATACCAACAACGGTTTGATCAACTGAACGAGTTGTCCCGCGCAGCCTAAAACTAAAGCGATGACGACTACGGTGGCGGCAATCCCGAGCGGGTTCGTGAAATCGCCGATCAACGTGAGTGGGTTCTTCGAGATTGAGGACGCTTTAATGGCCATTTTTTAATTGAATGTTTTTATCTTTACTCTGCGTTCGCGAAAGCGCGTTTCGTGTTGTTTTTGGAGAGAGTGAGAGGACGAGTGAGGGTCAGAATTTGGATTAATTTTGAATGCACATGCAAGTTCTCAGTGCTTCTGTCAAAATCGGTGCGTATGCAAAGACGCCTTTCTTTACGCATTCAAAAACAACTCTTTCACGTAGTTGTTATTGATCGGATACTTTTTTTTAACGCTTTTCGTTTGCGAAAGAGAGAGAGAGAAAGAAGTAATAGGGAACACCCCTAATTTAAAATTTCGATCGTTTGCGCCTTTTCAAATTCCAATTGGAAACATCATCATAATCCTCGTCCGAGAAAGGAGAGACAGAGAGAGAAAATACGCAAAACATGCAAAGGTGGATCATCAGAGCGTACCTGTTGTCAAAATGAGACGAAGTTTTGTTTTAAAACGTTTGTGTTTGTGTTGTTGTTGTTGTGTATCGTATACGAATTATGAAGAGTTTTTTGCACCTTTTTTTCTAACTGAGAAAAAGAGCAGACGGAAGAGATCTGGGCGGAAAGTCAAGACGCGAAGCGCTTTGACGCGGTAGTACATAAAACAGAATAATAAACATTTTGAATTTACACTGGCTATAAACGAACTCTCCGAAAACGAATCATCAGAACGCAAACTTTTCGAGGTCGCTTTGTGCGCTCCGTCTTAACTGCGCGTCGTTGATTTGCGCGTTCAACCAGGATATCATCTTGCCGTCGCTCGCTTTTTCGTCTTCGAGTTCGGAGATGCGTCGGTCTTTTTCGCTGAGTTTGAGCTTCACGCGTTCGGTTTCTTCTAGTAAAATGTCCTTTTCCTCCTCGGTTTGCCGTTTCGCGTCCAAGGCTTTGTCCAGTCTGAACTTTTGTTCCTCTAAGAGTTGTTCTTGTTGTAAGACGACGGTGGATCGGAGTTTGGATTTGGATTTGACCGCTTTCAGTTCGTTCGCTAAGCGTTCGATGACGGAGTTCCCTTTTTTGATTTCGTTCGCGTACTCAATGGCGATGGACTCTGCTTTCTCAGTTTGTTCTCGAGACTGGTTCCAAGATTTATCCAGGGATTGAATGTGCGCTTCAGCTTGTTCTAATCGTCGTTTAACGAGCGCGTTGACTTCATCTTTGTCGTTGAGTTGCGATTCGAGCCATTCGACGCGGTGGAGTCTAGCCATGTGTTCTTGGTCTTTATCGCGAAGCTTAACGTCCGCGTTTCGAAGTTGCACGCGCGATTCAGCAACCTCGTCGCGCAAGGATTGCAACTCCTCTTCTAAAACGCGATTGCGCATTTCGATTTCGGTTTGCGTTTGCGTGCGCAGAAATAATTCGTCGCGTAAATCTCTCACTTGTTTATCTAACGCTTCGTTTTTGGTGTGCAATTGCGCTCGTTCGTTTTCCAACTCCGTTCTGTTTGCTGCCGTTTCGGAGGCGTATTGCATTTTCGCCAATCGCTCTTGTTCTCTCGCGATCTTGACTTCTTTCTCGGCGTCGGCTATACTCTCGCGAAGCTCTTCGGCTATTTTTTGGTACATGTTTCGGTCCTCGTTCGCATCAAACAAGCGTCCGGCTAATAACTTCTTCAGCTGCTCGTCCGAGGCGCGCGCGAATCGCAACGACAACCGTCCAACCGTGTTGAATTTGTTGGTTTCGTATATCGTAAATAACGAGAAATTATTAGTAACGCTACTCCCTCCGTCCTCTCGCGCGGCCTCCGACGGGTCCGTCGTTCTTTTCATCTTCTTCTCCTCCGGCACCGTCAACACCGCAAAAAACGCGTTCTTCTTCCCGTCCGTACTTTTGTTCACCTTTTGCGACTTCCTCGAACTGTTCCTCGTCGTCCTTCGAAACAACAACACATTTTCGTCGGCCGCGGTATCTTCCTCCTCTTCTTCTTCCTCTCCGTTCCCGTCCTTATCGCCGATATCGTCGTCCGCCATCCCATCTAAACACTCTCTCAACAAATCGATAAAATGCGTCGGAAACTGGTTAAAATCCACTCGTATGTTCTGTTCTCTTTTCAAGCGAAAGTTAAACTCCTCCTCGTTCACTTCCATCGAGTGACTGAAGAATGGATTTTTCTCCGATTGCACGTGCACTCTCAGCACTCTGCTCTTTGAACTCGTCTGCGTGTTCCCCGTTGGGCCGAGCATCACTCTCACCGAGCATATTTCCACCCGCTCTTCTTCCACATCCTCTTCATTCGTAGTCTCCGAATAATGATCCTCTTCCTCTTTTCCTCGAATCGCCACCGGGACGTGTTCGTGGAACAAGACTTTCGAGACGTCTAAATCTCGCATCGGGTCCCAGTGTTCGTTCGTTTTCCCTTCGACGATGAATGCGCGAGAATGTTGGGTGACATTGTTGTTGTTCTTTTTAACACTCGTCGTGTTCTCAGAAGAAGAAAAAGAAACCCCAGGCGTGGACGCGTTCGTGTTCCTCCTGCGCGTGTTCGGAGTCACCACGTACTCCATTGTGTATACGTTTCTTCTTTCGCGGGCAAATTGCGTGTCCAAGTTATGGAAAATGTTTTGAATTCCTCCCCGAAGTCGTTGTTGACTTTTCGAGAGTCTAGACTTTTCAAGAGTAATTTAGGCGGGAAAATTTTTGGACGGACAAAAAGACGTGTGTGTTTGTGTGTTGTATCTCTGTCTGCGCAGCTGCGTCGAGTATTAAAAATACGCAAGAGCACGCGCGGGGAAAATTTGGTCTCTCTCTCTTTGTCTCTTTCTCTCATTCTCTCATTCTCGTTGCTTGTCTACGGCAAAAGCAGCGTATTCTTCGTCCGTTGGTCCTGGGCGCCCATTTTCGAGCAAGTAGTTTAAGCACTCAGTGCGCTCGAAGTAACGAGCGAAAGCGATGAATTGCCAGTCGTTAAGAGGCACTTTCGCCTCTTCGACTAAGTATTTAAGGCAATCGAGTTTGCCGTACTCTATAGCGGTTGCCACACAGTCGAACTTTGTTGCATCAGATATCTTTCGTTCTTCAACGAAATATTTCAAGATGTCCCTGTGACCACATTGTGCTACCTGCATTGCCGCTCCTTCTTCTGTATCTCGCGAAGGTTTCACTTTGTTGAAAAGAAATCGAAGACAGTCGAGGCGTCCTCCATCAGCAGCTAGTCTACACGCCTCTTTTTCATCATACGGACAATCATTGTCAAAGCAATACTTAAGCATCTCGAGATTATCTTTATGTGCTGCCGTATTAATCGTCCACTCATCCCACTCGCACTTTTGCACTTCTCTCGCCCACTTGAGAAACTCGAATTTGTTCGTTGCAGCAACTTGAGAGCAAAACCAGGCTTGATCTCTCACCGTTCCACTTTTACTCTTCTTTCCCCAATTCGTGTTATTCCACGCCCATTCCAACGTCGAGATGGATGAACATTCGTGAACACACCATTGTAATTTCAATAGGTCTACCCCTGCGTACGCAAGCACATCTCGACTCTCACTATTCACCTCTCAAAAGAAAAACCGATCTGTCCCATTCAATTTCGGAATCACATGCGAGACGAACACATCCTTATGATGCAAAACCAATCCCGTCCACAACTTCGTCGGTCCAAGCTTCAACCGCTCCACCTCCGCTCTCATTCGTTCGACAGCTTTTTCCTTCTCCTTTTTCTTCTTTCTCTTCTGCGCGCCGGATGCTTGCTTCTTCCCCATGTGTACTGTTTTATTCGTACACAATAGTATTATATCTTTTTTTTCTTTTTCTCCAAATTGCCGTTTTCCAATTTGTGGTGAATTCTCCATTCTACACACACATCACATCTCTTGCTGTTGTTCTAAAGAAG
>Ga0257106_1000109_pt1 | contig 50528 bp, 53 predicted proteins | sample LP_taG_3_FD_190177 | JGI IMG/M metagenome (GOLD analysis project Ga0257106, IMG submission 190177) | Marine microbial communities from Northeast Subartic Pacific Ocean, Canada - LP_J_2011_P26_10m | ecosystem: Environmental > Aquatic > Marine > Oceanic | place: Canada: Northeast Subartic Pacific...
TTATATTTTCTATATTTGTTAATTTGATATAACGTATATTACTGCCTATATTTAAATCTTTTATTTCTTCTATATATCTATAACCTTTTAAATTGGAATTAAACAATTTTAAATCATCACGATTTAAACCCAATTGTTGTAATATATTGTTTTTTTTATCCTTTATTTCTTGAATACTTGTATTTATTAGCCCTACATTATCATCATTTTCCAACGCTTTTTTTAATAATTCAAAATCCATATATTAATATAATATTAATAAACTATTATATTAATTAAAAATAAATTTAAGATTTAATTTCTATAAGGTTAGAGTTATGAAATTTTTACACATTTAAATTGATTATTTCTTGTTTCACCTGCTTTACATTTTTTATTACAGCGTCTTGTCTTTGAATTATAATCCATATTTTTTTTAACACAAGCTGATTTTTTAGACATTTTAGATGAAGATGATTTTGAAGATGATTTTTTAATTTTATTGTTTTTATTATTTTTATTAGATTTTTTTTTAATTAATGATTTATTTACAACACATTTATAATCCTCATTACGTATATACCCATCTTTACATTCCATTAAACATCTATTTGTATTTGGATTATGAATAGGTTTTTCTGGCGGACATTCTTTTTTTTTAATTTCCTTTTTCAATTCTTCTTTATAAATACTTTCTACTTTATCTTGTATTTTAACACTTGGTGCTGGTGTGCCACTTGTTAAATATATTTTATGTTTTTTTAATAATGCTGTATATTCTTCTTTAAATGTTGTTATATTTGTTTTTCGTTCAAATAAATTAGCTAATATATAATATTTTGAAATTTCTTTTAAATCTTTTCCAAATTTTTTATATTTATCAACATTAAATAAAAAATTACCAATTTGATTAAAAACAAACGCCAATGTATATAAATCAAAAGAATTAATTGCTAATTCTAAAAAATCATTATAACTATATTTTTTATTATCTTTTAAATAATTACATTTAGATGATAAATTATATTTATGAAAATTCCTGCATATATTTTCAGGAGGCCAATAACTATGGTCTATTGCAAAACCGTCACTGTTTTTTTTTGATAACTCTATTGCTCTTGTTTTTTTAATCATTAAACCAAAATCAATATATTTTATTTTTCCATTATTAATATTATAAACAATATTGTCTGCTTTTATATCTCTATGAAGAATATTTTTAGTTTTAAAAAATTGTAGTCCATCTATTAAAGTAATTAACGATGTTAAAAAATAATGCTGTTCTTTTACTTCTACTTTTTTGAAAATATTTACTACAAAATTAGTAATATTTATACCCCCATCTTCATAAATTAACATACTATGATGAGATTTTTTTTTATCTACATTTTTTATCAATGGATTTCTACATTGATCTACGCTTGATATAAAGTTATCATCTATTACTGGTTTACATAAAATTGGTTGAGTAATTGCATATTTTTCTAAACCTTTTATTGTTGAAATGCTTTTATATTCTTTTAATTCATTGGTTGCTTCCCTATTTACCATGACTTTTGAAACTTTATTTTCATAACTACTAATATTTTCTTTACATTTTAAACTTGGCTTAAAAACACATCCATATGTCCCTTCTCCTACTTTTTCATTCATTTATATTATATAAATATTTATATAATATAAATTATATATGAATATTTCAATATTAACTGATATTTTTGATAAAGATTTCTACTATTATGATTACAAATTAAATAATGGTATGTTAAGTTGGTTATTAATACCTTTAAGTTATTTAATATTATATTATAAAACTTATATCAAATATTTTAGTTATACATTTGTTGTTATTGCAATTATTGGTATAGTTGAAACAATATTATTAATTGAAAAATATAACTATTTTCTTTTAATTAGTGCATCATTGATATTACACGCAATTTTATTATATCCATTATCAAATATTAAGAAATATTTAAAACTTAATATTAGCAATATTGCTTTAGCATTTTTAGGTATTATTATAACATTATTTTTACCATATTGGCCGTATATTTTATCAAGAAGCACATTTATTATATTTGCTATAATAATTTATATTTTCCTATTTTTATTAAATAATTTTTATAAATAAATCATAAATCATAAATCTATTTATTCTTGTATATTATTATTTTCTTCATTATAAATATTTAATGTACGCGCGCTCGCATCATTAGAATCAATAAAACGCGGCATCCAATAATATGGAATTAAATTATCACATCCTTGATAATGTTTATTATAAATATACTTATAGTAAGCTTGTTCATAAGTAATAGGTTTAGTATTTGAAAAATTCATATGTTTATAACTTTTTATAATATTATCTAAATCATTATGCAATTCTTTATTAGTTTGTATTTTTTCTTTAATAATTTCAAACCACGAACGTTTTAAAGAACTTACTCCATCACTAAATGCTTCTTTAGTTCTCCATAAAATTTTTTCCGGTACTAAACCAGGCATTAATTCGCTAAAAGATTTTCTAATTAAATATTTTTCACAATTATTTATAGTAGTATTATAACGTAAATTTTTATCTATAGACAAATAAAATTCAACAAATTGTTTATCTAAAAATGGAGTTCGCGGTTCAAGACCATTTGATGAAATAGACCTGTCACTACGTAAAACATCGTAATTATAAATATCATTTAATAAACGTTTACATTCAAAATCAAAATCTTGAGAACACAGACATTTTTTAAAATATAAATAACCACCCATTAATTCATCTGCACCATCACCATTAAAAATAACTTTACAATCACTATTTTCTTTAATATATTTTGCAACCAAATAATTACCGACACTTGCTCTAACTGTTGTGGTATCAAATGATTCTATTTTTTCTATAACTTCAGGTATGGCATCAAAAAAATCTTGCTCGGAAACTACAATTTCATGATGATTACTATTTATATGTTGTGCTACTATTTTAGCATATTTTAAATCTTCTGAACCTTCTAATCCAATACTAAATGTATTTAATTTAATTTCTTTAGCATTGGTATTATTCGCATTTTTAATAAATCTATTTACAATACAAGCAACTAGACTGCTATCTAATCCACCCGAAAGAAGACATGCAATTGGTCTCTGTGTTGTACCTAATGTGCGTTTTTTAACACATTCCATAAATTTATTTACAATAAGATGATTAATATCATTCATATTATTATTTATTGAATCTAAATTATTGAAGCAAGGAAATGCTATATATTTAGAATAATCCATAGTAAGTTTGTTATTCAAATCGGATATCATCATATAATGACCCGGTATAAAATTACAAATGTTATTTTTTCTAGATGGGAAACTATATAAACTTTTTATTTCACTTGCAAAACCAATAGAATTATTTTCTATATAATAATATAACGGACGCACACCATATGGATCTCTTCCAATAAAAAGTAAATTTTTTTGTATATCATATAAAATAAAAGCAAATACACCATCTAATAGTTGAATAGTATATTCCATTCCATATAGTTTATATAAATGTAAAATAATTTCGCAATCAGAATCGGTTTCAAGAGTTATATTATTATCAGTTGCTAATTGTGCAAAGTTATAAATTTCACCATTACATATTAATATACAATTATCAATTTCAAACGGTTGATTAGATTTAGAATTTAATCCATTAATGGCTAATCTATGAAAACCAAAAATTATATTTTTATGATTTTTTAAAACAGAAAATTCAGGACCACGTGATTTTCCTTTATTGAAATTATTTTCAATAATATTATTATTTGTATTATTATTTATTAATGCAAATATCCCGCACATACTTAATATAATATCAAATACTATTTTTAAATATATTTTTAAATATTTTTAATTAATTATTTTGTATTAAATTATTTTATTATTATAATTTAAAAATAATGAATTATAATGTTACTTTACAAAATTTTGAAAAAAATAATAATATAAATCAAGAAATTTATAATAGAAATTTTCCTTCTCAACAATTAAATATGAATTTTTCACCACGTTCAGTATCTACCAAATATAGCACATTACCTATTTTAGACCATAGAAAAGAAACTAGTGTACCAATGAATAATTATCCAATTTATGATAGTAATTCTACATTTTTTCCAGGTAATGCAAAACCACATTTTTGTGGTTTTGCAAATAATATAGATTTAGAATCTAGTTTAAGAAGTCAATTTTTTGCTTTACAAAAAGCGGATCAAGCAAAATATATACCATCATCAAGTAGTAATTTATATGAAAATCCTATAAATTTTATAAATACTAATAAAGATTTAAATAATCATTTACTATTTAGAGAAGAAAGTTTTGATAATTTTAATCCAAGTTTATCTTCTAATATTGGAAATGAAATTTTTTTAAATTCTACAAAAGTTCAACTTAAAAATTTATAATTAGTTAATTAGTTAATTAGTTAATTAGTTAATTAGTTAATTAGTTAATTAGTTAATTTGTTAATTAGTTAATTTTTCAATAATTAAATAAAAATTAATATATACTTATTAATCGTGTATATATTAATATGGAAGTTAATAAAACAAAAGATGCAGATTTGATGCTGTTAGGAAATAAAGAATTATATAATAAATTAGTAAATAAAAATGAAAAATCAATTATTATGAAAAATGACTTTATAAAATATAAAAAAGAAATAAAAACAAAGATAAATGAATTATTTACTTATTATAGTGATCCAAGTAATAATTGTTTATTTATAGATAATAATAATGAAGATTATAAATATTTAACTTCTTTTAATTCATTTGTTAATCATTATGTAGAAAATATTAAAACAAATAATTTTAAAAAAGAAATTCAAAATGAATTAAGCATATATAACAATAAAATAACCAATAATTTTCAAGATAATTCTTTTAATAATGACTTTAGTAATATAAATATAAATAAACATCTTTTTAATAAACCACATAATAAAAACAATACATTGGATGATTTTATTGAAAAAAAAAATATAAAAATAAAACCAAAAATTTTACCAAAAAAACGAAATTACAAATAAAATATATATATATATTAAAATATCTATATATTTTAATATGGCAAAGCCAACCAATAAAAAAAAAAGAAAAAATAAACATTATAATAAAAATAAGACAGTAAAATTTAAAAAATTAAATTGCGCACCAAATAGAGGCAAAGAAATAAATGGTGAATTACAAAAATTGTCTTGTTACAACAATAGTGAATTATTTAATTTTAAAAAAATATGGAATTCCAAAAATCCAAATAATTTAATAAAAACTAATAATCCTAAAAAGATTTGGTTATTTTTTAAAAATAATTTAAGTTCAAAATGTTATAATGAACTATGCTGGATTAAAGAGAATCATATTGGAAATATAAATAAAGACCATATATTAAAAAATGTATTTAGACCATTTTCACCTACTACTTGGAAAGCAAAACCATATGAATGGTTATCAAGTGTTGATATTTTAAAAGTAATGGAACAATATCAAAGAACAAATAAAAATTTTGTTTTTATTGGACCAACTCCAATAGATTTTGATAATAAAGATTTATTTGGTACTTGTATATATGAACAATTATGTAAATTTGATATTAATAAATATTATAATGTGAAACCAAGAAAAGATAAAATAGGTATTATTTTTAATACAGACCCTCATGACCAACCGGGTGAACATTGGATAGCATTATTTATAGATTTAAACAAACAGTTTGTATTTTATTTTGATAGTAATGGTGAAAAAATTAAAAAACAAATAGAAATATTAAAAAATAAAATAATAAGACAAGGTAATCAAATAAAACTAGATTTAAAATATTACGACAATAAAGGTTTAATTCATCAAAAACGCGACGGGCAATGTGGTATGTATACATTATATTTTATTGCCGAACTTTTACAAGAAAATAAAGAACCAGGGTTTTTTAAAGATCAAAGAATTCCAGACGAATTAATGAGAGATTATAGAATCAAATATTATAATGTTATATAATTAATTTATAATAAAACTATATAAAATTAACTTCTAATATATTAAATTATAACAGTAAATTAATATATTATGAATAAAATAGAAGAATTATTAAAAAATGAAAATAAAGAGTTTTTATGGAATGTATTATATAAAAATCAAGTGTTTAATGATATACCAGGTGATAAACAACGAGAAATAAAAGGATTATTTGAAGAAACAATATTAAATAGTATAGATCATATAAAAGAAAAAAATTTACAAAACAATAATTTACTTGAACTTAATAAAATAATAGTTCAAAAATTAAATTCAAATATAATTGAATATAAAAATCAAATATTAAGACCAATAGATAGCAAAGATGATTATAAAAAAACCAAATTTGATGGACTACAAGAAGAATTTAATAGACAAAAAGAATCAATGAATAATACTTTAAATGCTGACAAACCAAATACTATTGATTTTAGTGATAAAAATGACGAACCAATTGAAAATAATCTCATGTTATTAAAATTACAAGAAATGGAAAAAGAAAGAAATATAAATTTAAATACAAATAGCAATAACAATAACAATAGCAATAACAATAGCAATAGCAATGACAATAGCAATAGCAATGAACAAGTTAAACTTAACATAGAAGAATTAGGGACAATTACAAAAACCGATGAAAATTTGCAACAAAGCGATGTTCCAAAAATAAAAATCTCCAATATTGAAGACTTATTAGAAGCCGGATTAAATTCAAATTTGAATATTGAAAATTTAGATTCTAACAATGAAACAAATACTTTAAAAGAAGAAATATACAAACAAAAGTATGAAGAATCGCGTAAAAAATATTTTCAAAAAAGAGATTCAAGAATAAATATTACAAATATTGATGAAGTTTTAAAACAAGAAACTACAAAAGAATTTATAACAAATAACAATAATAAAACAGATTCATTATATAATATGTTAACTACTATATTGCATAATCAAAAATTAATTATGGAGAAATTAGAAATTTATAAAGAATAATTAAAAATTAAAAAACTTATAAATAACCATTGCACAATACCAATTATTGTAGACAATAATAAATCCTTTGTTTTTAAATAAACTAACATCAAAGTTACATAAAATAAAAACGTGTTTAATATAAAAATAAATTTAGATTGTATATACCCTTCCAAATTACTATTATATTTATGTATTAAATATATACCTAATAATCCAGGTATTGGAATTGTTGGCATAAAAGAACATAATTTATATTTATTATTTAAAGAAAAATGATATGTCCCTACAAAAACTAACGCACCAAATAATGCATAAAACGCATAAACAATTGAACTATCTTTTTTAAAATTCATTTTATTATAATTAATATAGTATTATAATAAAAATTATTGCTTATTATAAATAACTAGTATCAAATTCACTGATATTATTTATAAAATAAGTAATATCTATTCCATCAGCTTGTAATGTTTCATTATTAGATATTTTTTTAAGCTCATTAAAATTAGCTATTCTATCATAATCATTTGAACCCCCATCCATTCTAAAATGTATTTTTTTACTAATTTTATTATAATAAACTACTTTTATATGACCCATTCCGTGATATATAAACCCTAAATCTACTATATTATTTATATTGTGACTAGTATAATGTGTATGTAATTCTAATATTTTAGTAATTGAGAAAAATGTCCAATTTTCTATATACATTTCTCTATTATAAGCTTCATTAATTAAATAAAAATCTGTTATAGCTTTTTCCAAATTTAATTCTTTGAATTCTATAGCTAATAATAAGTTATTCTCTTCTATAATACTAATATTTTGATTTTCATTACTATCATTATCTACATTAGGCAAAAAAAATGGCTGTATAGTAGAATCGTGATTTCGCGGACTAAATAAAATATTTTGTTGATTTGTTTCCATTTTTATATTATTTTAATAACTAAATATATCTTAAAATAATATTTATATAATATTTATTAAATTAAATAATATTATGCAATTATTGTCACTTTGTTATTAGTATCCAAGCTAAATTTACCAACAGGAATTAATGCTTTTTGTACCCCTTTCATTGCATCATAATCATATAATATACGTTCTCCAATATATTCTTGTGTTGTATGTGCTTTATTTATTGCGTATTTTTTACCTTTAATTGTTTTAAACATTATTGTATCTTTAACTTCTTTTTTATTTAAGGTCATTGCCTTATCAGTTAATTGTTCTTTAATATTATCATTATACATAAGATTGTCTGATTTAGAATCACTATTTATTAAATAACATTGTATTTGTTCTTTTGTAGTTGAACGAGAATGAATAGTACAATCAATTGCTGCTCTTTTAACATTATCTAAAATTCTGCTGGTAATTTTTTCTTTGATATCAGCTACTTCATTTAAATATTGATCGCTAGTATGAACCATATATTGACCGCTTACAGGATCTTTTGTATATTTACTTCTATCTTTTTTCAATAATTCTAATGCATTTTTCCCCTTTAATTGTTCATCTGTAAATTTCATCAAATACATTAATACGGTAACATTTTGCAAATCTTTTGGTAAATCAGCATGACTGCAAATACGTCTCGCACGTCCAATAACTTGTGTTTTTCTTACTGGATGCCAATATGGTTCCATAATATGAACAAAACGTACATTTTTTAAACTAATACCTTCAGCGCCCGATGATGAAATCATTAATAATTTAACAACTTCGCCATTATTATTGTTTTCAATTGCTGGATTATATTTTTTAATTTTATCTATAATGTTTTGCGGAACAATTTTCCAATTACTATTTAATATATTTAAAATTACTTCACGTTCTTCGGGTTTTTCAGAACCAGTATAAGATGCAAAAAATTGTGGTTTTCCACGCAATTCAATCGCTCTTTGCATCTCCGATTCATTAATATCTAAATCAAATTGTGTAGCTGATAAACGTTTAATTTTAAGTTCTAAAAATCCATGCTCTTTTAGCACCAATTTAAATATACCAATACCTTCCAAAGTTTTAAATTGTGAATACAACATATTAATTCCACCAAACCGCTCTTCGTCTTCTATATTTTCTAATATATTTAAAAATTTAGGACTATATAATTTTAATGCTTCTTTATTTAAATATTTATTGGAATTCTTTTCTAAACTTTTAAGTGCTTCATTTAGACGAGTGCTATAACTAGAATCTTTAATTTCATCGCTTTCTTTCTTTAATTCGTCAATATCTTCTTTTTCTAAATTACCGTCCATTTCATTTACTTTTTTATCAAAATCATCTCCTTTTACATCTTCCAAAATATCTTCATTTATTATTTCTATATTATTTGTAGTTCCAATAGCAGATTCAAGTGTTTCTTCACTTTTAGGCATGGGTCGTTTAATATGTGGTCTGGGAAATACATAATTGCAAAACGCACGAGAAAAAATACGATATGTAGATACACCATCATCATATAAATCATCTTTTCCAGCAACAGATTTTTTCTTGGTTTTACTTTGTTTTTCAACTTTACGTTCTTGAACTCTTGCTTCTTCGTAAATATTGAATTGAAAATCGCTCATTGGAATTTCAACAATATTATAATCATCTTCTGTATATGATGGCATAAGTTCTTCTTGTGCGCTTCTAAAATAAGATGTTAAACCTATTATTCTTCGCAAAAACATCTCATTGTTTTTAAGCTGACCATTTGCATCAATAAAATAATATTTAAAATCATCAAACTTATCGGGTAATGCTAAATTATTAGTAATATGATTATTTGTGGAATCTTTAACATTTATTGATGCTTCTTTCAAAATAGTTTTAATTTTAGTAGCAAAATCATCGCTACTCATAGTATCGGAACTATAAGCTATTGTCGAATCATTTGCATCATTAATATCATTTTTTTTAAATCCAAATGGATTTTTATATACTTTTAGATCCTTTGTTTTACTATTATATTCAATATGATCAATATTACTATATATAGCATTTTTCTTTAACAATGCTTCGAAATATTCTATATTATACATTTTTTTAGTTGATGAAACATTATAAGTATAACATTTAATATAGCCCCGTAAAATATTGAACAATACCGCAATTTCATTTGGATAATTAATAATGGGGGTACCACTTAACAAAATAATTTTGCAATTTTCAGCATCCATTAAATATTTATAAATTTTCATAGATAATGCTGTTCCTGAAGATAATTTATTTACAATTCTACTTATTAAATTATGTGCTTCGTCTATAATAACTACTTTATTAGAAAAAGGATTTACTTTATTATTTTGCGTAATAGATATCCATTCTCCGCTGTTATTGCGTAAGCCATTATAGCTTAAAAATTTGTATTTTTTAGCAATCATCATATCAATTTGTTCATCTAAACTGGCTTTTTGTTCAGGGTCTAAAGAAATAGAGGATTCATAATTTGGTTCTTTGTTTTTATTAACGAACCATGCTCCGCCTTTCTTTTTAATATATTCTTCAGAAACTTTTAATATTGAACTTAAAGGACTAATGTATTCGGGATTACTTAAAACGCTTATAAATTCCCAATATTGATTTTTTTTATATAAATAATCTCCACATTTTTTGAGTTCTTGTACATAATTTGCTCTTAACGAAGCAGGTGTCATAATAATCACCTCTTTTTCATGCTTTACACCTTCTGTAATAGCAATAGATGAGCAAGTTTTACCGGAGCCTAAACCATGAAATAATAGAAGTCCTCTATATGGACTATATAAATTGATATAATCTCTTACAATTTTTTGATGAATTAATAGAGAAAAATCATTTTCTGAATTGGCATCACAACTAATAGTTATTTTTCCAGAAGCAATATCTTTATCTTGTTGCAATAATTCATCTTTATATGGTAGAAAAAGTTTGTTAATAAATTCAATGAATTTTTCTCTATTATTTAAATAATAAGAGTCGGCTTTTATTAAAACATTTGGCAATACTTCATTCATTCTATTTTCGTAAGTTTCGTCACCTATGTTTTCTGTTTGGTCAAAATCTAAATCAGTGGCAAAAGTTTGAACTTTTGTTTTTTTTGTTTTTGATTTTAATTCTGGAGCAGGTGTTTCGCGTCCAATTGTTTTGGAATCTTTTATTGAGCCGGTTATTTGTTTAATTATTATTTTTTTTCCTGTTTTTTCAATATTTGTTATATAATTAATTGATTCAAATTCTGTTTTAAGTTTTGTTTGATGTTCTTTAAATGGGTCATCATTTGCTAATGTTTTTAACTTTTGTGTTTCTTTAATTTTTTCAATTGATTCTTTGTAAAAATCATCACCTTTATTTATTACATCTTTTTTAAATGTTTTCATAAATTCTATGGGATCTATTAAATTTTCAGTAGTTTTATCAATAATTTTTATACCAGTTAATTTTTTAATTCCTTGTTGAAATTTAACATTATAATGTGTTGTTTTTTTTGGTAATGGTTTTACTTTCATTATATCTATGTTATCTAAAATACTATTCATAATAATAAATTATATATATAATTTTATTATTATAATTATAAACATAAATATAAATATAAATATAAATATTTACTAAAAAAAATAAATATAATAGATGCTAAAATACAAATTAACTTAAACATATTAATTCATTTTTTCAATTAATTTAATAGCATTTTCACAAGCCATTTGTTCTGCTTTTTTCTTGATTTTATGTTCGGCTTTTGTTAAAAAGACTAATAACTTATCATTTTTTTCTAATAAATCATGGATCGCTTTAAATGTTTTTAAATTATCAAATTTTACTGCACTACTAATATTTGCATTATGAATATTTTGTCCAAATGAAATATAAATTCCCATAGCATATGTTTTATCGCTAATATCAATTTCATCATAATTAATGCTTGGATCTTTAATTTCGACATAATCCGGAGTTAATTTAAATTCTTTTTGAATAATTACTTGCAATATATTTTTGAAGTTATCATCATAGTTAATTAATTTTGTCCAATCAACATGTTTTTCAAATACATTTTCAATAAATGTTTGAGCCATTTGTAATCCAGGACCAGTTGAAAACACATTTTTAAACCAACCATATTCATCGTCTATTTTAATACGATTAAAATCTAAAAACATTGCACCAATAAATGCTTCAAATAAGCATCCTAATTTTTTAAGATTATTTCTAATATTTTTCTCTTCTGCATGTTTTGAAATAATATAAAATTTATGAAGACCCATTTCATAAGCTAATTTACCAATATGTTCATTTTTTACTAATGCAATTTTTTTTTCTGTCATAAAACCTTCATCTGCTTTAGGAAAACGTTTATATAAATAATATTTTGTGATACATTCTAATACTCCATCGCCAATAAATTCAAGCCGTTCATTGGATTTGGTTTTTAATGGTAGACAATCCTCGGGTTTTTCAACAATAGTAACATTAGCTTCTTCATTTTCTAATTTAGGTCTTTTTGTATATGATCGGTGGATGAATGCACGTTTATAAAGTTCCATATTAAATGGTTTAGTAAAAATACCATAAGTTTTAAGTAATTCTTGGACGTCTCCAATATTAATTTCTTTATTTAAATGATTATATGGATTAAATATTAATTCATCGCTGACGACATCATTTACACAAATATTAGCATCATTATCTGATTCATCGCTATTATCTTCTAATACTTTATTAATAAAATTTTTAGCCATTTAAGATTAATATTATGAGTATTTAGAATAATAGTTTTATATAATTATTATAACAATTTTTTAGAAAAAAAAATATTTATTAATATTATATAAAATGCCACGTCCGAATTTAATTGGTGCTAGTAATAGATATACAAACAAAACAAGTGAATTTGGCTCTTTAGCGGGTTTAGCTCCTACCACTGGAGTTAGACCAAATGTTACTGGTTTACATGGATACAAATTTGCAAAAATTTCTGCAAATGGATTAGTTTTTTATAATGGTACACAAACATGGATAAGTAGGAAAGATTCTGAAAATGGTTGTGGTTTTAATAAAGATAATACAACAGTAAATGCACCACATGGAGAACGTTGTATTGAACATATTGGTTATTCTAAAAATGTTTCTCAATTTAGAATAGGCAAATCAATGCTTGGTTAAATTGTTTAAATTAAATATTTAAACATATATTAATTTTAGTATATAATTTAATTAATTTAATGAAATTATATATAGATAATAGAGAGCCAAAAGCGATTATAAATTCTTTAGAATTTATAAATAATAATTCAAAAAACAAATTAACTATAGAAATAAAAAGTTTAGATTTAGGTGATTTTGTTTTATATGATGAAATAAATGAAAAAGTTATAATAATTATTGAACGAAAGTCTCTATCTGATTTAGAGGCTAGTATTAAAGACGGGCGTTATAATGAACAATCTTATAGGCTCTCTCAAAATACTTTAGCAAATCATAATATTTATTATTTAATTGAAGGTTCGATTATAAATTATAAAAATAAGTCTTTTAAAAATACTTTATATAGTTCTCTCTTTTCTTTAAGTTATTTTAAAGGATTTTCTGTATTTAATAGTTTAAATGCAGTAGAAAGTGCAGAAATAATTTATAGTTTTGTAAATAAATTTTTGAGAACACAAGATAAAGTGGGTTATTATAGTAATAATAGTGTAAGTTTAAGTGGAACAAGTATAAAAAAAGAAGAAGATAAAGAGAGAACTGATGATTTAAAAAGAGAAGATTTAAAAATAGAAAATAAAGAAGACAATTATTTAGCAAATATAAAAAGTAGTAAAAAATCTAATATAACACGAGAGAATATTGATATTTTGATGTTAATGCAGGTTCCGGGTGTAAGTATAACTAGCGCAACTACTATTATGAATATTCATAAAACTATAAATAATTTAGTAAATAATTTAACAAAAGACGAAAATTGCTTGGATTCTCTCAAAACGGAAAATAATAATCGTAAAATTTCTAAAAATATTATTGCTTCTATTAAACTTTATTTATTAAATAAAGAATAAATTTATATATATTATTTAAATTATATTAATATATATAATGAATTTTGATTACAAAACATTACAAAACTATTCTTATTTATTATTAATAGCCTTATTTATTTTTGTAATAATTTATTGTATGAGTTTTAAAAATGCAGTGATTAATAGATTAAGTTTTAGAGAGAATACAAATTTAAATTCAAATGGTTCTCTCAATAATTCTGGAATAGTTGAAGGATTTAGTTTGGGTTTTAAAAATGAAAAAAAATTAGATAAAGAAGATGATATATTTATTTTAATTGATAGAAAGCTCAAAGGTTTGACAGAAGAATTAGGAGGTACAAAAGGAACAAAAGAAGTTAAGAAAATTTTAGAAAAAACAAAAAAAATTAGTGATTTAGAATGTGCAAAATGTATGATGATGATGATAGAAAATAACAAAGGTGTAAAAGCACTGGATTTAGATTCACTTGTAAATGATGATTCAAGTGATATGTGTTTAAAATGTAAAAATTATACTTCTCTCTCAACAAGTATAAAATCTATGATTGATAATTTATAAGCGGGGAGATCGCCCCACACGCGATAAATTATAATTCATTCTTCATTCAACTTTTTACATAATAATTATATAAAAATATAATAAAATTAATTAATAATGAATATAAAGTATCCATTATTAATTCCAGTAATAGGTCATGGTGCCACAAATATTATAGATTTTCCAATTGAAACTTTAGCATATAATTTATTTTCAGCGCTTTTAGTATATAATTGTAATTTATTATTTAGACAATCATTGTTAATAGGGTTTTCTATTTTTCATAATGTCCAAGATATACCAAATGAGATTTTATATAAATCTAAAATTATTAATTTGAAAAAAATAAAATATCCGCTGGTAGGATTAGTGCATAGTTTATGGATTAAATTTCCAATAATTGCTAAATTGCATTTTTTAACTTTTCATAGTCCATTACATTATTTAAGAATAATTTTAATGAGGTCAAAAGTCAAATTAAAATTATTAACTGGATTTAGTGTATCATTAGCTTCTATGTATTTTTTAAATAAAGATTATGATTTAAAAATGGAAAAAAAAATGGGTCAATTATGGTGGGTATTTCCAATATTACCACACATTATTTTAACACATAAAATAAATAATAATTTTATAAATAATGTAAAAAAACATAGAAGCGGTGTAGCTATGAATAAATATATTGGAAGTTATGTAACTAGTATTTGAATTAATTAATATTATATGTTTTCATAATTAAAACTAATGTTTTATCAATTAATTCTTGATTTGGTTTTATTTGTAATTGAAGAATAGATAAATTTTTTTTAATTATTATTATATTATTTTTAATTTTAGATAGATTTTGTATATCATATTCAATATCCCATATAGAACGATTTATATATTCTAAACCACCTGAAGGTATAATAGGTATATTAAAAGTATTTGGAGTATTTTGAGAATTATACCTTGATTCATAAGTTGTAGTAAACTCTTCATTATCATAATATTGTGTATTTTTACTTCTATTGTTTTCATTATCTGAATCATCTGAATCATCTGAATCATCTGAATCATCCAAATAATGAGTATTTCTTTTTTTTCCAAAACGAGGCATCAAATTTTTATTGTTTTATAAAATTAATAATTAATGATTTTATAAAATATTAAATCAATTTTAAAAAACAATTATATTTTTTTCAATATAATTGTCTTACCAAATTTTATAACTTTTATTTTTAATTTAAATACAACAATATCATTTACTGCATCATAATATGGATTATCCAAACTGCATTTATATTTATCAACAATTCTTTTCAATACTTCATCAAATGTGTAATCATATAAATTATTTTTATTTAAATATACATTACCACATTCATTAATAATTCCATCTAATCTAACTTGAGATACATATAAATCAGTACGTTCATATTCAATATTTTGTGGTCCAATAAATGGTAAATTTATAGATGTTTTATATACTTGATTTATTGGTGGCAATAAAACCACATCTTTTGCGCCATTATTATTAAAACTAAACGCCAATAAATTTAATACTACTCCTAAAATCATTATATATTAAGTGATTATTTAAGTTTTATATTTTTAAAAAAATTTAAAATACATATTATTTTTAAATAATAATATGTATTAATTGCATCATCGGGGAATCGAACCCCGGGCGATCGCTTGGAAGGCGAACATGTTACCACTACACCAATGATGCATATTATAAAAAATACTTATTATTTTGTCTTTAAGTAGTTATCTTTCAAACAATTATCTTTCAAACAATTATTTATATGTTTTTTCAAGAAGTATATTTATGGACTTCGCGGTCTTTGTAATCTCCAGCTTTTACTTTGGCTTGTGTATGTTTTTTCCCACCCCAATGTCTATCCATAGGATTGGCACTTTTAGAATTTTTTTCACTAAACATTTTATCTAAAGGAGTATCTAATCCAACATTTTGATTATGCTGGTCAAAACCGGAATACATTCCACTATTAAATTTAAAATTGGAATTTGGTGTTGAATTTCTAGTAGCATCTAACATTTTATTTTCTTCATAATATTCTTCGCCTTCTTGACCAGGAATTGCTTGATTTTTTTCTTTAGGAAGACCACCGCTATTTTCAAAAATGGAAGGTTTTACTTGTATTAGTTCATTATTTTGTGTGTCAGTTGTATATTGTAAAAATAAAAGAGGACATTCAATATTTTGTGATTTTTGCCATTCGTAAAATTCAGCATATTCTTCTAAATTTTCAAATTTTAAAGGGTTTACACCAGGAACAGATGCAATTTTAGAATTATATAAATAAATAGCACCATCTTTTTCTATTAACATATTTGAACATCTTTTTTCAATGTTTTTTGAATCTTTTTTATTTTTTGAATCTTTTTTATTTTTTGAATCTGCGTTTTCCATAGGTTCGTGTAAATTATAAGAATTTACATAATAAATCATTCCAAAAATAAAAACGATTACTATTGCTGCATTATTATATTGTGTTAGTTCATTAAAATTAAATTTGAATGCCATACTACTTAATTAATTTAACAATATATTATATTTTCTATTATTTTGTTAAAATATAATAAACTAAATAAAACTAAAAACTAAAAACTAAAAAATAAAATATATAATGCTATATTATATGCAAATAATAGAACTAAATAACTCAAATTTTGATAAAAATAAAATACAAGAATTATTGTCTAAAAAAGTATGCTTTGTTGGTGTATTTAGTAAGACGTGTATTCATTGCCAAAATATGAAGTCACAATGGCAATATTTAAAATCTAAATTAAAAAAATCAAAATGTAATGGAGTACTTTTAGAAATAGATGCAGAACAATTAAATTATATAGATTATTCTTCTTTAAAAGATTCAATAAAAGGATTCCCATCTATAATGGTTTTAAAAAATGGAAAATTAAAAAAAGATTATAAAGGCAATAGAACCGGAAATGATATGTTTAAATTTTTAAAACCATATATGGTTTTATTAGATAAAAAAACAAAAAAATCAAAGCATAAAAGAAAAGATAAAAAAAAGAAAACACAATATAGAAGATAATAATTATTAATTTAAATACTTTTTGTATGTCTAATAATATCTTTATCAAATCTTGCTAAAATTTCGGGTCTTTTTATAAAATCTATTTTTTTTAAGCTATTTTCATATTTATTAAAATCTTCAATATTATATATTCCTTGTAAATGTTCTTTACGTCTGTTTTGTTTATATTTTTTTAAACTATTAATTATGGTATGTGATTGTTCTTCTATCTTTTTTATAATTTGATTTAAAATATCTATACCGTCATGTTTTGTATACAAGAATTCACGTTCTTCTTCATTTGTTATTAAATCTTCAATTGCATCATAAAAATTATTAAATTCTTCAATTTCATATATAATTTCTAATTCAATTTTTTTAAGTTGAGCAACTTTATGATTACCTGCTCCATTAAAATATTTATGAAATTTTTTTAATTGTTTATGCTGTTGAGTGTATATATTGAAACGCTGTTCTAATTTATCTATTGCTTTTAAAATTATTGCTTTATTATTAGGTAAGAAATTTTCTCTACAACTAGGACATGTCGTTTTTATCTCCAACCATTTTTTTATACACTTATCATGAAAAAAATGATTATTTGAACAACTAATTTCTGATATGTCTTTATTATCTATATTTTCAAGACATATTACACATTCAATCGATTTTCTTGATGAAGAACTTCTTGATGAAGAACTTCTTGATGAAGAACTTCTCGATGAGTTGCGTTTTTTTGTAGCCCATTTATTTAATAGTTTTCTTTTTCTTCTACTTTTTATAGCTTTTTTTTTATTTCGAGTTCTCATATATATAATTTTATATATTAAATTATATATAAAATTAAGTAAATAATCTAAGTAAATAATCTAAGTAAATATTCTTAAGAACGTAAATTTGGATTAATACATATATCCATAGAAGGATAAATATCACCAGACATACATTGTTCTCTATTAGAAACTTTTCCACAATAACGTGTATCATTTATTTTTCCAATATAACAATAACCTTGATTTAACGAATTTGTTTTAGTTGGTTCTGGTTCAACATTAGTATTTTCAGAACTAGTTAATTTATCGGCGTTGGCTGTATTAACTATTGATAATGTTAAAGCATCAGAATTATTACTTGATAATTGTGCAGTTTTTTTTAAATTATCTTGTAAAAAATTAATACCTGTATTAGAACCTTGCTCAACATTATCTAAAAGAGTTTGTGTTGTTTTAGATGTATTATCAACAATAGTTTTACTTCCAGAAGATGTATTATTTATGGCTATCTTAGCTGTATCACCTGATAAAGTTCCAAAAAGTGAAATTATCGGAGAAAGTAAATTGGTAATAATATTTGTACCTGAAGCAAAATAATTAAATATATTAAATCCTAAAAATGCTAAAAATAATATAATTAATATAAAAAATATAATGTTTTTAATATTTAAAAAACTAGTAGTAGTTTCTGCTACAGTATTAAAAATTTTTGTTCTAGATTGTTTTAATGTTTCTTTCGGTGTATTTTTATTAGACATTATAGAAGTAATAGGATCATCAATTTTTTCACTTATACTATTTTGTTTATTTGTTAAAAAAGAATTTTTTAAACTATTACTTTGCATTTATATTTAAATAATATTTTTTATTTAAATATAACTCGATTTTTTTTATAATTATAAGTTAAGGTATAATTATAAAAAATGAAAAAAAATACTTCATTAAAAAGAATATCAAAACATTCATATTCTCCATCTATAAATAAAAAATTAAGTGTAAAATCATTAAAATCTTTTGCTCCAACAAAATTAAATTTATGCGATGATTTACTTAAAATTAATTTAGGTACTAGTAAAAATCCTAAATGTTATGATTATGATAATATTAAAGTAAAAAAATTATTAATTAAAAATTTAAAATCGTCAAAACATTTAGATCCATCAAAGTTTATTGCACCAAAACAATTATATTCAAATTGTTGGTTTAATACTATGTTTGTTACATTTTTTTTTAGTGATAAAGGTAGAAAATTTTTTAGATTTTTTAGAGAACTTATGATAAAAGGAGAAAAATTTTATAATGTTCCTATATATGATATAAAACTTAAAAAAACATTATTTATACTAAATTTATTCATAGAAGCATCGTACAATCAAGATTTAAATAAATCAAATTATAAAACATTTAATAATAAAAATAATAAAAATAATAAAAATAATAAAAAAAATATTAAAATAAAGACTATCAAAAATAATAATATAAAAAAAAATTTATTTTATAGCATTAATGAATTAACTAATAATTTAAATACAAATTATTATATTAAATTAATTCATGAACAAATTAACGATTTAAATTATCATGGAATACCAAACGTTGATGATGCAGGAAATCCAATTCATTATTATAAATCAATTATCAAATATTTAAATTATGATGTATTAAAAATTATGAATTTAAATATTTATGAAAATATGAATATCGAACTATTTTTAAAGAATAAATTTAAAAGTTCAAATAAAATTCCTGAAATAATAATTATAGAAGATAGCATAAGTGGAAATTATAAACATACTTCTGATTATAAATTAAATTATGATTTTAAAAAAAATAATAATAATTATAATTATACTTTAGATTCCATAATAATAACAAATAAAGGACACTATAAACCACGTGCTAATAGTCATTTTGTTAGTGTTTTAACAATAAATAAAGAAGAATACAAATTTGATGGAGATAGTTATTCTCGTTTGTCACATTTTAAATGGAAATCTTTAATAAATAAAGATAGTGATTGGATATTTAAAGAAAATCAAAATATATATCCAGAAAAATATAACTTCAAATATGGTTATAAAATTTATTTTTATTACAGAAGTTAGTAAAAGTGACTTCTTTTTAAAATTGATATAATTATTATTTTATTTATAATAAATATATCAAATATATCAATTTTAAAGATTGATAAAATATGGAAAATGCAGCAATTTGTATCACTGCAGGAGAGCAATCAGAGAATCATGTTGGTATGCAAAAAAATGGAAATGGACTTGCAAATGCAGGGTTTAGTTTTTTAGAATTAAAGCAATTTGACGAAAATTTGAAAAAGAAAGGCATTAATTGTCAGTTTTATAATTTAAAAGAATATTTAAAAGACGATGTTGAAGATTTGAGTATAATAGAAGATGCTGCTGTTTTAATAATTAAAAATGGATTGCAAGATTTATGCAATATTGATAGTAAAGAAATGTTAAAAGAGCAATTGTCTTTTGAATGGGATAAGCATTATTGGGACACGCGGCGCAAGAAGGTATTAAATAAATTAGCTAGACATAATTTGTGTTATGGTGTTGAAGGCCAAGAGCCAGATTATGAAAATAAATTAGGTAGAATAATTGCATTAAGCAGTGCACCTAATCTTAAAAAATGGAAAGACACTTTAGAAACTTTCTTTGGTCCTAAAGCAAATAATTTAGAATTAGAAGGAAATTTATATTTTGATGTTAAAAAATGTGGCATAGGATTTCATGGAGACGGAGAAAGAAAAAAAGTTATTGCTTGCTCATTGGGTAAAAGCAGACCAATTGTTTGGCAATATTATCATAGATGTGAAGTAGTTGGCAAAAGAATTGAAGTTTTATTAGAAGCTGGTGATATGTATATAATGAGCGAAAAAGCATCTGGTTTTGATTGGAAAAAGAGGAGCATTTATACTTTAAGGCATGCGGCTGGTGAAAAATATGTAGTCAAGAAATAAGAAACTTAAAAAAGAAAAAATAAAAAAAAATAAATAAAAATAAATAAAAAATTGATAAGTATTTTTTTTTTATTATTTAATAAATATTAAAATAATATAAAATGGTTAAAACAGTTTCTCCTAATGAAGTTGAAGATTATCTCAAGGAAAATCCCAATAAGATGGTTTCCCTTCGTAATATTTACAGAGACCTTTCAATGAAACGCCGAAAGACACTGTGGCTAATTAATAATTCGTCACACATTAGGAAGGTTACTCCATTTGAAGTTGGATGTGGAAAACGTGAAGTTCATGTTTATACTTATGTAGAATAATTTAAAAATCTAATCTTGAAAAAACAATTAAAAAACAATAAAAAAATTAGATATTATTAATCATTTCAATTTTTTCTATTGTTTTTTCAAGATTAGATTTTTTAAGATTATTGAATAAATAATCGGTTCCTGGATTTTTTTCATTTTTCTTTATTTGTTTATAAATTTCATCTATTTTTTCAGTTATTGCTACTATTTCTCCATTTTTATTTGTAATTTGCACATTTAAATTATGATTTTCAGTTAATAATGAAAAACAAAAATAAATAATAAACTTGCGTTTTCGTTTTATAGGCGTATTATATCTTATAATAAATAATTCATATAATGCTTTTATGATTTTATAAACAATATTTGCATTTTCTGTATTATTAATATTATCATTTATTAAACTTTTATTATCTGGATTTGCATAATAAAAAATAGCGTCCCATACTATCCATATTATATCATTATGATGCCCATTAGGAGCATATGCTCGTGCTTGACATATACATTTTTTTTTCTTTTTTTTACATATATTTTCATACTCAATAATCCATTCATACCAATAACAAGTATCTATTATATTCTTATTTGCTAAATTATATATCAGTTCATTAAATGGTATTAACAATTCTTTAGGGTCATCATCTTTAAAAACATTATCTAAATAATGCATATTTGGTGCTTTAAATTTACTACTAATATTTGTTAAATCAAATTCTTCGCTTTTATTCAATTTAACTTCGCTGTAAGTATGTTTTTTATTGGAAAAGCATAATATACAAATTATTTCAGCAAATAATTTTCTAATTTTTTTATTATTACGCATTGGTAATGTATTTGTATTATATCCGTTATGTAAAATAGTAACAAAATTATTATAACGCATTGATAAATATAATGGGAGTTTAACGTTACCACAATGTATAAATTTGCAATAATAAAGTATAATTATATCCCAAAGTTCTAAATAATGGTTTGAACAAATAAATTCTGCGCCCCAATAACAAGCATTTTCTATTTTACCATTATATAAGCAATTAAGTAATTCTTGTTTTGCTTTAGATTTTTGAAAACCAGAAAAAGTTATATTTCTAAAATCATCTCGTAGATCATTGATAGTATTTGGATCCATAATATTAAAAATTAATATATTCAAACATTAAAAAAATAATATTAATACATAATAAATATGATAAATCAAATTAACATATATTTATATAAATTAACTAGAATTATTTATAGAACATATAAAAATTTAAATAGATTAAAATCATTAGAAAAATTATTTTTACTATTTTTAATATTAACATTTTTATTTGTAATAGTTAATAATTTCGAAAATAATATTAAACCTTATAATTTTGAGACATTTGAAAACAATAAATTAAATATTTTAGATAAATCTAATTTTTTTGAAATCAAGCGAGATATGAAAATGTATGATGATTTTTATGCCAATTATTATGATAGTATACATTTAAATGAAAAAAAAAATAAATATGAAATTGGAAAAGTTATTGGTTTAGAGAAAAATAATAAATTTACTAAAATACTAGATGTTGGTTGTGGTACAGGATTTCATATTAATTTATTAAATGAAAAAAGTTATGATGCTATAGGTATTGACAAATCTAGTGCTATGATTGAAAAAGCAAATACCAATTATCCAAAATGTGAATTTATAAAAGGTGATTTTTTAAAAGGCGATGTTTTAGATTATAACAGTTTTTCTCATATAATGTGTTTAGGACGTACAATATATTTTATGAAAGATAAAGACAAATTTTTTGAAAATGCTTATACTTTATTAATGGATAATGGGTTATTAATTGTAAATCTTGTAAATAAAGATAAGTTTAATCCATATATAATAAATAATAGTAATGTTTTATTTAATTCAGGTGATTATGGTAAAGAACCAAAACAACATATTGTAAAATTTTCTAATATTTTTGAATATGTATCTGATTATATATTAAATGAACAATATAATGATAAAAATCCTCATGTTCCATATGCAATATATAAAGAAAAATTTGAAAATTTTAAAACCCATAGTGTTCGTAAAAATGAACTAAATATGTATATGATGAATATAGATGAAATAGTAAACAAAGCTTTAGCTAAAGGATTTGAATTAAAAGAAAAAATAAATATGAAAGATGGTGGATTTGCTAATGATTTTTTATATGTTTTCAAAAAATAAAAATTTTATTTTAATAATGTAAATGACTAAATATAAATTTATATTATTATGTGGACCGACCGGTTCTGGTAAAGGTAGTGTACCTGAAAAATTAGCAGAACTTAAACCAGGAGAATTTAAAAAAATAGAAAAAGATGAGTATGTAACGGAAAGTAAGTTTTATAAAACAATAATATCACAAATTATAGAAGGATTAGGAATAGATAAAATAATTGCTATAATAAATGGAAATGATACTAAAAAAAAAAAAGATTTAACAGATTTGTTTAATGCAATTTATTTTAATGCTAGTCAAAACGCAATTACCTGTGATACAAATTTTAAAGATTTAAATTGTGCTCAACTACATGATAAAAAATTAGGAGAACAAATTAAAATTAATGATAAACATATAGTATTAGAAATTAATGGAGATAAAGATTATAGCTGGATATTTTATAACACAGAAGAGGTTAGCAAAACTTCGTATTTTAATAAAACTCATAGTGAAAAGTTACTAAAAGATTATGATATAGAAATTTACTATTTATCGGGAGATTTTAATCAATTATTAGATGATAATAAAGATAGATTTATTAGAACTCTTAATACATGTAACAAAGATAATTGTGAAACACGTTTAGGTAATTTTTTAATGGAGGAAGTATATAAAAATACAATTGTAGAAATTTTTAAAACTATTGATAATTTAAAAGATACTTTATTTAGAAACGAAAATATTAAAGTATATTATTTTAAAAGAGTTGGTAAAAATTATATACCACTTAAAGATAAATATTCATATTTTATGTCATTTAATATAGGAGATAAACTAACTCTTAAAGAACAAATTTATTTTATGTCCTATATTAATAGTTTTTCTGAAAAATCTAGAAAAGGTGGTAAAAAAAAGAAAAAAAGAAAAACAAAAAGAAGAAAATATAAAAAAATAAAAACAAAGAGAAGATAATTTTTTTTATTATTATTAAAATATTTTAAAAATAATAAAATAAATAATTTTTTAGCGGACATATTTACTAGCACGAGCAAAAGAATCCAATACAAATATGATAAAGATTCCTAAAAATAAATATAAAATAAGTTCTTCGGTAATAGTATTTGTTTTTTCATTACGTTGTTCTTCTAAAAGATGTACAATATAATCCAATTTACTTAATAAATCAGTATTATTTAAAAGTTTATTTGAACCATTTGAATTCATATTTGTCATAGAAGTGATGTAATCAAAATCACCTTTATAACCATCCTCTAAATTAGAATATACACTGTTTATTTTAGAAGCTAAATATTCGTTCGGTTTAATATTATTATCAGGCATTGAATTCATTTTATTTAGTTCATTATTGATTATATTTTTATTTGAAGCATTATTTGTATCGCTGGGATATGAAGGAAACATTGCATTAACACCTTCATTAAAATTATTATCTTCAATATTATCATTTTCATCTTCAGTAGAGGAATGTAAATTTGATATTAATTTGGAAACATTATCTATTTTTTCTTTAGCTTGTTTTTGATTATTATTTGTATCAGGTGAAAAATTTACTTGGGGTTTATTTTTATAAGTTCTATTATTAGATGTTTTTTTATATATAGAACTACTAGATCCAGAATTATTACCTGAATCTAATGATGCCGGATTTAATTGATACATACTCTTATAAAAAAAAAAGATAATAATATTTTATAAAACTACTAAAATTTAAAATAAAAATTTTATCTAAAGTTATATTAAAAGTTAATATTATGTTTATGTTTAATTATATATTTAATAATAAAGACAATAAAAATAAAAAAGCTACTTCAAGTTTTAAAAATGGAAAATTTAGTTTTACAGATTTTTTAGAGAATTTAAGTACAAGTAAATTATTTATTGGTTTAATGATGATTTTTATGAATTTAGGTTCTCGTTTTATTGAATTAAAATTAACTAAAGGTCAAGAAATGATATTTAAAAATATAGCACGTGAAGTATTGATTTTCACAATAGCATTTATGGGATCGCGTGATTTAATTATATCATTTATTATAACAGCAGTATTTATAATATTAAGTAATTTTGTATTTAATGAAAATTCAAAATATTGTATTTTACCTGAAAGCTATAAAAGATTAGAAAATTTAATAGATACAAATGGCGATGGTACTATCAGTCAAGATGAATTGGACAAAGCATATGAAATATTAAGAAAAGCAAAAGAACAGGAAAAATTAAATTTAAAATCTGCCATGTTAAATAAATTATAAATTAAAATTTAATAATATAATATATTATTAATTATAGTAATAATATAATATATTATGGGTGATATATTGACTCTATATAATTTGGAAATTAGTTTTAGATATAAATTTTACGATACTCAATCGGAACGCAATATAGAAGTTACACACGAAAAGATTATAAGTAATGGTCTATTTGAAGATTTTAATATAAGAAATCAAAATTTTTATGATGAGTTTGCTAATGAAAATTTAAACAGTATACAACAACAATATGTAAAAATATCATTACCATTAACTAATAATTACATTACAAAAAAAAATATAGATGATATTATTACAAATTCTTTAGAAAAAAAAAGTTCACAAAAAATTACTAATTTTGAGCATATACAAAATTATCTTTTAGATTCAACTACATTTGATGATGTAAACTACTCACTAGTAAATTCTAGTGTACAAAAAAATATTACTGAAATTTTAAAAAAAGGTAGTTTATTTAATCGAAATGGACCAATAAATAAATTTGTACAATTTAATAAACATTTTACAATTTATTATCGGGATAATATACAAAATAAAAATAAAGATGATGGAATTTTTCTTGGTGTTATTCTAACTGAACAATATAAAAATACTATTTATTATAATACTTTTTTACTTTATTTAAATTTCCAATATATGTATATTAATAAAATATTAAATAAAGAAAATAAAGAAATAGAACACATTTTAAAAGATAAAAAAATTTTAGACTTTATCCAAATTTCTGATGGCGGCACTACTACAGCTACAAACAAATTTCAAGATTTTTTTAATAAAAAACAAAATCAAAATATATTTTCTGATTTTATAACATCGTTTAGAACCACCATTGTAACAGGAAAATATATAAATTTATCTGATACAACAGAGGAAACATTAATGGGAATTTCTGATGATAAAGATGATAATTTTACATTTAGAAGTATTAAACAAATAATACAAAAAATAAAATTATTTACAAATGTAATTACAAATCAAGGAAATCAAACAAGTAATTGGAATAAAATAGGTTTGGAAGGAGAAATAGAATTTGTTGTACAATTAGAAAAAAAATTAAAAGAAGAAGAAGAAAAATATAATACTAAAACAAATCCATTTGAAAGATTTCAAAATAATAATTTAAGAGATTTTTTCAATAGAAATCTCTCTTATGAATCAAATAAAGAAGAGAACAAAAAATCAGACGATGGCGAAGGTACACAAATTAAACGATTTTTTAAAATCTTAAAAAATGAATATGATAAATATAGTGCATTTGATTTTAAAACAAATAAACTCCTTGATGGTAGCAGAAGAAATGATATTCCTAAATCATATAATACAAAAGAAGAAATGATTAATATTATATTTGACTATTGCAGATATATAGATTCAGACACTTATAGTAAATATAAGAAAGATAAAACAAGTTTATTTAATGAAATATCTAGAAATGATAAAAAATTCAAATATATTATTGCCTATTATAATGTATTAACTATTTTAAAAATCATTTATATGATAAATGGTACAATATTATATGATATGAATTTTAACGGATCTAAGTATAAACAAATTTTAGATATAAAACCTGTAATTCAAAGTGATAATTATAATAAGATAAATAATCAATTAAAATTTGAATTTTTTATAGAAACAAAGGAAATAATCAATTCTTCAAGAATAAATTTTTTTATAAATTTAATAAATATTGAATATAAAAATTATAAGAATAAAACAAGTGATGATAAAATTGAAAGTAAATATATAAATTATGGTAATAAATTATTTACAAATAAAAAAAACATAAATGATTTTATTGCTTTTGATAGTAACATTAATTTTAATAAATTAATAAATGAATTTCAAATTTATAAAGATAGAAATATTATATTTAAAAAAATAAAAGCAGATAAACTTAATGAAGTTTTTATGAATAATGTTTTGTTTGATAAAATAAAACAAATATGTAGTTTTGATAAAGATGATAAATTAAAAGATAATAAAGATAAAATAGAATATTTAAATAAAATATTTACAAAATATTATATTGAAAAATTTTTCTTTAAAAAAAATGATTTATTATTTAAAAATAATAAATTTTATCAAATAAATAATGTAAAAATTGCCTGCGAAAAATTAGATAAAGATAAAAAACAAAAAAAGATCCAGAATTTGAGTAATTCCAAATATATATATGAAGAAAATAGTGATATTAGATTAAGAATTGAAGAACAAAGTGGACAAAATTATATAATATATTTAGATGTTGAATATTTTATAAAACAAAATAAAGACGATAAAATTAGTTTTAAAAGAAAGTTTAATGCATATATTAATTGTCCTTATAATGCTAGTGTATTAGATAACTTATTTAAAAAATTATTATCAGAATATTATACCGAAAATACCTTTAAAAATCTTTTAAAAAATAAAGTAAATAATATCAACGATGACGATGATACTATGGATGATAATGATATTGCTAACGATAATCTTGATAATAATAAAAAGAAAACTAAACTTATTGGTGGAATAAATAAAGTAAATAAAATAAATAAATTAAATAAAATAAATAAAGTAAATAAAAAATATTTATTTAAAAAATATAATAAAAAATATAATAAAAAATATACATCAAAAAATAAAAAAATTAAACTAAAAAATAAAACTATTAAAAAATAATTAAATTTATTATATAAATATATAATTTTTCTAAATTTTAAATTATATAGTTATATAATGTTATATCTACTAGAAATAATATGGAAAAATGTTGGTAAATATATGGGTTTTTTATTAAGGTGTGTTGAAGTAATTTTGTGCTTACGAAAAAAACCATATAAAAGTCATACTTTTAAAAAAAAAGGTGCATTTTATGAGTATTATCATAATAAATTGAAATTTAAACAGCAACCTGCTTAGATTATTTTTATTTTCGTAACGAAAAAACTAAATAAGCTAAAAATAATCCATAAAAGTTCTTTGAAAATATATCTAATATATTATAACAAGCATTTTTTAATTTGAATTTAAAAATGGCCGCAATTCCATATAATGACCATATTGACACCATTAAATAAAAAATTAAATAATTTGTGCTACTTTGTTTTACGTAATAATTATAGATTTTAATAAACAGCATAAAAAAGAAACCAAACCCTATAAATGTTGATAAAGCTATATGAACCAATCCTATTTCATGTAAATACCCTATTGCTAACATACCAAAATTATATCCAAACAATTCTAATACTTTATTTTTATCACTTTTTAAAAACTCCAATAATGTAAATTCTTGATCTTGATGTTTTAAATTATTATATTCAAAATACACGATTGCAGATAAAATCATAGTTGGAGTTGTTAAAAACCAATCATAATATCTATATTTAGCAATATCTGTTTTATCTACATTATTTAAATAAAATAAAATAAACCATAAATAAAAACTACCTTCTATAAATTGAACGAGATTTTCTAACGCTAATGCTTGTTTTAAAATAACATCTTTCGGATCTAACATTACAAATTGGGCATTTATTCCAATAAATAATGTTACTATTTGTGCTAAAAAAGAAATTACCATAGTTTTTTTAACTAACATATTAAGTATTAGTATAAAGCAATATTTTTTAAAATTTTATATTATTTTATTTTATTTTATTTTATTTTATTTTATTTTATTTTATTTTATTTTATAAATTTATTATATAATATATTATTTTTTCAAATAAAATATTATATAATACTATATTATAAGCAAAGTTATGAGAGGTGGTTCTAAACTTAAAATACCAAAAGTATCTTTAAAATCAGTTGAAACTGCTATGAATAAACACACAATTGGTTCATTAATTGGAATAATTTTAGTAGTATTTGTTGGTGGATATTTACTTAATATGTTTATGGGAGGTGGTTTATTTAGCAGAATTGAAGGTAATGCAAATATGGAAAACAAATTAACTTTTTATCATATGAATGGATGTGGTCATTGTGACAAATTTAATCCAATTTGGGAAGAATTTACAACCAATTATAGCGGAACTCCTCCAATTACTTTTGAAAAGGTTGAATCAGCTAATGCCCCATCAAGTGTGAAAGGTTACCCAACAGTTATTTTAACAAAAAAAGACGGCTCAACAAGTGAATTTAATGCAGATAGAACTACGGGTGAATTACAAAGATTTATTAGTGACAAACTTCCTACATCAAGTTAGATAATAATATTATTATTTAAAGTTTATTATTTATTGTTTATTGTTTATAAAATTTATTATTTTATATTAAAACTAATTTATTATAAAATAATATGGCTCTCTCAAATATTAATAAAGATACCTTAGAACGTTTATTTGAAATGGTTAATATTAGAAATAAAGAAACAAAAGATTATAATGCTTTAACAAATATACGTTCAAATTATGCTACTTATAGTAAATTAGAAATGATAGCAAAACAAATGGATTTTTTAAAGAATGAAGCATTAAATATTCTTAACAATCACGATTTAAATGACAATTTAAAAGAAGTAAAATGTAATTTTCGCAAAGTTCCTGGTACTTATTATTATGTTTATTTAAATGAACATAATCAAAAACTATTGTCTCTCGTCTCTCCCGACGAATGGTCAAATAGTTATAAATTTATAGAAAAAGTGTATTATGATTATGATTATAACTTTTATAAAGTAGCTGATTAAAAATTGATAAAAACTATTTTTGTAAAATTTATTATAAAAATAGTTTTAGTTATGCAACTTTTAAAACTAAACGATTTAACTAAAGTAAAGATTATTAGTCGTCCATCAAAGATTTGTAAAACTCCATATGTTGCAGATATAGAACTAAATGATGGTTCTATTGTTCAAGCTCATTGTGCTTCGTTAGGTTGTTGTGGTTTATGTGAAAAAGATTGTTATGTTTATGCATCCCCTATATTATCTAATTGTCCGCAATCAAAATCAAAAGTTTGTACTTATAAAGTATATTTGGCACAAATTTATGAAGAAAAATTAATCAAAGAAGAAAAATATATAAATAATCAAATTATTGGAGTTGATCCAAAATTAGCAGAAACATTAGTAGAAAAAGCACTAACAAACAATTGTTTTCCTACTTTACAAAATATAAAAAAACATAGACGTGAGGCAGCATTAGGAAAATCACGTTTTGATTTTATTGGAATTGATGATGCTGGCAAATATTTCATTTTAGAAGTTAAAAATGTTCCACTAAGCGATTTTGCAGATGTAAATCACATAGAAAAGAAAAAGCTTGTTAAAGCAGATGCATTTAAAAATATGAAATTTAATGAAAAAATTTCATATTTTCCAGATGGTTATAGAAAAACAAAAGGTGCGGTTGTTAGTGAACGCGCATTAAAACATATTAATGAATTATCGGAAGTTACTATTTCAAAGATTGTTAGACCAATTATTTGTTTTGTTATTCAACGAACAGATTGTGGATCGTTTCAAGCATCAAATATTGACCCAACATATAAAGCTGCTTTTAATGATGCATTTAAAAAAGGTGTAGAAGTAATTATATTAATGGTTAGCTGGAATGCTTTAGGAGAAGCAAATTTTGTAACTTGTGATTTACCTGTGAATTTATAAACTAGAAATAAATTCTTTATTATCTTCTAAAAATCCATTAATTAAATCTTTTGGAATTTCAGTAAAAGATACTAAAGTTTTATTGAGCAAAAATTTTTCACTTGAACCTTGTTCTTTTAGCAAAGCTTCTCCAAACAATTCACGATCATTGTAATATTTTTCACACATTTTTGGACCACATTTTTTAAATACCGGCATAATATTATCGGATTTATCACCTAATACCATTTTATAAAATAAATTTTTTTCTGCTTCTGGAAATACTTTTTTTGAGTCAGCTAAATTTTTATATTGAAAATTAACAATATGTGTATTATCATCTAGTAGTTGTAAATAATCATGATCATTTGCAATGATATAAATTGTTGCATTTGGGTTTTTACTTCTAATAATAATTTTTGTAATTGCAAGAATATCATCGCCTTCCAAAGTAGGAAATTGTAATACTTGATTTACTCCAGCTTCAAAAAGTAGTTTATTATTTTCTTTATAAATATGCTTGAAAAATGGTCCACCCATGAACGAATCATCTTTTGTTCTATTTCCTTTATATTCTTTATAATGTTTATTACGCCAAATTTCGGTTCTTGGACAATCGCAACATGCAATTACTTGTGTTGGAGTTGCTGGTTTTGAACGTTGTTTATGTAGTTTATGTTTTTTTTTGAATATATTTATTGAATCTAAAAATGTTTTATTAAATTTTTCTACGAACTCGGGAGTTTCATATGGGGCTTCAAATAATTCAATATCTGGATTTGCATGTTTCCACCATTGCATAATAGCAAAATATCTATAAAATATCCAATAACTTGTATCAACTATAATAAATACTGGTGCTTCTTTTTTTTCTGCGGTTTCAATTACATAAGCTTTTTCCATTATAATTTTGTTAATAATTTAATATAATGTTATAACATTAAATTATTTTTAAATATTTTTATCAATTTTTTATATTATTTCTATAATTTTATTTATTTGAGTTAATTCATTTATTACTTCTTTTTGTGTTTTGTTAAAATCACTGCATAATTCTTTTGCAAGATTATTTATTACATAAAAACCCATAATAATTTCATTAAATTCTTGTGTATAAGTAAATTTATATTTTTTAAATATTTTACTTAATTCAAACAAAAAATTAACATCTAAATCTTTTGATTCAAATTTTTCAAAACATTTTATACAATTATTTTTAAAAATTGTTTTTTCATGATTATTTAATATTTCATAATTTTCTTTTTCATTTATTATACCTTTTAACATTGACCCAACATCGCGATAATTTTTATTTAATATTACTTCAACTAAAAAAGTATAATAAATATTTTGATTTTCTTTTGATGGAAAACTACATATTCCAAAATCTATTAATCCTAACTGATATTTAGGATTTAATAAACTATCTTCGTTTTTATAGAAAAATAAATTACCAGAATGCAAATCATTATGAATAGCATTATTATATAATAAACCAATTAATCCGAATTTTACATATAATTTACCAAATTCATCTTTTATAGATTGGTCCATAATTTTAACTTCATTTATTGTTAATCCTTTTATATTTTCCATAACAATTATATTGTTATATTCATTAGTAATAGTTTTATATACTTTAGGAAATCTATAATCAGACAAGTTCTTATTTTTTGAAGCAAATAATTCTATATTATTAGCTTCTTTAATAAAATCAACTTGATTACAAAAACTTTCTTTATTATCTAATATAAGTTTATATAAATTTAAATTATTTAAGAAAGGAATAAATTGTGAAATATAACTAGCCAATAATAATTCATCTAGTGCATTATTTATTTTATTTGTAATATCTTTTTTCAATATTTTAATTATTACTTTTGAATCATTTTCTTTTTTATTTATTCCACTAAAAGCCAAACCAACAATACCAGCATTTATTGGTTCAATGTTTTCCAATGTTATATTATACTTTTCTTCCAGACTATTTAAAAATTCATATTCTATTTCATCATTATGATATGGGACATTATCTGTATATTTTAATAAATATTCTTTTTCTTGTTCATTTAATATATTATTATCTAAACATAATGATTGAAATATTTTAACATATATAATATTTATTTGTTCTAATTTGCTTGTAATATTTTCTAATAAATTTAATTGCTCTAATGGGGGTAATTTATAAACTTTATTTATATAATTAGTTGAATAAAATAATGTTAGTTCTTTACTTACTACATAAATCAAATAACATAATCTTATAAATGAATAAAAAGTATTTATGATTTTTAAGTTATAATTATAACAATTATTAAATTCTTCTTTATATTCGTTTGCTAATAATAAAAACGCGTTTGTTTTTGATTTCATTATAAACATTATTATTTATACTTTAAAAAAATTTATATTTTTAAATATAAATATTTTTAAATCAAACATTTAAATATCAAACATTTAAATTATCTATAAATTGTTTGAAATTATAAAATATTTTTTTAAACATCAGACCTATTATATTTTGCATATATATTGGTAAGTCATCTTCTATTGTTGCAATAAAATCTATACAAAAATTTATATCTATTAACGATGTTAATGGTTGTTCATTATTTAATCTTGACAATTCTTGAGGTTCTAAATTATGTAAATTAATAACTGTTTTACCATAATTAAAAATAATTGGTTCATAGTTAATTGTATCAAGTTGTATTTGTTTTAAATATTTATTTAATAATACTTTAGATGGGTCTATTAATGTAATATCTTTATTATAAAAAACTATCGAATTTGAAAAAAAGTTAATAGTTCGTGATGTTCTAAATATCATATATTTTGGTTTAATACCTAGTTCTTTTCCAAATGATTTTAATAATATACATACATCTGTATCATTTTCATTTAAAACATTTAAAATATAAATTTTTTCAACTAAATCAGGTGTAACTTGTTCAATTAATTCATAAATAGACGGACTTAATAATGCTTTTATATTTACTTTTGAAGGATTTAACTTTTTAAAATCAAATTTTAAATTGTATGCTTTTTCCAATGTATCTGGTATAATAAATTCATTTAAAATCATATTTCCTTTATTACAAATAACTTTTGGTTCAAATTGATTTTCTTGTTCATAACTCATTATTATTTTTGTTATGATAATAATATATAATATTATTTATTATTATTTTTAATATTAATTATTTATTGTATAATTTATTTTATTATTATCATATGAAAAAAATTCTATATTATAAATCAATCTATAAATAATAATTGTTAATATTAAAAAATCTTTTGAAATCAATATATAACTTGGTCTCATTGTATTTTTTAAATAATTATTATGTATATAACTTGCAAATTCTTTATTAAATAATTCTAAAAATGGAGTTATATTATTTGTTGGAATAATATTATTACAATTATTACAATTATTACAATTATTACAATTATTATGATGAAATTTATCTATTATACAACCATTAAATATTATCCAATGTAAAGAAATTAAAAAAGGTATAAATGCTATATATTTATAATATACCAAAGGAGATAACAGTAGAAAACATGCTATACATAAAGTTATTAAATTATGTAAATAAAAATATATTTTATTTTCTTCATCTTTTTCTTCTTTTTCTTCTTTTTCTTCTTTTTCTTCTTCTTCTTCTTTTTCTTCTTTTTCTTCTTTTTCTTCTTCTTCTTCTTTTTCTTCTTTTTCTTCTTCTTCTTCTTTCATAATTTTAATTAATATAATTAATTATTTTTTTTGTTAAAAATAAACCTAATAAATAATCTATAAATTCATTTGTAGTATATTCTTTTTTAAAATATGGAAATTTTAAGATTTTAAATTCTAGAAAATTTTCATATTTTTTCTCTCCTCGCAAATTTAATAAATTAGTATAATTATTAAATAATTCTAAAACATATGATTTAAAATATAAACTATAATATTTAAAATTTTTAATTTTATTAATATTTCTATTTAAACTTTCTTTTTCATTTGTATAAAATAAATTTTCTTTTGCTCTATATTTTTTATAAGTTATAAAATTATGTTCTACAAAATCTAAATGCCCAATTAATTTAAAATTTAATATTTTTTTTATAGCAAAATTAGATATTAAATAAGCAGCTGTGCTTCCACATGCTGGGTGTGTATTATAAGTTTCATTTGTTGGACAAAATGCATCACTATGTAATTGAATAATTTCCCATCCAGGATCTAATAAGTTTATTTCATATATTGTTTTATTCAATCTCTCAAAAAATTCAGTTTTATCATAATTTGGAAAAGCATCATCTTCCATAATTAAGAAAAATGGGGTCTTGTCCCCATACGACAAATTATTATTATTATTATCTTCTGTATTTATATAATTATTAAATATATGTTTACAACACAAAATATGACTTAATGCACATCCTAATACTGATTTTGGTGTAAAATTAAAAGCAAAATTTGATATATATTGTTTATATTCCGGTTTCAAATGTTCATCTTTTAAAGCATTTATTCCGTTAAAACGCTCCGCTTTTAAACCTATACTTTCCAAATAAGGCAACTGCTTAATATAATTTTCTTTATAATCATCTAAATTAATTACAAATGTTTTTAAATTACTATAATCTTCTTTAATATGATTAATATACTTTGATTTAATCATGATTTTTAATTTATTATATTTTATTATTAATAATTATTTAATAATAAAATATTAAACATTTTTTCTTTTTCTTTTATTTTTTGTATTATTTTTTCTTTTTCTTTTATTTTTTGTATTATTTTTTCTTTTTCTTTTATTTTTTGTATTATTTTTTGATATGGATTTTGAATGTTTTGAAGATTTAGATGTTTTTAATGAATTTTTAAATTCTATTAATTGTTTTAAATTATTAGAATGCTTTATTGATAAAGGTTGAAATATAGGTGGTTTATTATTTGCCATTTTTAATATAATATAATATTAAATTTATAAATAAATTTTTATTAAATATCTAAACTTACTATATTTTTATCACTTTTTTGTTTACGTTTTGTTTTTGGAATTTTAGCATTAGTTAATTCTTTTAAATCTTCTATACTAATTGTACTTCCATGGTCTATTTCTTTACTTTCTTCAATATTTATTTGTTTTGTTTTTAAACCACTCAATAAATTATTTATAGCATTTTGTTTTAATGACCCAGAAGATGGTCCACGCATTTCTGGGCGAGTAATTCTTTCTTCATCTACTTCAAAATTACCTTGATTATTATCTATAGATATTCCACGTGCACTCATTAAATCAGGTCTATTTGGTAAATTTTGTGTTCGTTGGCTACGTTCTGGTAATTTAGTTTCAACGGATGGTGGTGGTGGACCAGTGTTTACATTTGGTGGCATATCTCTATTTGGGATACCAAAACCAGGATTTGCTCCACTTCCAAATCCTGAACTTCTAGCTCGGCCAGTATTTTCTTGGAAAACATTATTCATAAAACCACCAAATCCTGGGTTACTTTCACCCATAGTATTTACTGCTGCTTGTGTAAATTGTTTCATAAGTTCTGGATTTTGACGCATAATATCGTCCATACCTGGCATTGAAGATTTAAATAATGTATTTGACATATGGACCATTAATGCAGAACCACCTAATTGGAATAATAATTTTAATTCTGGAGACATTTTTGCCTTTGATTTGTATTTTTCGTGTAATTCAGCAAAAATATCGTCATATTCGTCTATATTTTCATTAATTTGTTCACCCCATCCGTCTAATTTAATATCAAATGGATCAAATTTATTATTTAAAAATTCTAAACCTGTAATACAAGCCATCATCATTTTCCCCTGAAATTTAACACTATTAGAACGTTCTTTTTCTGCTAAAATAGTTTCATATTCACCTATCATTTCGTCTAAATTTGAATCCATATTGTAACGTTTGCTTAATGAAACACCTTTTTTCTCTAAATCTTCTAATTTTCTTAAATATTTGAATTTTTCTTTTAATTCTTCTTCTTTACTTAATTGTTTTTTTTCTTGAGTTTTTTCCATATTTAATGGAATATTATTGAATTTACCATAACCATCTGATGTTCTATTTTCATTTATATCTGATGTAGATTTCCCTAAATTTGATTGTTTTTTTGCAGCTTCTGTTTCATTTACAGATTTAATATTTGATCCGTCTTCTTTATTACCAAATAACCCACCGAAAATAGTTTTTTTTGTAGTATTTGATTCACTTTGTTTAATTTCATTACTATCAATAGTTAAATCATTTAATTCATCTTCTAATTTTGCAATATCATCAATTTCAATATTTGATGATGTTTTTTTACTATCTCTACTTTTATCGTTCATAAGTAATTCAATTCCGGTTCCAAAATTTACAGATGGTCTACTTGGCATAACCTGTTCAAAATTATTAATATCTTCTGACTCAATATTTAATTTTAATTCTGGAAAATTTAAATCATCTAATTCCACAATATTTGGTTCTATTTCTATAACATCCATATTATTATTAAATTAAATACAAATTATATTTTTAAGTAGTCCGCAAATGTTAATTATAAATTTATAAAATTTGTTATAATATTAATTTATTAAAAGCATTCAAATAATATATAGATTGTAAAAAACAATCCGCTAAATCATCTTTTTTTGAATGTTTTATAAAAAAATCTATTTCTGTTGTTTTATTATTTTTCTCTAATAGTTCTTTACTATAAGTTATAGATAATTTTTTACGCTCCGAATAACTTGTCTTTTCTTTCGTATTTTTATTTTTTATAAACAGCTTTAGTTTATTTATTGCTGATATATATTTTATATTGTAATTTCCTTTATCAATAAAAAATTGTGTTATCATTCCTTGTAATGTTTTCATTCTATTTGCTAAAGGACTTATTTGATTTTCTAATATTATTTGGTCTACATTTAATATGTCAAATTTTTTTAAAAGTTCATTACACTCGATTTTTAAATTTATTCCTAAATCTATTAAATTTACATTATTTGCATTCGGTTCTTCTATTAAATCAAAGCAAGTATTAGAAATATAATCTTCGATGACTTTAATTATTTCGCTTTTTTTGCTATTATTTTCTAATATTATATTATGCTCTTCACAAATTTGTATTAATTCTTTTATATTTTTTTTTGTTAAAGTTTTAGTATTGATAGTTGGAATATTATAAGCTTCATTTTTTGTATGTTTTTTACAAAAAAATTTATCTTCTTTACCAAATTTAGCTTTAAATTTGCATTTTTCATTACAACAATTTGGAACAAAATTACATAAATTTAAAACATTCCAATCTATGATATTATAATTGCTGTCATTTTCATTGTGTTCAATTAAAATATAAGCTAAATTTTTTATTCCAACATCAATACTAAGAACTTTCATTAATATTTAAAAATAAATTTATTTAAATATTAATTTTATATTAATTACATACTTTTAACACACATAGAATACGCCATTCTATATAAATAATAAGAAAATAATCCCGTTAATGAATTTAAAATTAAAAAACCACCAATATCGAATGTTTTTTTATTAAATAACTTAATTAATCCTAAAAGTAAGCCAATTAAAGAAACAAAGAATACAAATAAACCAATATAATAAAAAATCATACAATGTTCTCTTCCCAAAGGAGACATAATGCTATCAAAAACATTCATATTATATATAATAAAATATTATTATTTCTATTTTCTATTTTCTATTTTCTATTTTCTTGAAGATTTAATGATTGAGTAACTTTAAATCGAGGTGCGTGTAGTTTTGCATCTAATTGTTCTTTTGATAAATATAAATTTTTCAAATCACTGTTTTCATAACCATATGGTTGGTCATTTGATAAAATAGAATTGAAAATATATGGGTTTCCATTTAATTCTTGCATATTGGTGTTATTATTTATATATGGACATGTTCCACATTGATCACATGCATTTAATTGATTATTTTTAATAATTGAATCTGCATTTTGTTGTAAATAACGTCTATAATCAGTATTTGTAGTAATATTTTCTTTTTTTTTGATAATATCATCTAAAGCTCCACCGGGTTGATAAGTAGAATAATTTCTACCATCATTCATAAAGGGTGGATAATTAAAGTGTATATTATTTGAACCATTATAACAAGTCCCCCATGTCATTTTTTATATTATATATTTTATAATATAAAAAATATTTTTATAAGATTTTTTTAATTAATTGTTTTGTAATATTTTAATTAAATCATTTCTTTTCATTTTTTGGGAATTGTCATTGTCTGTTAGATTTTTAGTAACAACTAATGTTCTTAATTCATCTACTTTCATTTTGCTAAATCCTTTTTTTATTTCACCATTATCTTTTTCAAATATATCCTCATCTTCATTTATTAAATTTATCATTTTTGAATCATCAGTTATACTTGAAATATTTATTGAATTAATATCTATTGGTGTGTTATTTAAAAAATCTTTCTCTAAATCATAATTATTTATCGATTCTATATCTAATTTTTCTTCAATATTAAAGGATGTAATTTCTATTTTTTTGAATCTTTTATTATTATATTCATCATCATCCTTCTCATCCTCATCTTCATCATCATCTTCATCCTCATCCTCATCTTCATCCTCATCTTCATCCTCATCTTCATCCTCATCTTCATCCTCATCTTCATCCTCGTCCTCATCCTCATCGTCATCATCATCTTCATCATTCTTGGTATCATTATTATTATTATAGTAGTGTTTATGATTTTTATTATCTTCCTCATCTGATACGTAAATTGTGTTTTCATGTGATGAAATAGTTTTTTCACTTGAATATATGTTATTACTGTTTTCTATATTTGATAATGAATTACTAATCATTTGATTTTGATTATAATTAATTATAAAATTCTGTAAAATTTTACCATGTTCTATAATACTATTTTCTAATAAATTTAATCTTCTGTAAAAATATAAAATAACAGATCCAGTTACTAAAAGTAATATTCCTAAACTTATTAAAAATCCACTATCTATAAAATTAATTAATATACTCATAATATTAAATTTTATTAATATTATTTTATATTATGTTTTACGAAAATTATATAATTTATAATTTATAATTTATAATTTATAATTTGTTTGTTATTTCTTTTGGATAATTTAAATCTTTTAATACTTTTATACCTCCTTTTGTTTTATTTATGCCATTTTTTAATTTATATGTATATTCAAAATCATTTTTTGAATTATTAAATTTAACCCCCATACAGTAATTTTTCACATTTATATTTTTTTTTTCTATTTTTTTACATAATTTATTATAATGGGTTGTTAAAATATAATCTAAATTATTATAATTATCGAGATGATTTAAATAATTTAATCCACTAATAATAGCTTCATCTGGATTTGTACCACTATATAATTCATCAAAAGCACAAAAATGTCTTTTTTCTTTATTTTCTTCTATTATTTCTAAAATTTTTTTACATTGGCGTGCTTCTGCTTGAAATAAACTGTCACGATTTGATGTATCTGGTATATTTATATAACAATGAATGTAGTCATATAACTTTATTGTTGCTTTATCGAAAAATCCACAACCAACTTGTTGACATAATATTATATTAAATAAAGATGATTTTAATAAAGTTGTTTTTCCTGCAGCATTTGGACCTGTTAATATCATATTTTTAGAAAAATTATAACTATTTTTAATAATTTTGCTATCATTTATTAAATTGGCATAATAACTATTTACAAAATTTGTTTCTTCGTCTTTATTTGTAAAATTACAGTAATTAATTTTATTATTTTTAATTAATTTTTGTATTTTAACTATATTTTCAATATATCCATTACAATTAAAAGAAAAATATAAAGAGTCTATTAAATCTTCGTTATTATTTAATTGATAAAATGCTTTCAATACATTTCCAAGTTCTGATATTTTTTTCAAATTTAAATCATATTTAGATATTTTTATTAAATCTTCATAGTAATTTGTTAATAATATTTTATTTTTATTTAATGACTCATTAAAAATACTGTAAGTTTTTAATTCACCTGTGTATTTTAATAAATTTGAAAATCGTTTAATTGTATTATTTAAATAATTTTTCAATTCAAATAAAATATTGTGTATATATTTTATATTTTTGAAATATTTAATACAATTAAATATATTTTGATATATTTGAAATCCATAAAAAAATACACTTATTAATAAATATATTTTTGTCGAAATAGTAGCGTTAGAAAAACTAGTAAATAATTGTCCAATTACATGATTTTCTAATACTATTTTTAAATGTTGTATATAATTATTAATTGTAATATCGTAACCTTGAAATTTTATAATAAAAAATGGTAGAATTAAACTGAATATTGGAAGTAATAAGCTTAATGCAGGTGATGCTACATTATATAATGATAACCATGTTAATAAATGTGAATTATTATTGTATTCTGTTAAAAATGGTAACTCAAAATATTGATATTTTTCAATAAAATTATTATCATATATAAATTTTTCACAGTTATTAATAATGTTTTCTTCATATGTAGTGTCACTTATATCTAACTTATCTACATTATCTAAATTATCTAAATTATCTAAATTATCTAAATTATCTAAATTATCTAAATTATCTAAATTATTTGCTTCAAATATAATATTATTTTTGAAGTTTTTAAATAAATTTTGTGAGTCTATTAAAAATTCTTTATTATTTGTATAATATTTTGACCATTTATCTATAACATTTTTTTCAAATATATTATTTGGATTAAATAAACAATAATATAGATTTTCTTTATATATTGGATTTTTACTATTATCTTGTGTTATATTATCATTTTCATTGATTAATTTATATTCTTTTAATTCCAAATCATTTATTATAGATTCATTTAATTTATTTTTTTCTACTATATATTCAATTGGTAATAAAAAATTATTATTATATTTATCTATTATTTCTGATTTTAATTTTGGTTTTTTTAATTCACCAAATAATAATGTATATATATTCATACTTCTTATACTTATATAAAATTATTAATTTTTATATAAGTATAACTTAAAAAATATAAAAATATATATAAATATATATTTATAATTATAATTATATATATTTATATATGATTATATATGATTTTGGTTATATCAATAATATTATTAAAAATATGAAAACAAGCAATTCTTTAATATTAGATGAAGAAACAAAAGATTATTTAAATATTTTGTTGAATACTATAAAAAAAAATAATAAAAAAATTTCTTATAATAATAATAATAATAATAATAATAATTATAATAACAATAATAATAAAAATTATAATAGACAAAAATCAAATAATAGAGATTTTAAAAAAAAAGATAATACAGATCCTATTAAAGAAGAAATTTTACATAATATAAGTAGAACCAAAATTCATAATAATAAAACTGATATTGAAATTCATAATAATAATATTAGAAAATTATTAAATAAAATTAGTAATAATAATTTTGAAAAAATTAGTAATGAATTTATTTGTTATTATAAAACATTACTAAATTATAAAGATATAGAGGATATTAATAAATTTATTTTTAGTAATTTAACTTTTAATAATAGCTGTTATAGTAAATTATATTGTGAATTATACTGTAAATTATTAAATATAAATGAAAAATTTATTGATTTATTAAACAATAATATTAATTATTTTTTACATGTTTATGAAAAATTATATCTTAAAGACGATACAGATATTGAAACTATTAATAAAAATAATGATAAATATATATGTTTGATATTATTTTATATAAATTGTTTTAAATTAAAATTATTACCTGATGATTTTTTATATAATACTATTTTAAATTTACAAAATTATTTAAATGATAACTTAAAAAAAGATAACAATTTATTTTTATGTGAAGTTATAACAAATTTTATTTTTATTATTATTTCTAACAGTCATGAAATTTTAATTGAAAAAACATATGCAGATATTTTTAATAATATCAAATATATCAATAATATGAAAAATAAAGATTTACCCAGTTTAAATAATAAAATATTATTCAAACATAGAGATATTTTTGAAAAATTTAAACCATTAAATTGATAATAATTATTTATTATAATATTAATATAATAATAATAATTAATATTATATTAATATGGTACAATCAAATTTAAATACATTATTAAATTATCCAGAAATTTTTTTAGTAGATGATAACGATATAGATTACGAATCACACATATATAAAGGTAATATTTATAATAAACCAATTCAATTTGTATTGGGGAAAGGCGATTTAGTATCTAATAATTTAGTTCTTAATCAAGATGTTGATATCATGTATATTAATATATATTTAGTAAAATCAAATAATATTGTTAGAAAAATAGGAATATTTGAAATATTAAATTCGGATTATATAACTTATTTAGATCATGAAGATGGAAATATAAACTTACTTAATATTGCAAATGATGAATTATTTAAAAAAAATTTTATTATGTTTTCTGCTTCAAAAGAATATATAAAAAAAATATATATTTTAGATAAAGATAATAACGATGTTGAAGATGATGAAGAAGACGATGAGGATGAAGAGGATGAAGAAGAGGATGAAGAAGAGAATGAGGATAAAGAGGATGAGGATAAAGAGGATGAGGAATTAATCGATAAAAACAATGAAGACAATATAAGTATTAAACATATAAAAAAACCCAATGGAACAAAAGAAGATTATATTAAAGAGGTCGAAGAATATAAAAGAATAGGTAAAAATTCTAGTGATAAATGGATAAATGAATATTTAGAAAGTAAAAAATATGATATAAATTATGTACCGGGAGATGGTAATTGTTTTTTTACTTCTTTTATAGAAGCATATAATAATAATTATTCTATAAAAGATAATCCAGTAAATAAAAAAATAACAACAGAAAATGTTAGAAATTATTTAGCATCAATTGCTGATCAAGATTTATTTGATCATTATAAAAATATTTTTAATTCATTTAGTGAATCATCACAAGAAGCGGGTGCATCTATTAAAAAAAAAAAAAATATATATAATTCATTAAAATTACAAATAGGTGGAACAAATAGCCTAGAAGATAAAGAAGAATTAATTGCACGTGCAAAATCTAATATATCTGCAATTGCTGCTACAAAAAGTATTTTAGAAGCTTCAAATGCATTAAAAAAAGAGTTTGATAATATGAGTGGAATAAAAGATTTAAATGAGTTTAAAGATTATATTAAAAGTAATGATTTTTATGCTGATGTTTGGGCTATTTCAAAAATGGAAGCACATTATAATGTTAAATTTATTATTTTTAGTCAAACTAATTATGAAAAACAGGATTTAACTAATATTATTTTATGTAATGAAATAGATGAATCTATAGAAAAACAAGGTTATTTTGATCCATTAATGTATATTAATTTAAATTATAGCTCTAATAATCATTATGATTTAATTACTCATGATAAAAATTATTATAAATCTTCTTTTGATTTTGTTGAATTACCTTATATAATTAAATTTAAAATAGCAGAAACATGTATGACACATGGTGTTGGAATTTTTAATTTAATTAAAGAATTTAGTGATTTCACAATAAAAGAAGAAATTATAATTGGCAAAAAATTATCTTCAAATGAAGAGTTTAAACAAAGTGTTAAAGAATTAAAAGCAGAAGAAAAATCAGAAACTAGTAATAACAATATATGTAATCAAGATATAATAATTACTATTTCACCTAGAGCTGCACATGAAGAATTTGGAAGAGGCAATCATGAGAAAATAAGTAATAGTTTAAAAATAGCACAATCTTCAAAAAATCCAAATAAGATTCCGGAAAAATATAAAATGTTGCAATCATCGGGAGAATTAATTAAAATTAAGGATTGGAGAAAAAAACTAGATAATTCATGGGATGGAGAAAAAACAAAAGATAATAAATTTAAATTAAATATAGATGGAAAAGATTATAAAAACATTAATGAATATATTAAAAAATATCCAGATAATATTATTAAGGCTTTAGAAGCAAAATTTGAGCAAAATCCTGATTTAAAAGAAATTTTGATAAAAACAGGAAATGCTTGTATACAAATATATAAGTTGGGAAGATTAAGTGCTGAAAATACATCTAGATTTAGTGAAGCAATTGATTTAATGAAATTACGAAAAAAATATTTATCATAAATTATATAAATATCTTAAAATTTAATAAAATATTTATATATATTAATCCATTACAAGTATGAATAATTTACATAATATAAATTTAAACGAGAGATCAAAGTTATTAATAACATATTATAATGAATTAAAAAAAATGAGTAACAAAGAATTGACTTTCTCTCGATTAGGTTCATCAACTTTTGCAAAAAATAAAAAAAATTATATTAATTTCCAAAAATACTTATTTAATAAATTAGAAGATTTTTATAAAAAATTAAAAGTAGATTTATGTTTAGATAGCAATATGGATTTAACAAAATATAGAAAATTTTATTATTCATCTACTCAAGAATATAAAAATAGTGTAAAAAAAATATATAATGCTCATTTTCATAATAATAGATATATAACTAATGAAACAAAAAATTTTATAAAAAATGGTTCTTTAGAACGAGAGAACTGTTTATTAATTTATGAATTACCTTATAAAAAAACTAAATTAATTATTAATTTTTTTATTTATAAAAATTCAGGCATCTCTCATAAAAACATTGCTTATTATGATACGAAAGCATTTCATATGTTAGCATTAGTGAATTTAATAACATTATTAACAAATAATAATGCAATACATGAAACAAGTGATTATCATATATGTTCTAAAGATGGATTAAATATTAATTTATTTTTAACACCTTTTGAGAGAACAATTGAGCAAAGTGATAAAATATTAGGAGCAAAGAATGTTAATGGTGGGTTTTGTTATGGCTGTATAAATGCTGGAACAATAGTAGTATTCAGGTTTGAGGAATGGTTTAAAGTATTTGTTCATGAATGTCTGCATAATTTTGGAGTTGATCGTTATATATGGAAATTTACTAGTTCAGTAAAAAGTAGTTTTAACAATGAGGAAAGCAAAATATATAATGATTTTATTAATACTTTTAATTTAAGCAATAAAGTAAATAATAATAGTTTTGATTTGGGGTTGCAAGAATGTGTAGTTGAGTTTTGGGGTGAATTTTTAAATAATGCAATATATAGTTATAATTATTCAAAACATTGTATTCTCTCAAAAAATGCCAATAAACAATTTATAATTTATTATAATACATTTGAAACCATTATACAGACAGAAATATTGCATGGTTTATTACAAACCACAAAAATATTACAAAAAAATGCTATGAATTTTGAGAGAATGCTTAATGTCTCTCAAACTAATGCGAAAAATAGTTATGATGAAACGAGTCATTTGTTTAGTTATTATATATTGAAATTGTTTATAACTTATGATTATAAATCCTTTATAAATAGCGAAATTAGTCTCTCAAATGATTTTAAAATAATCTTTAATAATTCAGAAAAATTAGAAACTATGGATTATTTCTTTAAATATATAATAAGTAATTTTAAAAATCCAAAATTAATTAGTAATATACAGCTAGTAGAAGAGCTTTATGAATTCTTAAAAACTAATAAAACTTGCAAAGAATTGCAATTTATTGTAGAAAATTTGCGTATGAGTGTTTTGGAATATTGAGTTTCTCTCTTTTTCTTCAGTTTCTCTCTTTAAAAAGGCTAAAATCCTTATTTTTTATTTTATTATGAATAATGGTAATAAAATAAAATACTAAAATAAATTGATAAAAAATGGAAAAAAAAGATTTGGCAATTTTTTTGGAATTGGACATTTTTAAGAATGTCCATTTTTGAAATAAACAAGACTTTATAAAAAAAACTAAAAAAAATCATTAAAATCTGTATATTTTCATATTTTATTACCTTTAAGATTATAAAAAGTATAAAAACATGTTAAAAAGTATGAGACCATACTTTAAAATTAATAAAAAAATCCATTTAGGAATTTTTTATTTATATATTTAAAGGAAACAAATGGAAACAAAAAAAAACGAAAAAAACGACATAAATTATAATTGTTTAAAATGTAACTATATAACAAGTAAAAAAACAGATTATAATAGACATTTATTAACAGCAAAACATGTAAAAAATACAAATGGAAACGTTTTGGAAACACTTTGGTCTGAAAAAAACGAAAAAAACGAAAATAATAAAAACATTAATACATTTGCATGTAAAAAATGTAATAAAGAATTTTTATCAAGGTCAGGATTATGGAAACATAATAATAATTGTAAAGTTGAATTACTAGAACCACCAAATGATAATTCAAACAATAAATTACCAATATCAAATGACGTAATAATGAAGTTATTAAATGACAATCAAGAATTAAAAAATATAATAGTCCAACAACAAAATCAATTATTTAAACAACAAGAACAATTTAGTGAATTAATACCAAAAGTAGGTAACAATAATAATAATACTATAAATAATAATCAAAAATTCAATATAAATGTATTTTTGAATGAGCAATGCAAAGATGCAATAAACTTAAGTGATTTTATTAAATCATTACATGTTACACTAGAACAATTAGATTTTACAAAACAAAATGGTTTAGCAGATGGAATAAGTAAAACAATAATAGATAATATGAGTAAGCTTTCTATTTATGAGAGACCAATGCATTGTACAGATGTAAAACGAGAGACATTATATATAAAAGAACATAACGAATGGTCAAAAGATAAAGCAAAAGAAAAAGTAATAAATGTAATAAAAAAAACATCTTCAAAAAACTATAATGCACTAATGGATTGGAAAACATTAAACCCAGGTTACATGAAGAGCGAAGATAAAACTGATTATTTTACAAAAGCAATTTCAACAATAGGAAAATCTAGTGATTCTATAGATGAAAAGGTAATTAAAAAATTATGCAAAGAAACATATGTCAAGGATTAGGTTTGAAAATATATAATTTTAAATAACTACATAATCTTATATTAATATTTATATAAAAAATAAATATTAATATAAGTAATGGAAAATTTATTAAAAGCATCATCTGTGTTATATGATAAAGAAATATGTGATACTATGAATAAATTAAAACTTGATGAAAAAATTATAATAGAAAATAAATATCCTGAACTTTTATTCAAAAATACAGATGAATTTTATAAAAGAAAAGAAAAAAGTTTGAAAATTTTAAAAAAAGGTATTGAAAATAATATAAATAAATTTATAGAAACATTTATTGAATGTGACACATTTGTAACTGTGTGGGGTTTTGAACCCATGTCAAAACTAAGTATGAATGATTTCTTTTATGATTGTTTTTATAATTGCTTATTTAATATGTTTGATAATAAAATATATTGTGAATATCAAACACATAAAATTTTATGTGAATTAGAGAATGTATTTAATATTTTTTATTCCAATAATTGTTTTAATATAACAAAAATATCCAAAGAGAAATCCATAAAATTAGTATACGAATTAATGGAATCATACTTAATACATCCAGATGGCAGTGAAGAAGATGGATTATTCAGTGCATATAATATTTGTTTTATTATTTGTGATAAATGCAATAAAAAAACAAATTACTCAAATATAGATGACAAAAATGTTTGTTATGAATGTGAACCATTATAAATTAACTAAAAATATAAAAAAAGCTAAAATTCCTATTTTTTATTTTATTATGATTAATGGTAATAAAATAAAATACTAAAAAAAAGTGATAAAAATTTGGAAAAAAAGATTTGGCATTTTTTTTGGAATTGGACATTTTTAAGAATGTCCATTTTTGATATAACAAAGACTTTATAAAAAAACTAAAAAAAATCATCAAAATCCGTATATTTTCGTATTTTATTACCTTTATGATTATAAAATGTATAAAAATGTATAAAAAAGAGCGAGACCATACTTTAAAATTAATAAAAAAATCTATTTAGAAATTTTTCTCTATATATATAAAATGATGACTAATGATGACCAAAAAGTAGCAAAAGTAGCACAGAAATTTTATTGTATATTATGTGACTATAATTGCATTAAAAAATCAAATTTTGATAAACATTTAACAACTGAAAAACATAAAAAACGGCTACTTGATGACCAAATAATGACCAATGATGACCAAAAAGTAGCAAAAGTAGCACAACCTCTTTTTACGTGTGAATGTGGGAAAAAATACAAGTATAAACAAGGTTTAAGCGTTCATACGAAGAAATGTAATTTTATTTTAGATGAACAGAGTGATAATTCAAACAATCAATTAACAATATCAAACGATGTAATAATGAAGTTATTAAATGACAATCAAGAATTAAAAAATATAATATTTAAACAACAAGAGCAAATAAGTGAATTAATACCAAAAGTCGGCAATACTAATAACACAATAAATAATAATCAGAAATTTAATATAAATGTATTTTTGAATGAACAATGCAAAGATGCAATAAACTTAAGTGATTTCATAAAATCATTACATGTTACACTTGAACAATTAGATTTTACGAAACAAAACGGTTTAGCAGATGGAATAAGTAAAACAATAATAGATAATATGAGTAAGCTTTCTATTTACGAGAGACCAATGCATTGTACAGATGTAAAACGAGAGACATTATATATAAAAGAACATAACGAATGGTCAAAAGATAAAGCAAAAGAAAAAGTAATAAATGTAATAAAAAAAACATCTTCAAAAAACT
>Ga0257106_1000110_pt1 | contig 49978 bp, 36 predicted proteins | sample LP_taG_3_FD_190177 | JGI IMG/M metagenome (GOLD analysis project Ga0257106, IMG submission 190177) | Marine microbial communities from Northeast Subartic Pacific Ocean, Canada - LP_J_2011_P26_10m | ecosystem: Environmental > Aquatic > Marine > Oceanic | place: Canada: Northeast Subartic Pacific...
GGTCATGAGTTACGCGCCGTCGGTATCTATAGTTTCACCCTCTTCCTCGTCGTCGTTTCCTTCGGTATCATCGGAAAAAGCAGACGAAGGAGGAGATATCCTCGCCGCCGCCGCCGAGTAAAAAACAACTTTGCGAAACTTCTTTCTCTCTCCCATAAATATACAAAAGCGCGCGGTCAAAACAGTGTAGTAGCCATTTTAGTTTAATAATATGTTTTTCATGTATGCGTTCTCGCTTTGGTACTCGCTTCTTCCGTCCTCCTCGAAAAGATCGTCTCTTTTGTTCGTCTTCTCCTCGACAAAACTCCTTAAAAAAAAGAACGATTGATTTTCTCTCGTCGTCGTTCACAAAACTTCTCTCTCTCTCCTCTCTTAAACTCGCTCTTTTGCACCACCACGCGACAAAAGACGACTGACATTTCTTTCAAATTTTAACAGAATTTTTTTTTTTGAAAAAGCGCAGCAAAAAAAGCGAGAGACAGTTTCCTCACTTTCATATCCACACAGCCACCCCCACCAAACACTAGCGATAATAGCACGTAGAAGAGCCGGACGACCCCCGTTCTTCTTCGTTTAGCGAACACACAATAAACCTCAACGACGAGGAGAAGAATAAGAGACTCTTTTTTCTTCTTCTCGTCCTCTCGTACACTCCGACGGTGACTCTTTGATTCGCGCGTTCGTTTGAAAATCATTTTTCAAAAACATTTTCAAAATGTCCTCGCGGAAGATGCGACGAACAACTGCAACAACAACGAAGAACAACAACAGGTTGAAAGATCTCACCAATACGAACAACACAGAGAAAGAACAGGAGGACAGAAATAAAAGGAACGCTATTACTCCCGAGATTCCGGATTCGAGGCCGTCGAGGATGACCGCCAGTATCGTCGTCGAAGCATCCTCATCCCCGAGATGTTTGGGCGAGAAAAAAGAAGCACAAAAACAGAAGAAGAAAAAAAGTACAACTTTTCCAGCAGCTGGAACGAGGAGGAAAAGAGTCGCAGCAAAAAAGAAGGAAGAAGACCAAGACGAAGATTTCGATGATTTGCTGTGCGAAGAAGAATCCTTGATAGGAAAAAGAAGGCGGAAAGGAGCAGGGAAAGCGTCGAACACCACGCGCAGTCGTAGCGGTAAGATTTCATTTTTTTTTTTTTTTGTATCTGTCTTCTCTTGTGTTTTTTGCTTCTGTTTTTCTCCTCTTTTTGAATTCAAAAAATTGAACAATTTTTCAAAATCGTTGTTGTTTGAATAAACGCAACAAGACGAGAGTATATTTGAAAATACTCACGCGTGACATTTTCTTTTCCTTAACACAGATAAACCATCTTTACCACCACTTTCATCGAAAGATGACGACGAGGAAGAAGAAGACGACGATTTCGACGACGCGAAGAAGGTGAAGAAGAAGACAGTAAAGAAGACAGAAAACGCGGGAAAGAGGCTTTCGACGCAAACGACGCCGACGGCCTCGCGAGGCGCGACGTCGACGCTGGCGGAGTACGCCTACTGGGCGTTTTCCAACGACGGCGGGCGGCGGAGGACTGAAGAAAGGTACACGTTGGACCCGTACGTGAAATATGGGGAGTTGTTCAACCCGGCGATGCGACAGCAAGTCGTGAATTGGATGTATAAGAGGTCTCTTCGGTTATCGATGGCGCCGGAGACGTTTCATTTGGCGGTGAGGTACTGCGATACGTTTTTGAGTAAACGCGAGTGCGAGGTGTTTTTGCAAAGGAACGGGAACGGTTCGGAGCCGGTGCCGGCGAAAGCGATCGAGTCGTTCTATGTTGTCGAGCCAGAATACGCAAATCCTGGTAAAGACAGAAAGGTTTTGTTTTACGCGAAGGAGGCGGAAGGTACGAGCGCCATGGATGGCGTTGATTTTGGCGGCGTGACGCCGATTTTCCCGCTCGGCGACGAAACGGTGAACCCGTTGTGCAACAAACTGAAAAGGTTAGGTGCGACGTGTTTATTCGTGGCGGCTAAGATTGTTGAGGTGAATCCGCCGTGCGCGGCGACCGTGGCGTCGTGCACGGAAGTGAGCACGTTTAACCGCAGTCAGTTGTTACTCGCCGAACGCGCTTTGCTGCGCGAGTTGGACTTTTTTCTGTACCGGCCAAATCCGAGAGCGTTTTTAGACGCATACATCGACGTCGCGCACAGAAAAGTGGCGAAGATATCCGTAGAAGACAGAGTGAAGAAAGAGTTAAAAAATTACGGAGAAAATACCTTGGTGTATAGAAATATGAAATTCGCTTTGGAGAGTCACAAGAGGAAAGTGGAAGAGTTTTGCGAGTTGACCGTGGACTTGGCGGTGCTTTCCCAACAACACTTGCGTTGGCAGCCGAGCGTTATAGCGGCTTCGGCACTGGCTATAGCCCTGGAGGACGAGTGGTATTTGTCGTGGGACAGCGCGGATATGGAGTGCATGGTGGAGTTGACCGGGTATGCGTACGACGACTTGGCCGAGTGTAGCAGATGGTTGTTGTCGGTGTTGAGAAGCGCGAGCGTCGCGGAAGAAATCCAGCGAAGAGGAGAAGCCGGGAGTCGATGGTACTCGAAACTTCACGCGAACGAGAAATACCGCGGGGTTATTGATCGCGTGACTGACGAAAAACGACCACACATGCAACGACTCGAGAGCGCGTTTGGATACACAAACTTCACGAGCAAGCGAGGGATTTTACTTACGGATTTCAAGGAAATTGAAAACTGTTTCGAAAAGGCAGTTTCGAAAGGCGTGCCAAAATCCAAATAGAAGAAACGAAAGGAAAAATGAAGAGAGAGGGCCGAGAGGTAACGAAGAGACGAGAAGAAGAGGAAGAAGAAGAGGATGAAGAGAATGAAGACGATGATGAGAATCATCGCATAAGTAGTAATATGTATTATTTAGAAAGAGAGAGAGAGAGAGAGATGAGAGAAGGAGAGGATGATAATAATAATATCGTGCGTGATTGTGAGATGTGTAGTAGCGAGAAAGACGTTGAAAAATTGTATTAGTCAGCTGTGCAAGAATAATAATAACCATACTAAATCGAACGTACATGCGCGCGTACGCGTTCACCGACTTCTCTTAAAATCTTCTTCGTTCTCGACGTATTCGTATATATTCATATATAATTTTATTTTATTACAGATTTGGTTCGAGTACGTATTATATTATGTACCTCGTCGATTTGTTTACTTTCATCTCGCGAGCGATGAAAAGTGTGTGTTTCATCATCTCAACATACTCATGCCGCTGGCTAGCAAAGCCGAAGCGATGAAACCTCTCACGCCCACCTCGGGAATATCCAACGCGACGTTTCTAGCCGTCCAATATGAACACCCCATCGCGGATAACGCCAATATCGACGCCGTCCGTAACTTTATGTTCCCCATGGCGTAATGCTGCGCTCCAACCGCGATGTTTGTGAGTAAAGTACACAACAGCGCAGTCGCCGCGATCCTATGCACTTCCAAGTCCGTCTCGGCGGATAAATACGAAGTCACTAAAACTCCGCCGCCAATGCCTACCGTACCTTGAATCAACCCAACCGCTATACCTAAATACACATACTCCCTCTCGTTATACAACGCATCCATCCAACTCCCGTGCTTATAATACCTCTCTAAAAACTGTTGCGATACGATCGTATACAAACTTCCTTCAGGTTGTTGGAAATGTCCATCTTTATCCGGCGCCGAGCTCATAATGCCGTGATCCGCTAACGCTTTTTTAATTCTCTCCTGCTCCGCAATCTCCTCTTTCGTCGGTTCGTACTCTTCATCTATTTTTTTCTTAATTAATACCGATGGGGCGCATAAGACTAAAGCGCCTCCGAGCATCCGTCGCATCATCGGTCCCGATATGTGCTGCGCAAACTTTTGTCCAATCGGCGTGCACGCCGCGCCGGCGAAACCAATCGTCGCCGCGCACGGTAAGTCTGTTTTAAAGTTATTATTATTGATTACAGTGCATGTAAAGAAAAGTCGCGCGTGAGTTTTTGTGCAACACGTTCGTTCGCGAACGACGGAGAGAGAAAGAAAGAGAGAGAGAAAGAGAGCGAAAAGAGCAGAAGCACACAAGATAAGCGTCTCGTCCTTCCTCTCATAATGTCGTACCTGTGACGCCTTTCTGCGCGTACGCTAAACTCCCCGCCGCGGTCGCCCCGGTCACCGCCGCCACCGTCGTCCCGACGATATCTTTCGCCTTAAACCCGAGTCTGGACAAAGCCGGGACGAACACCACCGCCCCGCCTAAACCGGTTATCGCGGAGACCATCCCGGCGAAAGAACCAGAGGCAGCCGAGAACGCCGCGCGCGAAGACGGCGTGGATAACGATTCCACCGCCACGGCTTTCGCTACTTTTGCGGTCGCTTGTTTTGCTGCCATTGTTATTATATTTGCTCTCGTCGTTAGGTCCTCGTTTCACACTTATTATACGTGTATTTGCGCGCGAATGGATATTCGATCGCTGATGAGAGTTGCGTGACTCACTCTGAAATTTCCCCTCTCTCTCTATATATACGTTTCTTCTGCTCGTCGTGAGATGTATGTATACACAATCAGAGTCGAAAAGAATCACCAGACAAAACGCGCGGCGTCGCCCTCTTCCTTCTTCTTCTTCTTCTTCTCTGCAAAGAAAGCTTTAGAGAAGACTTTAGAGAAAACGAGACACACCACAAAGTGTATTATTCTACCGCGAAAGGTTTTGACGAGAAAAAGAAGAGACTCCAAAAAAAAGTACACGAGAGAGAAAAAATGAAAAATGAACAGATTTGCCTCTTTCTCGTGTTTTGTCCTCTCTTTCTTTTTTCTTGCCTCTTTTTGCACCAAAACGAGAGGAGATATTTTGCACGGCAGAGATCGTCACTAGTGTGCATCTCTCTTCTCTGAGTTTACTCTTACACAGTAGGCGGATTTATATACTAATAAACGCTCTTCTCAGAAAGTAAAGGAATACGCAGCACGTATCATCATGGGGTGAGCGGATGTTTATTCGTATTCGTGTTAGTGTTATTGTTTTCTCTCGCGCGCTCTCGCTCTCTTTCTTTGGGGGGGTCGACCAAACATTTCGTCGCGGTGTGAATTGTGCCAGCACACAAAAAGACGAGACTTTGCTCTCCAAAGCGCAGACTGTAGCCATCTTAAGAAGAAGAAGAAGAAGAAGACAAAGAAGAAAAACAAAAACGTTTTAGGCGCGCGCGCGTTTGCGCGTTTCTCTTCTTCTTTGGTCTTCTTCTTCTCTGTCTCTTTTGCAACAACACCGGGCAAAAGCGCAGAGGAGGAGGGAGAGAATCGTTTAAAAAGAAGTTTTCGTTGTTGTTAAATTTGCTCCAGATTTAATAGGACAGAAAAGAGGAAGAGAGAGAAAGTTTTGGTTCAAAATCAACCATCTCTCTCTCTTCACTTCTTCGCTTCTTCTTCTGCGCCCGTTTCTTCTTTCCGGTGTTGTTGTTGTCGTGAGTATTATTCCGCGCTTTTTTCGAGACGTGGAAGACAAAACGCTGACCAACCTTCTTCTTCTTCTTCTTTTCGCGTAAACAGTTTCTTTTCGAAAAAAGAAGTCGACCCGGACGCGGACCCTCACGGTGGCGACGATTTCATCGAAGGCGGTAAGCGACGATGCACGGACGTTTTGTTCTTGTTGGCGTTTATCGCGTTTTGGGTCGGCATGTTGGCGTGCGGCGGGTACGGTTTTACCAACGGCGATCCGGCTTTGTTAATCATGGGCACGGATTACGAGGGCGTTTTGTGCGACGAGAAAGGTACCGGGGTGGCCGGGACTGGCAGCGGGAACGTCATCGATAACTCCGGATTGAAGACGAGATACTGGGCAAACTTCTTGGAAGTCGCGGCGGTGGCGAGATCTGCGGCGGTGGCGGCGACGACGCCGTCGTTCGCGTCTTCTTCGTATACTTTAGCGGATGCGAAGAGCATGTGCGTTTCTACTTGCCCGCAGCCGTCCGAAACGGCTGGACAAGTGACGTGGTTTTGCGATTACCCGGAAAGTAATTCGTACGACGCGGAGTTGACGAAAGAGGCGTGGAAGTTGAAAAACGGAGACGTGTATTCCGACTTGACCGACGCGGAGAAAGTGACGAGTTTGCAATTGAAAGGGCCGTGTTATCCGGTTTTGATTCCAAGCGTAAACACGTACTTTTCGTGCAACTATTACGGCAACTTTTCGCAGTCGTCGTTCGATGCGTTCACGGCTTTGACGGTTTTAGATACAACCGGGACGAACTTTCTCACCGACAGCACGTACAGCTCGTTTGCCTCCTTGGACGGTTTAGTCGAAAGCATCAACTCGCAAGTTACGGATTACATCGCCGGCCCGATGGAACGATTCCAAAGGTACATCGATGACTTTATCGTCGCGAAGAACGTTTTAGGCATGGCGGCGGGCGCCTGTCTCGTCTTATCGCTCGCCTGGTTGGTCATTTTGAGATACTTCACCTCACTCTTTTGCTGGGGCACGGTCATCGTGGTCAACCTCGGCTCGATCGCGGTGACGTGCTACTTGGCTTTGTATTCTGGCTTAATCGGTGATGACCAAATCTCCGGCATTGTCGATTCCACGGGCTTGGATTCCACCGAGCTCAACGCGTCTTCTTGGGTCGATCCGGCATCCGAAAACGAGGAAGTGTTGAAGGCGTGCACTTACGTCATGGCGGTCTTTACCGTCATCTTTTTCATCTTCACCTTGTTGATGGTTCGACGCTTAAAAGTTGCCATCGCGTGCATTAAAGTGTCCATCAGCGCCTTCTCCACGGTGCCGAGCTTGATTGTCTTTCCTTTGGTTCCGTGCGTTGGGATGATGTTGCTTTTCTTGTACTGGGTGTTCGCTGGCGTCTACCTCATGTCCTGCGGCGACCAGAAGATCCAAACATGCGTCCATCCGTTCGAGTCTTCCGAATTGCACGGCTGTGGCGTCGAAACCGAATGGTCTCGCGAGTTGCAATACATGCTCTTGTACCACTTCTTCGGCTTCTTGTGGACGACGCAGTTCTTTATCGCGGTGTCGTATTTAGTCGTCGCGTACGTCTTTGCCAAATTTTATTGGTCTGGTGCGGACAAAATGGGCATGACGCCACTTTTAACGTCCATGAAGAGAATGCCGTTCTATCACTCCGGTTCGGCGGCGTTTGGTTCCTTCTTGATTGCCGTCATGCAATTCGTGCGCGTCTGCATGAGAGTCGTCATTACGGGCATGAAAAAAATCGACCGAAACGGCAAAGTTTTTGCCGTCGTCGGCTACGTCATCGAGTGCTGCTTGTGGTGCTGCCAAAAGATCATCGAGTTCATCAACCGAAACGCGTACATTATGATTGTCATCGACGGTAACTCCTTCTGCTGGTCGGCGTTTCAAGCGTTGAAATTGATGATTGCCAACGTCATGTCCGTCGCCGCGATTAACATCGTCGGCGACTTACTCTTGTTCTTGGCGAAATTGAGCATCTCAATCAGTACCGCGTTCTTGGCATTCGTCATGTTAAACGGCGACGATTACAAAGAGGAAATTTCCTCTCCGGTTTTAATCTGCTCCGTCATCGCCATCTTCGCCTACTCCGTCGCCGCCGTCTTTATGGGCATCGTCGAAATGGGCATCGACACTACTTTGTTGTGCTACTGCAGAGACATGGAAAAGCACAACGGCACTCCGCAATACGCGCCGGAAGTTTTACAAAAAGCTTTGGGCATCGCCGGTGAAGTCCAAAAAGCCGAAGAGGAAAGAAAGGCGGCCAAAGCGGCTGCGAAAGCGGCCAAAGCGGACAATTCGGAGTAAACGAAAGAGAGATACCTTAATATACTACTAAATGATAATACTTTAAAACTGTGATGATGATGAAATAAAGTCTCGAAAGAGTTGTTGTTGATATAAATTTTGTATGCTTTTTTAAACCACCACCATTTTTCAATCGGAGGAATACTTCTTCGCATATTCGCGCTAATACGCCAACATGGTAAGTTTCGCGTTGCATCGAGGCACCCAATTATGACGTGTAAAAAGGAGGTTCAAAAACCACCGTTCGACACAAAAAAGTCACACGCACTTTTTAAGAGATACATACGTTTGCGCGTCGTGAGCGAACGACGATGTCGTTTGAGGCCACTAGCGGGGATGTCGCTTCATCGCTCGATCGAAAACGGTACGTAGAAACGTTTGTTCTCTTCTGCAACACGCTTATGCGCTGTGTCTCTCTTTCTTTCTCTCTCTGTCTGACGCACATTTTTATTCCAATTTTTGTGGTTTGTGTCCTCGGCTTTTTGCTCGACCTTTCTAAAATCTACGGATAACAATATACTAACGTATCACATAACTCACGTTCTTCTGCGAATGAAACAGGCAACGCGAGCAATTCAAAGCGCTCCTGAGGAAAAACTACACTCTGAAAAGAAGAGGCTTGTGGTGTTGCTCTTTGTTCGAACTGCTCGTCCCGACCGCATTCGTGGCTTTGATGTGTTTGCCAAAGGCACTCGTCCCGGACGAGAAGAACCACGACGTGTTATACAGGAGCTTTTCGATAGGAGCTGGGTGGAATCCAATCGGGCAATTTGGGTCGTCAGAAGAAGATGGGGGTGGTGATACTTCATCTTCGTTGAAAGGAAGCGGATGGCAGTTTACGTTTACGCCGATTACGGAAGAGACTACTGATATCGTCGAAAGGGCGTACGTGAATTTTTTGTGCGCCGATAGTCGAAGCGAGAACGCGGACGTGAAAAATATGAGCTTCAGCGTTCCTAGGATGGTGGGTATGGGTTGGAACGAACGAGCGTTAAACCAAACGGTAACAGAGTCTAGCGAGGATCCTAGCGATCTGGAGAAGAATAAAAAGGCGACGGCGGCGAAGATGTTGCTAAGCGGGAGGATCATCGACGAAGATGGCGTGAAAGAGTGGCGAGAGGAAAGGTGCTCGGATACGTGTTTGCAAGATGAAAGCGGATGTTTTAAAACGAAGTGGTTACCGGTATTGAGTGAGTTCGTGAAAGGTTTCGAGACGGAAGACGCGATGGAGACGCACAGATTTGAAAAAACCGGAGAGGTACTGGCGGAAATTGTGTTTTCTTCTTCGAGTAGTAGCGATGGTGATAGCGATATAGAAGACGACGACGATAACGATACGTCCACATCAAACGCGTTCAGCATTTTAGACGAAGAAACGAGGTACACGATTCGATTGAACCGAACGCATTTTGGAGGTCAGAGAAAGCTCGCTCGCGCTACCGATAGACAATACTCTACGGAGTGGGAGGGCGAGAGCGAGCAAGACTACTGGAAACGGTTCGAACGATCGGTACAACTCCAACACGCCGTCGATCAAGCCATAGTGGATATGAAAGATGACAAAGATGACGATGTGCCAAAAAAATTTAGCGTCCAAATTGATTCCTCTATCAAACCGTTCCCGGCGGTTGGCTACACGTACAACTTGGGTGGTATAATCGCCGCGTCGTTTATCGGTTTTGTTGGCACCATAGCGTTTCAGTCTTCTGCTGTATTAGTCATGAAAACCATAGTCGTAGAAAAGGAGTTAAAATTAAGAGAAGGGATGAAAATGATGGGCTTGACTGATTTCACGTACTGGTCGAGTTGGTTAGTCACGCATTGGGCGGCCTCTATGATTACAGTGACCAGCATGACTTTAGTTGGAATCTATCCGTTTGAGTATACGAATCAATGGTTTCAGTTCTTGTTTTACAGCGTGTGGGTGCTATCGAACATTTTGTTCAATTTCATGATCACCACGTGGTTCGATCGAAGCTTGGTTGCGACCATTGTTTCGTTGTTTATTTACAACTTGTCCATACAACCGTCCACTCAAATACGAATTGTCGCGCCGGAAGGTTCTGCCGCGTGGCTTTGGACGTGTTTACTCCCAGCTGGGTCTTTAAACATGTGGGGTCATGTGCTCTCGCAGTTGGAGTTAACCAGAGATGGTATCACCGCTGAAACGTGGTCAAAATCAGTCGTCGAAAACGTCGACGTGAGCGCGAGCTCAGTTTTTGCCATCACTGTTTTCAACTGCTTCTTTTACGGGTTTATGACGTTTTATTTCGACAACGTCTTGCCGAAAGAGTTTGGTCAACGAAAACCTCCGTGGTTTTTGTTTACGAAAAGTTATTGGTTTCCCACGACGGAAGTCCATTTGTTAAAGCATAATAACAATAATAACAATAATCAGAGCGAAATAGAAATGAGACAGCGGTATTGTGAACCGCTACCAGAGGAAAGCACGGAGTCTATATCCGTCGAAAATTTACAAAAAGTTTTCCCGAACGGCGTTTCCGCGGTGGACAATTTATCCGTCGCGTTCGTTCCTGGACAAGTCTCGGCATTATTAGGCCATAACGGCGCAGGGAAAACGACAACGATTAATATCTTGACCGGCGCCATGGCACAAACGGCGGGGAAAGCGACCATAAACGGTTTCGATGTCGCCACGCAAATGTCTTCCATTCGTCTTTCATTGGGTATTTGTCCTCAATTTGATGTTTTATGGCCAGTTTTAACGTGCCGGGAGCACTTGAAATTGTACGCTTCTCTGTCTCAAAATAAAGATGTGATGACGGATTTAGACGAGTCGATCGAAAGCGCGTTGCGTGAGGTAGACCTTTTGAATAAAATAGACGAACAGAGTAAAAACTTATCGGGCGGTATGAAGAGAAAATTGTCGTTAGCATGTGCATTTATAGGTAACCCGTCGATTGTATTTCTAGACGAACCTACGAGTGGGATGGACCCGTACTCTCGGAGATTCATATGGGAAGTCATTCGAAAACGAGCGCAAACGGGCAAGACGATTATGTTAACCACGCATTTCATGGATGAGGCTGATTTATTATGCGATCGAGTTGCGATTATGTCTGCCGGGTCATTGGCGTGCGTTGGAAGTCCGGTATTTTTGAAATCCAGGTTTGGGAGCGGGTACACTCTCACACTCGCGAAAGACCTCGACAAAGAGAATAGCAGTAGGAATGGCGACAACTCGGCGCAATACTTAACCGGGTTGCAAAAAGAGGGGTCTCGAAAGGCCTTACATTTTGTCCGGAGCGTGGTAACAAACTCATCTTTAATTTCAGACGTTGGTACCGAAGTTACCATTTCCTTGCCGTTGGATGCGACGCATCTATTTGCAGAACTTTTGAAGAAAATTGACCACGAGTTACCGACGTTGGGATTCACCTCGTACGGGATCACGTGCACGACGTTGGAGGAGGTGTTTTTGAAAGTTGCCTCGAACGCGAAACATTTGTCAATTGAACAGAAAGAAAACGAAGAGCACGAGAGGCGAAAGCAACACTCGCGCGCGAACACGGACAGTATCGTGGACAAAGTACACGGCGAGAGCATGAGAGAAGCGTTCGTGGCGAACTATGAAGAGCGCGCGGAATACGTCACCGGTTCGAAACTGCTTTCGAGACAGATTCGATTCTTACTTTGGAAACGGTACTTGAACTGGAAACGGACGATAGTCACGACGTTTTTACAACTGTTGTTACCGTGCGCGTTCTTCGCCTTGGCTTTATTTTTGACGACGGTTGAATTCAAAAGAGATATCGTCTACAAACCCGTGACGTTTTCGCGGGGCGCGCATCTCGACGGGCGAGATATTTTAGCAACATATCGTAACAACGATGATATAGCGGATAAAGTCGTTCGTAATGCGTGGCCTGATCAGCGAACGCAGATTACGGAGGCTTTTGGCGAACAAATATCGTGTAGATGCAATTGCCCAGCGCCGAAGCAGGAGGCGTATTACGCCGCATTGACGTGCTGCATGAGCGATCCAACGCTTGTAAAACCGAAGTACGAAAACAATACCATCGCGACGTTATCGAATGCGTGCGGATACACGGAAACACAAACAGATGTTGTCGGTTTCACCGCGAGAGATGCTCTTGGGAATTGTGCAAAGAGCCCGATTCATGGAGTCGATACCCAAATCAACAGCTCGTGCGAAGCGAGTGCGGACACTTCCTTCGATGGCACTTTGCTCGGTAAATTCGGCGACAAACAAAAACCGTGTAATTTGCGCCCATCCGGCGCCCCATGCGATGCAATTTGGGTTGACTCCTACGTCGATGAGAACGGAGCCGAGAATAAAGTTACCGGAGGCGTGTATAGACACACGTTGTACACTGATGTCACCGCTTTCCACGCTATAGGCGTGTCCACGAACGAAGCCAACACGGCAATTTTACGACACAGATCCGGGAACGCAAATGCGAAGATCAAAACCACTTTGAAATGGTTTGAATCAAAGGAAATGTACGAAGATGGCGAGATTGTTGAAGAAGCGGACAATGCTCTCGTCCTCATGTTTACCGCGGTCTTCTCCGTCCTCGGCGCTTCGATTTTAACCGCTTCGTTTGCCGTTGTTCCAGTCAACGAAAGAGCGAACAATACGAAGCATTTACAGCTCGTCTCGGGCGTGAACAAGACCATGTATTGGCTGTCACACTTCATCGCAGATATGTTCCAAATGATTATACCGTTGATTACCATTACGATTGTTTTTGCTGGGTACAACGTGGAAATGTTCCGCGGAAGAATTGGAGACATCTTTGCGCTACTCTTCGTCTTCCTCCTCGCGTCTATTCCGTACGCGCACGCCGGTGGTTTCTTCTTTAAAACTGGATTCACCGCGTACGTAGGGGAAATTGGTATCGTTTCCTTCTTAGGTGTCATCACGACCATCGCGGGTATCATCTTGTATAACCTCCGAGAGTTGAACGATGCAACGAAACAGGGCTCGGATATAAGCAAACACGTTTTTGCGTTGGTCGTCCCTCATTACTCCCTAGGTCGAGGTTTGTTCGATTTAGGCATGCTCAACGAGCAAAAGCAACGGCAGATGTTCGATTTCGATTGCAATTGTTTGAAATTCGTGGAATCGGATTCGGTTGGCGAGACCATGTGGATGCATTATCTCTATTTGTTTGTCAATTTTGTCACGTTTACGTTCCTGGTGTGCGTCTTGGAAAGATTGGAATCCGTGAAAGGACGAAAACACATTTCCGAGTACAAAGAGGAGAAACGATTAAAGCGAATACGGAAGGCGGAAGAGAAAAACGAAAAGATTAGATTGGCGGCGGAAAGGCGACGAGGGGCGCGACAGAGCAGGGGAAGAAATGGGTTCACAGAGCGGCCGTCGTCGGCGTCTTTGGGTCTCGAAGAACAGCAATTATCGGAACAACAGTATCAACAGCAATTGACAACCGTCGCGTCAGAACAACCGGACGAAGAAGATGAAGACGTCGTTGCCGAACGACGACGCGTTCTCAATACCGAATCCAATTTGACCGCCAACGACGGCGTGATTATTAAAGATCTCGTCAAAAGTTACGGTTCAAAGAAGGCAAACGCAGTCGACCATCTCTCGGTTGGTATGGCGCACTCGCAAGTCTTTGGTTTACTTGGTGTCAACGGCGCCGGGAAAACGACAACGTTCAAAACAATCACCGGCGAGTTTGCGCCAACCTCTGGTGACGCACTCATTCGCGATTACACGAGCACAAACACCTCTTCTGGCACCGATCGTCGCTTACTTTCCATCTCGAACGACTTAACTGCCGCTCGACAAAGAATGGGGTACTGTCCTCAATTTGACGGCTTACAATTAAACCTCACGGGGCGCGAACATATCAAGTTTTACGCGGCGATTCGTGGCGTGCCGGACGGCTCCATCGATTCCACCGTCTCGAAATTGCTCAACGAAATCCAGCTCACCGACGCCGCCGATCGCATTTGCGGTACCTACTCCGGTGGTATGAAACGCAAACTTTCAGTCGCGCTTGCTTTGGTCGGCGCGCCTTGCGTCGTCCTTTTGGACGAACCAAGCACGGGAATGGATCCAGAAGCTAAACGATTCTTATGGGACGTCATCTCCGCGGCGGCGAAATCAAGGACGATCATCTTAACTTCACATTCCATGGAAGAGTGCGAAGCTTTGTGCCATCGAGTTGGTATCATGGTTTCCGGTCAATTCAGTTGCATCGGGAGTCTCCAACACTTGAAAAACCGATTCAGCGAAGGTTACTCCGTCACGGTAAACTTTGACAAATCCAAAAAATCCGAAGTTGTCGATTTCTCCTTGAAAGAACTCAAAGCCTCCATCGCGGAATCTCACATCTCGGAGTTGAAATTACGCGTCAACCACACGCAAAACGAAGACGAAATCAAGTTGTGGCAAGTCTTTGCCAAGTTGCACGAGATGAAAACGTCCGGTTTAATCATAGATTACTCCGTCTCGCAAACGACGCTCGAACAAGTCTTCGTGAGGTTCGCTTCGAAGCAAGGCCAGTTGGAATAAAATAAAATCTCTCATCTCCCAACTCAGTTAAGAGTACGCGTGAGTGAGAGTGTGTGTATATATACTGTCATTGAATGTAATAAGAAAAGTATCAGTAGATTTCTAGAAGCGTTCTTTTCTTGAGATGTGGTGCTTCTTCGCTTCACAACTTGACACAACAACAAACGCAAGCACTTTTATATAGAGAAAAAAATGTTCCCCACGTTATCATCATCGTCTGCGCTTCCCACCTCTTCTCTTCGACCGGATGATGTCAGGCAAACGACGACGAAAAGAATACGCGTTTTCAAAACAACGAAAGCTCTGAGTAAGAGTGCGTTTTCGTCTTCTTCATCCGTCGTCGTCGCGGAGTCAAAATCATCGACAAAAACGGATAACGAACACGAAAAACTTCAATCCGCTTTGGCTTCTCTCCTCCTCTCCGCGACCATCTTCTTCACCTCGCCTCTCGCGTCCCACGCGCGTCTGGAAGGCGTGAACAACCCAAAACTTCTCCCGGATGGCCCTCAGTCCGAAAATCTTGTCATCGACGTTGCCGGGTATTTAACCCCTCGAGAAGTGAAACGTTTGCAAACTCGAGTGGAAAACTTACAGCGAGATACGGGCGTGAAACTGAGAATTCTCGCGCAAGCGTACCCGCAAACGCCCGGGTTGGCGATTAAGGACTATTGGGGCGTAGACGACGACACGGTGGTGTTCGTCGCCGATCCTGGACTCGGGAATATTTTAAACTTTTCCATCGGCGCGAACGTCGATTTAGAGGTGCCGCCAAACTTCTGGACGAAGCTGGCGAACAAATACGGGACGAAGTTTTATTGGGCGGATAAAGGGGAGGAGGCGTCGATTGTCGCGGCTGTGGATGCCATCGAATTTTGTTTGAACGAACCGAGCGGCAGAGCAAAGTGCACGACCGTTTTAGACGTGGATAAAGGCATAAAGGAGGACATGAAGAGAGAGGCGAAAACGAATTCGGGCGGCTTCAATTTGAAGCTGCCGTTTTAATAAGTGTAGATTTAATAAGAACGCGTTGTCATCCTAGTGAAGTGTATCATGTAAAGAAAATGTTTACGCTTTTTGCGCTTTAAATACGATTTGCGATGTTTATTTAGTAGTATAGTATTGATTTACGAACGCAAACTTCTTCTCTCTCTCTTTCCGCCGAACACAAATCACACATCTCTTCTCTCTATCTAGACATAATACTGAAACACGTTTATTAACCCAAAATAGCCAACACGTCGTCCTCGGTGACAAACTTCCCTTTCGACCCGTCTTCGAACTCAATCTCCGACCCGGCGAATCCGTTGATTAAGACCGAGTCGCCTTGTTTTACCGTCTTACAATCCGCCCCGACTGAGGAAACGGACCCGCAAATCGAGGACCCCGGTCCTGCACTCGCGGAGGAGCTCATCAACAAAATACCACCCGCCGTTTGCGCCTCTTCTTGGTCCGGGATGACTAACAATCGTTTGCCGGTCGCTTTCAACTTTGACGGAGATAAACCACTCGCGGAAACGTGAACGACCGTCGATTTTCTTCTGATGCTTTTGTTTTGTTGGTTCTTTTGGTAAATGCTGCTCGTCAACAACGACGGCGTGGATGATAAAGTAAACATCTCTTCGTTTTAATATATGTGTGCGTGTATTATTATGCAACAAAGAGTAAAATCCAGATGTTACAAATAGTCTCTGACGTGAATTCAATGCGTTCGAAGCGATCTCAAGTTCGCGTGTGTGCGTATTTGTTGTGTGACGTTTTCTTTCTCCGCTTTAATACTCGTGCGCTTCAGAGGGCAATTTGGTCCAAATTTTTGGATAGAAACCTTTTTTTTGTTGCTTTTTTTTTTTTTTGGGTGGCTGCTTTGAAATTTTTGAATCTCTCTCGTGCATACTTTTGTTATATGTGATGATGATATTATTAATAAACAAAAATTCTGCAATATCAGAGAAGATTTTACATCTCTCTTTTCTCCTCTCTCTCTTTTAATATTTAGTGCCCATCTCCGCTGGTATCGCTCGGGTCGTGAAAGTGAAACTTGCTCGCGCCCAAGGCGTTCATGACGACGTCGAAGATACCGAATTGACCGGCGGTTAAGGTACCGATCATGACGCATCTCGCGGCTAAACCTTGCGTGGCTAACTTGACCATACCAGTTTCGGCGATGATGTTACTCAAACGGGACATCATAGATCCAGTGCCGCCAGCGCCGGCTTTGTTGATTTTAGACAACAACGTATCCGCCGGATGGGAAATGATCGCCGCGGAGACGCCCGCGATGACGCCGGAACCTAAGGAAACGGATAAGTTTTCAGAGCTGGTGCATTCTTTGTTCGTTTTGCCCATGGCTTTGTAGATTTCATCAGCCGCGGCGCCTTGAACGGCGAATTTCGCCATCGTGTACGGAATCTGCTTCGCGAGAATCGGACCGAAACCGGAATAAAACGCGTTGACGACGCCTTCTTCGCTCGCCATCTTCGCCATGGCCCCCGGCATGCTCGACGCGTACGACGGGTTGGACACTAATCGAATTCTCGTCGCTTCCAACGGGCACAAAAACACATCCGCGATAAACTCCGCTCCAGCCGCCGCGCCCAAATAAATGTTCGTCTTGTTATCCCACGCTTTTTGTTCTCCCAAAGTTTCCACGGCTTTGATTTTGAAGTACTCGACGCCGCCAAACTTAAACCAACCTTGGATGAAATAGCCAAAGCACGTCGGCGCTAAACCAGTCAACAACGCCCCGGCACCTTCCTCGGCGGCAATTTTCGACGCGCCGGAAATCATACCGCTGTATTTACTCGGGTCCAATTGCATGCGCGTTTTCACCACGTCCACCGGCGTCAACGCGCCGTGGGTCACGCCGCAGCAAATACCGCCGGCGAGCGCGCCTCTCAGGAAGTAATCCAAACCGTACTCTTTCTTAGAGTGCGCGGTAAACGCTGTTGGGTGTTTGAACGACGACGAAGTCGAAGTCGACGTGACTTCTTTCGTCAGCAGCGTTTCCATCGTTTGCGAGGACAGTTGGTATAAGTCTCGGTTGACGAGCGGTAAGCGGAAAGAAGACATCTGATATTTGATCCTGATCCTGTTTGATGAGAGAAAACGAGCGAAAGAGTTTGGTGATTGGTTTCCAAAACCGATTAAAAAACGAGATCGGACAAAACGATCATCAATATCGTTCAAATCGAAGAATATATCATTGAGTTTTGAAGCCGGATCTGCTGGAAGATGATCAACCCTTTTGAAAAGAGAAGAGAATAAAAACCATCGCCTCACTCATAGGACGAATAATCCAAAACACAAATCGGAAAAAGAAGAGAGTAAAAAGAGGGAATACTAAAGAATACTCCGCGAATAACGCGTGCGTTTCGCGATCTCGAGAGCTCTCCTCCCGAGAGACCTCTCTTCTCGTCGCGAAAAACAAGAAAAGAGAGAGAGAGAGAACGCGTACCTTTGTCTTTCTGATGCAGAAATTTTGCGTCGTTTTCTGCGAAGATCTGTTCTTCTTTTTTTTTTGAGGCGGAAACGTCTCTTTTGTTTGTTTGTTGGATCTCTGCTTTGTTTGTTTGTTGTTTTTTTGATGCGCACTGAAATGTGTGGACTCGTACTCCTTTCATTTTTTTTACGACCGTACGTTTGGACACTCGTTGTTTGGAAGAAGAGAGAGATATTTTGGGCAAATGTGCTCTGTTTCGTGGGCAAATGTGGGGCAACAGAAGAGAACATAAAAAAGGGACTATGATATGATTCCCTTTTTCCGCACTTTAATCTCTCTCTCCTCAGAAGAATACTACTACGTATCGAAGATGACGACGACGAAAGAGACGACGATGATGAAGACGAAGAAGTTAAAGAAGAAGACGTCTGCTTCCTCCTTTTTGTTTTTCTTCTTCTTTTACGTCTCTTCGTTTTGTGTGATGAAAATTGAAAGAACGGAAGCGCATTGGAAAATTGCGGACGGATTACTAATTTCAGAAGTGGGAACGCGCGCCACCTGTCTGGACGGAACATCTTACTTCGAGATATTCATGGCGCAGGAAGGAAAAATTGACTTGGCTGGGTACACGATTCGAGCGGACGAGGAAGTGATGTTCACGTTTTCGGATTTTACGAAACCAATCGAAGCTGGAGAAGCGAGGGTGGTGTGCGTGGGAGATGCGTCGGAAGATATTTGGTACTCGATACCACCATTGGCGGGGACGATTACAGCGGGAAAAAATTATAAACTCGTCTCCAAGGAAGGCGCGGTGGTGGACGAAAGCGGCGTCGTCGAAGAAGGCACAGTTGGGACGGCGAACGAATTTTATTCCTGGCAACGCCAAAGAACGTACGACCCAACGGAAACGAACACCGTCTCCGCGTACGGAACGTCCGTGGTATATAACGACTTTTTCCCGATCGGTAAAGATTTGGACTTTGCACTCGCGCCAGGCTCGCCGGGGATGTACAACTCGGACCGGTTGCAACTTCCAGTCGTTATAAACGAATTTTCGGATAATGGCATAGATTTATGCGAAGGCGGTGATTTTATCGAGTTGTACAACATCCACGCGACCACGACGGTGGATTTATCCGGGTTCGTTCTCGCTCGAGCCGGTCCGAGTACGGTCGCGCACGTCAACGACGGGATTCACTACATCATTCCCAGCGGTACGACGATTGGACCGCAATCTTACAAGTTATTTTGCTCGAAAAGTACCGACACGGATAATTCGATTACGCTCGGTTACGATTGGGACTTGCGCGAAAAGCAAGGATGCACGCTGTATACCGAAACTGGGTATATCATTGATAGTATCCCTTACGTGGACGGTACGTCGAGCGTGGTAGGAAGATCGATGCAAAGAGTTCCAAATGGCTTTGGTCCAATGTTCGTCGTTGAACCGATGACGCCGAACGCGGAAAATTTTATTCAATCCGCCTCGAGCGTGCCGGCGAACGGGGTGCCGACGAAAACCGGTTCGAATCATTTCACGTGCTGCTACCACATCCGATCCTTGGGGATGCCAGATTCAGTGTACGAGACAGCAGGATTGGATAGGTCTATTGGCACATCGTACGACGGTGTATCGTTAGTGAACGAATGGACCGTCGTAGAAGTTCGTATTCCTCGAGAAATCCCCGCTTCGGCGGGAGCCGGTTTCGCCGATAACCAGCTCTTTGATTTTCAAATCGGCATGAACTCCTTCCGAAGCCCTTCGGTTACGGCAAAAAAGAGAAGAAAGTTGTTAAGTCACGACACGGTTGAGAACGTCGAAAATCTTTACACCGGTGATTTCGCTTTACTCGACGAAGACGCGTTTCCAGAGCAAAATTTTAGTTTCAATCGCACGATACGATTTGAGCCCGGAATTACTTCGATCAAATTTCTCGCTATTCCCAGAAAAGCGGGCGCGAACATTTTTGAGCTCGTGCACACCGGAGTCGCTCTGGCCGGAGAAAACACGTGGAACAAGTATCAATCGACCGCTCGATACACGAGTTATCGATCGACAAATGCTCCCGTGAATACGTTTCAAGTGGTAGCTCGAAAGAAGAAAATTTTCAAGCCGACGTTGAACGAGAACGATATTCTCTTCACGACGAATACTTATAACTTTCCATTATACCTCGAAGGAATTCCATCGAACTTTTCGAGAGGACGCGTGAAAGCTGCGGTTTCTGCTGACGAGTACGTTTGGTCAGATACAAAGACGTTACCGGTCGTTTTCATCGCGTCTGGTATGGTCTTTTCTAGCCTCGACGGTGCCGCGGTTATGAAACTCACTCCGGATACAAAAACAACAACGTTCTCGGTGTACGCGACCGAAGTCGGCGAAATCGAATACTCCATAGCGCCAGCGGAAGGTTACGTGATGTCCGAAGAATACGAGTACGATTCAACGAAAACACATACTGGCACCATCGCCGCCGGCCAATCGAAAGTCACCATTGGTTGCGTCGATAACTACTACGTGAAGAAAATATCAGAAGGGACTCTGACGTGCGAACCGTGTCCAAAAAATACGGCTTTAGTGAGAGACGCGAGCAATTTGGAAGCCCAGAGTGAACTGATGTGCAAGTGCATCCCGGGTTTGGTCGATTTAAGACTTCCCGGGATGTTGCCTGAAAGTTTCACAATCACTTCGTCCTTATCTGTGTCTCCATGCGTCTCCCCGATCAAATATTGTCAGGACATGACTTCCAACTTGAAAGAGTACCCGAGCGAATGCGTCGAGTTCTTCAACGGCGCGCCCGTGCAAATTCTCACGAATTATTACCGTTTCAAATTCGATCGTTGGACTTGGAACTTTCCAAAAAGCTCGAACGTTCCCGCTGTACAATCCAAGATGATAACCACGGAAGCTGAGGTATACGAACTCGAACCAGAAGTGCAAGCGCTCGAGTGCACTGAAAAAAATGTCTGCGCCTTGAACGCGACTGGGCTTTTCGGCGTCGGATGCGAAGACGGTTCTACCGGACCTCTGTGTGGTGTTTGCAAAGATGACTTTTATTGGGACAAAAACAATTTGGAGTGCACGAAATGTAAAGCTGGTAAATTAAAAGGCATGTTTGCGAACGAGCTTATCGCTATTTCGGTGGTTGGGATCATTTTCATTGCGTTGATGCTCATCTTTTTCCTGCCCGTGGTTGATAGCCTCGAGGAGATTGAAAACTTCCGGAGCACCGTGCGACGCGAATATCGACTCCGATTTGACATCTTTAAAGGCGAGGTGCAAGACGGGAACAAAGAATTGCAATACGTGCAGCCTGAGAAGACTTTAAAAGAGAGAATAGAGGAAGGACCAAAGCTTCCGAACTCTGCTCGATATCGTCTCGGTGAAATGATATGGAACGGCGAAAACACCATGCGAACAAAAGTAAAAATCTTGGTCGGGTTCGGTCAGATTTTAGTGCTTTGGCCAACTCAATTGCAAGCGGTCGCGTGGCCTAAAGAGTTTACTCAGATGACCGAAGCTTTGAAACTATTCAGTTTGGATTTCCGAATTTTGCCGTTGGATTGCGCGTTCACGCGCGATTTCTATTCAAAGTTCACGGTCGCAACCGTCGCGCCTCTGGTTTTGATTGTTTTTATATGCGCGTTCTTCTTCGTGAGATACGTTTTGGCAAAGACGTGGAAACTCGTCACCGGATCGAAAGATCTCGTACATCTCGGTAGAAGATACGTAGGTTACGCCACCAAGTGTTCGTTCTTACTGTTGTTTTTGATATATCCATCCCTTTCGGGCACGGTTCTTCAATATTTCAGCTGCAAAGACGTTGGCGACGACAATCTCTTTATTCGATACTCGATCGAAACGTCTTGCCAAGACGATAAATATAAAAATTTTAAAGGCGGGGCAATTTTCTTTGTCATCTTGTTTCCTGTTGGCATTCCGTTATTGTTTCTGACCGTCATGGCCAGAGGTATGCGTCACATCAAAAATGCAGAGATTTCAAGAGAATACGCGGAAGCGCACAAGGACGTCATCGCCTACAATCAAAAGACGTACGGCTGGATTTACAGAGATTACAAACAAGAGTGGTGGTTCTGGGAAATCTTGGACATCATCAAAAAGTTTCTTCTCGGTGCCGTGGTTATATTCGTCGATCCAGGTTCAGACACGCAGCTGTACGTCGCGATGTTTCTTTCTTCTCTTTTCCTCCTCTTTCTCGCGTGCGCGCATCCGTATTCCAAGCGGGAAGACAACATGTGTGCCCAACTCGCACACTTCTCACTCGGCGCCGTCGCGACGTTTGGTTTGGCAATCAAGAACGAAGTGTGCATCCGTGAAAAATGGGAATGTTCCATGATGGACGTCTACCTCGTTCTCACCGTGGTTTTTGTTTTCGTGTGCTCCATCGCGCTCGGCGTCAGCGAGTCCATCGAAATGCGAAAATCAAAACGCGATTTCTTAAAGTACGACAGCGATTACTCCGGCGATTTGGATAAAGACGAAATGCGCGTTCTTTTAATCGATCTCAAAATCGAGTCCACGGAAAAAGTGCTCAAAATGATCTTCGACAAGTTCGATAAAGATCTTTCCGATTCGATCGATTTCGAAGAGTTCATCGAAGTCGGCATATGGATTCACAACGAGCTCCCGAAGCAAAAGTTGAATTAATTCGATGAAAGAGTACTCTTTTGCTACTCTTTCCTATCAGGTACTATGCATCATGAACGTACCTAGGTACTATGTTATTCATACATATAATTTATTATTACTCGTATTGAAATATTCTTCGCATGTGTACACATGTGAGCATCTTCTTCTTTAACTTCTTCTTCAGAATTTTTTCTCTCTAACTCCTATTTATAACACGTTTACTTTACGCGCCATGGAAGCGACTACTACGACTACGACTACTACTACGACTACTCCTGCTCAAAAAACAAAAAAAGTAAAGTTTGCGTTGTTCGATTTGGACGGGTGTTTATACCCCATCGAGAACGGCTACGAACACGCGTGTCGCGCTCGAGTGTTTGAGTTCATGGTTTCACAACTTGGGTACGAAACCATCGACAAAGCGAAAACGATATGGAAAAGAGAGTTTACGAAGCACAATCAAACCTTGAAATCCTTGAGAGCGCTCGGACACGTAGAGTTTAAGAAAGAAACGTACTGGGAGTTCACGAGAGGCGACTGTTCGCGTCACCTGGAACCGGACGAACAAGTGAGAGAATGTTTACGAAAAATGGCTGAGTTTCCGAAATTCGTGCTGACGAATTGCGCGGAGACGGAAGCGAAGCAGGCGCTGAAAAGATTGAATATATTGGACCAGTTTGATTACGTGTACGGGGCGGATTTTATGGGCGACACGTGCAAACCATCGAAAGAGGCTTTTGGGAAAGTACTTCGAGACGTGAAGCGGAGGATGAAAGCGATGGATGTTCGTAGCGGCGGTACCGATGACGTTCACAGTGTCGACGAAGACGATATCACGGAAGAAGAAGAAGAGGAAGAAGGCATCCAAAAACCGTTCGACGACGACGAGGTGTTCATGTTCGAAGACTCGCTCAAAAATCTCGTCTCCGCGAAAGATAATTTCAACATCACCGGCGTCTTGATAAAAGGCAAAACGCTCGCCGAGGAGAACGACGGTTCGGAAGTCGCCAAGAGGTTCGTTCAAATAGACAAACCTGTTCTGAGCGAGTTAATGGAGAAAGTGCCGAGTTTGTTCGCGTGAATATAGAAGAAGATAGCGTAGTAAACTATAGCATAGTATATATGTGTATATGTGTATGTATTTAGAAGTCATTATTGTTTAGAGATAGGAAAGAGCGCTATGCGTGCACGCGACAAGGTGAATATTCATTTTTTCCAGCAAAGGGGCAGCAATCTGGGTATTTGTCTGGATAAATTTGCCCATTACCGCCATAAAACAGAACGGATTGCACGCGATATATATATATATTAAAACGATTGAAATACGCATCTCGCGCGTGTTATTTATTGTTTAGCCGTTATTTAATTCGTCTCGCGTTGGTCGCAAAGAGGAGAAGTCGAGGTTTATTCCCATCTCGAGCAGCATCGGTGTAAAAAGCGCTTTATTATAACCGCTAAATTTAAGGGGAAATGCCGACTCCTTTTGCGATGGTTTCGTCCGCGAAAGCGATGGTAAAGCTACCTAAACTGTCTGATTTAACGATCAATAAAAGTCGATCGATGCGAAAATCTCTCGGGAGAGAGAGAAATCGACTCGCGAGGTTTGCGTTGGAGGAAGATTCCCATCTCGAAGGAGGAGATTCGGCGAACGCGTTCGGGAAAAACGAGGAGGACGAGGAAGAGGGGAAGAGCGAAAAGTTGGACGAGGAGGAAGGCGTATCCTCCTCGTCCGCGTCTGCGACGGAGACAAATTCGAATGTGGAAGCCTCGTCCTCGAAGTTTATGGCTTTGAAAAAAGACACCAATAACGCCAAAACGACCGGAGAGAATACCAACAACACCAACAAAGAACAAAAGAATATACGAGTGGCGAGACGAAGGGTGAACCCGGCGACGGCGGCGGCGGTGGCGAAAGCGAAAAGAGAGACCACCGTCTCTAAAGGAGAAGAGAACAAAAAGGATAACAACATCGAGGACACGGATGAAGATGAAGACGAGACGCACACGATTCTCGTTCGTCAACCGTTCGAGACGTCTGACTTGGAGCTCGAGTTGAACGACTCGGACGCAAAGGCGACGACCTCGGGAGGGTCGGTCAAAGTGAAAACAGAACGAAGAGTGGGGAAGAGCGGCAGTAAATCGTCTAAGAATTTCGTAGGCGGCAAATCGGGTGCGAATGGGATCAACGCGAACAAGACGAAAAAAGAACGCGAGGAAGAAGACGAGGAAGAGGAAGACGAATACGCCGTTTCGGATTGGAAGAAATGGAACGAACGTTTCGACCAATTGGCGAAAGAAGACGAAGCCTTGGTCGCGCTCAACGGACAACTGGCCGAGGCAATCGACGTCGAGGACTACGGTCGCGCGTCAACGATTCGAGACGCCATCGAGGCAGCTTTAACGGTTGACCCGGCGATGAAAATTCGCCGAGGCTTTTTGAGAGCGTTGGAAACGGAGGATTACGGCGCGGCGGCAAAGTTTCGAGATTCTGGAGCCGGTTTGCTCGGTTGGTGGCACGGGGTTGATATCACGGACTATTTGCAGTCGTATTCAGTAGAACGCGATAAAATGCACGACTATGCGTACGGCGTGAACGGTGATCAGTTGGTTTATAAACAACCAGAACGAGAAGAAGAAGAAGAAGAAGAAGAAGGAGGAGAGGCTGGGACGGAAGCGATGAAACAATCGCCGAAGCCGCCGAAAAAGTTTACAAAAGGTACAATTGTTCACGTGACGGTGAGACGTGGACGTTTGGTTGGCACATCGTTCACCGCGAGGGAGTTGGCGGACGCGAACGATGAGTCGCCGTTGGACACGTTCAAAAGTTGGGCTCCTTCGGCGTCTGACGCGCCGGTGGATGGCAAACTCGATAAGCTTAAAGAAATCCTCGACACGCAGTACGAAAAATATACGAATAAACGTGATGAAGAAGAGAAAAGCAAAGAAGAAGAAGGTAGCGACGCCTACGACGTTAATGAAGAAGAAGACGCTGCCATCAAGTATTCAGTGAAAGACCAAACGTTTGGGACGCCATATTTTGAGTTGCACGTTCGCGAAGAGTACGATAAGGACTCGAAAGAGATAAAATTCGTTACGCAACCGGCGAGACTTCATTACGTGGAGTCGTTCAGAAGAATCCCAGTAGTTGATTTGAATGATCACGCGGACGAAGATGGACAGAAAATTACGGTGAGAAGAGAAACGGATGACGACGACGGTGGTCCTGAAACCATCGACGACGAGACGAAGAAAAAATTGCTCGCGGATTTGCAAGAATACAAGGATAAATTAGCCTCGACTAAAGCTGCACTCAGCGCCCACGAGAAAGAGCTTGCCACTCGCGAAGAGCGCATAAGGAAATTGAAAGAAAATTTGCTCACGAATGTGAGCTTATTGCGCGAAGAGATGAGAAAGAATACAAGTGCGATTGACGAGATTACTTTAGATACCGACGAGGAAGCGGAAAAGAGACGACAAGAACGCTTCAAGCTGGTCCAAGAAATTCGAGACGCAGTTATCGCAAAAGGCACGGAACGCATAAAAGAAGAAGAAGAAGAGCTCGATAACGTGATCAACACAATCTTTGACGCGTACGATCAAAACACGACTTCAGAGGATCCTCCGAGCAGAGAAGAATTGATTAAAATGTTGGAAGATTACGATACGTTGGATGAATATGGCAGAGGCTTACTCAACGCGCTCCGCGCGGATGAAAACGCAGACGTCGCTGACGAAGACTCTTTGTTTGAAGAGGAATTCTTTGAACGATGGAGTGGGATCGATCGCAAGATTCGAACTAATTCACCGGATTTTTTGGCGAAGTTGGAAAGATTCGGAGATGACGCGCTGGTGTTGGGAGATGCGTTGTTCGACAATGCCGACGACGAGGACGATTTTGAGGAGAACGATGATTATGACGACGGCGACTTTGACGATTTCGATGAGTCGAACATTGTCGAATCCGAGGGTGGTTTTGATTCACGCATGAAATCTATCGAGGATTTATACGGCGATCCGAGCTTGTATGATCGCGTCAGAGTTCCTGCGGAGTGCACTCGAGTCTCGCAATCCTCTTTCCTTCTAAAATCTGAGGGCTTATCCGTCGATACCGACGTTCTAGGCATCAACGCCGAAAACGTGAAGGAAGAAACGGAAGAGAAACATCACCGATCCGTCGCAGCTTCGACTGTTCGTTTCGAACGCATCCCGGATCACGTCGCGACGCAAACCTCGAAAGATCCGTTCGATCGCCTCTACGTTGGCGCGTTTGGCCCACACGGTGCCGAAATCGTTCGCATCGTTCGAGGCCGATATGGTGACGAGTTGGGTGAAGACTCAAATTGTATCACCGGCATTAAACTTACCGGCGATGCGAACGTTCCAGCTGGTGCGGCGTCCTTTCGCGCGAAAATCGATGAAGAAAATAAACTTCCCAAACTCACCGTCAACGGTTTACAAACCTACCCGGAAGAGCTCGGCGTTTTAGCGCGATACAAAGGCCAAGGTCGAGTGGCAAAACCAGGCTTCGAAGACGCCTCTTGGACGGACGGCGAACTTTTGGTTTTGGACGGTAAAGGAGGACAACTTACCGGCGGCGCAGAGTTGGGTTTCGTCTGGGCGGTTCCGCACGAGCGACGCTTGTTGATTTTGTTCACCTCCTTGAAGTTGCCGAGCGACTTGCGGGACGATTTGAACAACAAAGACAACGACGCCGTCTCTGCCTTATCGAGATAAGTATTGAAGAAGGAGAAGAAAAAGAAGAAGAAGAAAGCTGAAAAGCTGCTCTACTAACTTATTACTAAACAAACAGAAAGAGAGAGAGAGAGAGAGGAAGAGAGAGATGATAAAAGAAATGGTTTGTTTGTGTGGGCGAACGCTTATTTAAAAGGATGACGCTCCGCACGCGATTTCTCTCTGTCTCCTCTTGTACATTAAAGTCAGCATAAAGAGACGCTCACATCTGCTCTCGTCGTGTACTAATACACACACAAACAGAGACAGAACTTGTTGTATTTTTATAAATTAAGTTAAATATCAAATTACAAACACAAAAGTATACGGTACTCTTCTAAGAGTTTGTGAATCTCGTTTCTTCTTCGAGCGAGTTCGAGCGAAACCACTCCTTCTCTCTCTCGTTCTCGTCTGTCTCTCTCTCTCTCTCTCTCTCTCTCTGATCTCTAATCACTTCGCGTCCGGGTTGCTCGCGATATACGCGCTCGCCTCTTCGATGCTCAAAATCTTATCCGCCTCCGCGTCTGGTATTTCAATCGCAAACTCCTCCTCGATCGCCATCACCACTTCAACCGTATCTAAGGAATCCAAACCTAAATCTTTTCCGAAGTGTGACTCTTTCGTGACTTTCCCCGGGTCCACTTTGCTGAAATTTTTCACGACGGAAACGATGCGATCGTTGACGAGGTTCTTGTCCAAAAAGCCTCCCGACCCGTACGCTCTGCTGATACTCAGTAAGTGTGACGGTTGGCACGAGCCTGACGTCCCGACGAAAGAAGCCGACGCTCGTAGTCTCGACGCTTGGCTCAAAGCTCTTCGCATCATTATTCTTCTTTAGTTGTTGTTTTGTGGTTGTTTTGGAAGAAATTTCTCTGACGTTTTTTCACAAAATCACACGCAAAAATGCTTCGAGCAAAAGCGAGGAAAAAGAAGCAGGGAAAAGACGACGATGATCAGAAGAAGGAGAAGGAAAAAGACGAACGAAGGAGTAGAAGAGACATGTTTGGACGAAAAAGGAAGAAGAAGAGAAAAAGCAGAAAAGATGGTTTGATTTTGAAAGATGTCGTCGCGATTGGAATTTTAATCTGTTTTTTCCTCTTCGTGTTCTCTCTGTACTTTAAAGAACCACGCGGACGAGTGTTCGTAAAAACGAAGACGGAGAATAAAAAGAGAGCGAGAACAAAAGTTATCGCTATCGGCGATGTTCACGGCGACGAGGACGTTTTGCGACGGTTACTGTTCGCGACTGGCGCGACGGATAAAGTTTTAGGCGAGGATGTGAAGTGGGTGAAAGAGAGAAACGAGAGAACGGTTGTCGTGCAAACGGGAGACGTGGTCGATCGAGGGAAGGATTCGATTGGGAGTTTTACGTTTATCAGAGATATCAGAGCGCAGGTTTTAGTATCGGGAGATGAAGATGATGTGGACAGAAGGCAAATACGGTTGCTCGTGGGCAATCACGAGTTGATGGCGATACAGGCGGATTATCGGTTCGTCGCGAAGGAGGAGTTGGTAGCGCTCGGCGAAGCGCAAATGGAGAAGCACGGAGAGCAGGAGAAAATTCATCCAGATTCCACGATTGGGAAGAAAGCGTTGCAAAAAGTTGGTTTGTTGAGGTGGAAGAAACTTTTTGCGCCCGATGAGGCGTTCGGGAAAGAAATTAGAGAGTTTGGGAGCGTGGTTACCGTAGCCGGAGAAGGGAATTGTAAATCTGCGTTTTCGCACGCCGGAGTGTTGCCTGAACATTTGAAAGAAATAAAGATTCGTAGCGAGGATTACGATAATACCGATGACAGTGGGTTAAAAAAAAGTTTAGATAAAGTCATCAACGAACACTACCGAAATAGCAGCAAAGGAGTACAAATGTCCGGGAACAGTTGGCAAGAGCGAAGCCGATTGCCGAGTTGGATAAACGGAGGCGACGGCGTGTTTTGGACTCGAGAACCACCAGATGCGTCTGAAACGAACGGCGGATGCGATAAGATTAAGGAAATCGTGGATTTATTAGGTGTGAAACGCATGGTTATTGGACACACCGTCCAATGGCAAGGCATGAATTCTATTTGCGGCGGAAAGTTGGTCCTCATCGATTCCGGCATGAGCTACGCCTACGGAGGTCGGAAACGAGAAGCTTTTGTCTGCGAAGGCGTGAATGGCGTGCCCATGGCTGTTGATACACAAGGGAAAAGTCGAAGAATTTAGTTTAGTGATAGTGATTTAGTATTATTATAGCGTGCTTTGTATGTGTTACTTAATGTACAGCAGTCTAGTTTGCTCTATTCTCTTTGCTAAGTTTTGCGGCGTGTTGGAAGATTCTCGCCACGTTCTCTAAAGTCTTCCGAGGACCTCTGGATTCTAAACCGTAAGCGTCTAAAATCTGCTGCACATTCTTGTTCAACAAAAAAACTCCGTACGCAAACCTCCGAGCGTCTCCAGTTGCCTTTGCGTGATCGTCCAGAAACAGAGGAAACTCAACTCTTCGCCATTTGGTCAACGTGATTGACGAGGACGAAGATTTCTTCTTTTTCTGTGGCGAACCGAGGAGTAGATTCGGACTACTGCTGTCGTCGCCATTGTTTTGCGAAGTTTCCATCCTGTTCGAATCGCTGGTGCTCTCGTTCTCACGTTTGATCTCCTTCAAATCACCTACGAACGACCTTGATGAACCAAACGCCAACGGGTACCGAGACGGAACATCAAAGATGGACGAAAGACGAGCGACGAGTAAACAGACCGTGCCTAGCGCTGCGGCGGCAACCTCAGCGTCATCTCTCGCTGCGGACGAGTGAAACTGCGTGTAGTCGGTCGCGTTCGTATTCCTCTTTCCTCCTCGTGCGCGACCATCTCTCGATTCTGCTTCGGAGGCGTTGAGAAACTCCTCGTCTTCGTCGTCCTCGTACCCGAATAACGTCGCTAAAGTTTGGAAGAGTTGATTGCCGGCAGGTTTATCGGCGTTGTTCACGTTTTTTCTATTCCTCGCATCCTCTAGACCACCACTCGCATTGTTCGAAACGAGTGACTTTACATTCTCTGTCGTGCCTTTGTCGCTTTGCGGAAGCATTTGCTGCTGATGTTGGTCTGGATGTTGGTGCTGCTTTCTACTCGAATCACTCGTCGGACCTAACAACCGATCCGCTAAATCCAATTTTAAACCACATATAGCCCATGGTCTGGCGATAGCTGCCGACATCTGCCCCACTTTCTTCGTCGGAAACGCCTCGGCTAAATCTCTGACCAACTGCCATCTTCTATTTTGCAGCGCGGAAACCGTGCGGCGTAAGGTACCGTCGATTTCCGGACCTTCCAAGTGCATCCGCAATTCATCCAACTGGCGACGCTTTTTCATCAATAACTCTCGTTTTGTTCGTATCGATTCCGTTTTCACACTGACTAACTTTTCCAATCGAGAGCTTTGCTTTTGCCCGCTCTCTAAAGCGCGCTTCAACTCGTCCGCTTTCTTCTCCGATGAAGCTCGTTTTTGTTCAATCTCAAACAAGAACTGCGTCTTTTGCGAAATGTGACGATTATTGCGAAGTTCTTCTTCCAACTTAAATTGCAATATAAGTTTCCCTTGCTTCAATTCTTCACGACGGTCACTCGCGAGCATGACTTTCGAGATGCTTTGTAAAGCATTTTCCGTGTTTAGCTTTTGCACGGATTGCTCGAGGATTTCTCTGTAGGTAAAATTCGCATTTCTCGCTTTAGATTGCGGCGAAGCAGCTTTTACGATGTCACCAACTCTCTCACCACCACTACCGAAAGGGCCACCTCGAAACGGTGACGAAAAAGGCGACGATGCAGACGCCGTTGCTGTCTTTGGCGTCATCGTTGACACTAATCCCACTAATTCGCGTTCATCTAAACTGTTCGTTCTACCTTTCTTCTTACTCGCGGCGAGAATATCATCCGTAATGACAACACCTCCACCAGTGGTTTCAGAACTGATATCGTCTTCGTTTTTGTGAGATTCGTTCTCCTTTCCATTGTTGTTATTCACGTGATGACTGCTATTATACATTTCGTGCAAATTCTCCTCCTCCCTCAACAACTTCTCTCTCACGTCTAAATTCTCGAATTCTTTCACGTCTTGAATATCCCTCGCGTAATACGTCATCGCCCCGTTCCTTCTGCTCGATTTTACTCTCAACACAACCACTGGCACTCGAGAATTTTGCGAGAGTTGTTTCAATTGCGCAGTTGCTCTCTTTACATGGCGAAAGGAGATGAGCGCTTTGTGCAAGAGGTTTTCTTCCGATTTGTCTTCGATTGATGTTTTGCCCCGTCTTCTTCGTCGATTCTTTTCTTCTTCACCTTCTTCTTCGTCGTCGTGTGAAGAACTGCTCTCGTTCGAAGAGTTGCTCGAATGTTCCTTCACCCTTCTCCCATACACCGCGAACTCAAACAGTCCCGGCACGAGCGCTTCTTCTTCGTCGTCGTCGTCGATACCGTCTCTCTCCAACACCTCTCGAAACCGTCTTTGCTCTTTCTCAAATATATCCCAGTCTGGATCACATACCGATTTATTATCTTTTTTGAACGATATGGCTTTCGATGTGAACGTTTTCAACGAATCGTCGCACACGCGAATCGAGTTCTGTTCGTGTTTTGAAGATTTGCTAATTCCACCCCCGAGAAAGACGGACGAATCTTTCACGATTCGTTTCAACGTGAAGTACACTTCGATAGAGTTCAGTTGCGATGCAATGTTGTTGTTGTTGTTTCTATCATCATCATCACCATCATCTTTAAAAAACGCATCCAAAACGTTCAATCTACGAACAGAAATACAATCTACGTTGCGCAATCCAAACGGTGGTTCGTATTCATCCATTAAAGTCTCTCTCTTCTTCAGCTTGTTCTCTTTCGCCGCTTTTGTCGTCGTCGCTTCTCCCTCAACAACAGCGACAACATTAGCAGCAGCAGCAGTGGTACCGTGACTGCTGCTCATGATGTGCTTTTATTTATTCATGTGTGTTCACGCGTAAAGTATTCATATTATTAGATAATTGTCTTTGTTAAAATGTGGCAAATTGACTTCATTTTTGTCTCCAAAAACGGCTTACAAAAATTTCCCTAATGCTTCATACGAGTACACTTTTACTTACCGTAAACAGCACTCGTATTACTAAAGAACAGGCAACAACAACACGAGGACAAAAAGCAGCAGAAAACACGATTTCGACGAGGACGAGTCGTTTTAGCAGTAAAAGGAGTCACACTACGAAAAGCAGTGTTTCGGAAAACGCGAAAATGATGAGCAGCCATCTTGGGGACGGAGAAGAGGAACAACGAAAACGAATGTCAACGACGAAAAACACCATCGATTTCCTCTCCATCTGCGGGAAACTGAAGCAAACAAAGAGAACTGGGTGGACGAAATACAAGGAGATTACTTCTCAGGTTGAATCCGTGGCGGATCACTCGTTTCGGATCGCGCTGATGGCTTTTGTGTTTGGTTTGCAACAAGAAGAAGACAAAGAAGAAAAAGTATTAGACGTGCAAAAATTAGTCACCATGGCGTTGGTCCACGATATCGCAGAAAGCATCGTCGGGGACATCACGCCGCACTGCGGCATCTCCAAAGAAGAGAAGAATACGTTAGAGGTGAAAGCGATGCGGGAACTGAAAGAAACGTTAGGGGATGTGGCCGGCGAAACGATCGAGACGTTGTGGTTGGAGTACGAAAACGGGAGCTCGCGCGAAGCGAGGGTCGTGAAAGAGTTGGATAAGTTGGAGATGTTGTTGCAAGCGAGCGAATACGAGAACGAATATAAAGACGTGGATTTGACGGAGTTCTATTCGAGCTGCGATGGGAGCTTTAAAACCGAAAACGGGAAGAGGTGGGTGGAAGAGATTTTGAGGAGGCGGCCGGTTAGGTGATTTACAGCACATTGTGAGAACGAAAGTAGAACAACACGACAAATAGCACAAACGATAAATAATACAACACCCGCGCAATACAGAGCAACGAGCTACTAAACATTCAAAGCGTCTAACCATTTCCCTCGCTTCCACAACCACGCGTACACCATCCCGACGCCAACTCTGTACAAGACGTAAATCGCCCAGACGCAAAACAAGCCTTGGTTGAGCTTGTGTACGCTAAACCAGGCGATGGGTAAAAACACCGCCCATTGGGCGAGGATAGAAACTAAAGCGACGGTTTTCACATCACCAACACCTAACAACGCGTTTTGCATGGTCAACGATACCGCATCACCGCACGCGGTCAAACCAGTCAGTCGTAGCGGCATCGTCGCGACTCGGATAGCTTCCGGGTCGGTTAAAAAGACGGACAAAATCGGTTGAGGGAAGAGCGCGATGAGTAAACCAAAGATAGACATGCCCGCCGCGGTGATTTTAGATACATCCCACGGCCATTGTTTCGCATCCTCCACGTCGCCTGCGCCTAAAGCTCGTCCAGACAACGCACCAGCGGCTAACCCCATACCCATGCACGGCAAAACTAAAACCAACATGAGGTTAATCAACACGTTCACCGCCGCCACGGACGTGGTGCTTATGGCGCCAACAATCGCGTACATGAACACCATCGCCGAGGCGTATAAAACGTTAGTAATTCCTGTCGGCAGCGCTTGTTTAATCAACAGCATGATTTCTTCTTTCGTCGGGAACGAACTAAACTCCTCGTCCAATTCTGCGCCGCCTTCTCTCCTTCGCAAGGAAAACCCAAACCCATATTTTTTCGCTCTTTTGAAGCCTTGATAAATGTACATCGCCGTTCCAACCCAGACGCTAAACGCGGTCCCTAATCCAGCACCAGCGACTCCCAATTTTGGTACTCCAAGTGCAGGTACCCCCCAGATGAGCATAAACGATACCGTGATATTTGTTATGTGCATCACGACCAACGTATTCATGTACACCTGCGGTTGCTGAATGGCGTTCCAAAATCCTCTAAACGCAAAGTTAATCCCAACCGCAGGTACGGCGAGTAACCGCGCTCGTAAATACGGCACCGTTGCCGACGCCACGGCCGCATCTCGACTGGCGTAATACGTCGGCACGAACCACGCACAGTTGTGATAACACCACCACGCCAAAGGAAACCCAAAGAACAATACGATAACAATCGCCGCGTTCAACGGTCTCGCGATTTCCTTCTTCTCCGCGAACGCCACATCCGTCATTGACTTCCCGTAACTTCTTGCCGCAATCGCTTGCACTGCACTGGAAACGCCTTGCAGCAACGCTTGACACTGAAAATTCGCGGTCGATCCTAACCCGACCGCCGCCACGGCGACGGTGCCGAGTCGAGCAATCATAGCCGCGTCCACCAAGTTCAAGACGTTTTGAGAAACCATCCCACCCATGACCGGTAAAGCGTTGGACAATACCATGGTCACGCGAGTCATCGGCACGCCCACGAACGTTTTTTCCATTTCGCCGCCTAAACTCGTCTTGGACGACGACGCGCCGCCTTCCGCGGACCCTTCGCCACCGAGAGCCACGTCGCCTGAATTCTCCGTTTTAGGAAACGCCGTTGGTCGATCAAAATAAGGCGGTTCGTCTTCATCTCTCGATTTACTTCGCGTTAAAAATGACGGCGACAATGACGCGCGTTTTCTCGCTCTGCTTCTCATTTGAGTAATAGGAGTCGTAGGAGTCGTAGGAGTATTCCTCCGCCGAGATGCGAAGAAGTCCAAATCCGAGTTCGTTATCGCATCGATGTTTCCAAAACACGCGCGACTTTTGAGACGACGACGATTCACCTCGCGACTTTTGAGACTACTATGACTACTACTACTGCTACTACTCGCGATGGTCATCGTAGTTGTTCTGGAAGTACTATACATCGCGGTGGTGGTTGGCATCATCAAAGCGCTTACGTAAGCGTGTGATATATTTATTCTTTTTTTTCCTCTTTTCCTTGCTGTGTGCACGCGACAAAAGCGATTTAAGAGGCGAAGATAATGACGAATTTATCACGCAAAGAAATGTGCAAACACATGATGATCGTGTTTTGGTATTCGTCCTCAACCATCAGAACCATCAATAATAGAAAAACGCGCGCAACAAAAAATCAATACATATGCATCTAAAGAAGAGTACATTGTTGCAAGCGCTTCCTAAGAGATCAACAACCTCTTTCTTTCGCTCTCTCTTTCTAATCTATCTTTTTCTATCTATTAGTATCTATCTATTATTTATCTCTCTCTCGATCGATCGATTTCCGAAAGACGTCTAACGACAGTCTCCGCGGAGTCGACGACGGGGACGCGTACGGCGATAAGCCCGGATCTAACATCTTTTTCAGCTTCAAGACGGATAAAAATTCACCCTTGGTGTACGCCTGTATAGCTTTGGAATCCAACTTCATCTCTTTGCAATAGTGTTTGCAGGTTATGGAGTCTAAGGAGACGCCTTGGTTTTCGAAGCAGTCGGTGAACTTGGCCGCGGCGAGAGTGCTGACGACGCCTCGGTAGCCGACGTCGAAGTAACAGACCTTGGAGTCGAGAACGACGAGTTCACCCGAGTCGCGACGACCTCCCATCGTCGGTGAGTCGTTGGTTGTTGTTGTTGTTGTTGTTGTTGTTGTTGTTTTTGGTGGTGGTGATGCTGTTCCTGCTGCTCCTGCTGTTCCAGCTGTTGTACTACTGGATGTATCGTTGTCTTCATACGTCTTCTTTTCGGCGTTTTCGCGGTCGTTTCTGGGCGGCAAAAGCGTCGAGAGCGTGAACAATACACACCCGAGCGATCCGTCGTTTTTTTTGTTTTCGTTAAAAATTTCATCCAAACGAGGGTCGACTAATAAAGATTCCATTGGTTCCTCCGCGTCTTCCGTATCGCCGCTTTCGCCCATGCTTTTCTTGATGAGATCCGGCGACGCGCGCCCGTTTTCTTCCAAAAAAGATTTCTTGGCATCCTCGACCAGCGCGTTCACTGTTGCATTTGTCGCCTTTGTTGTTGGTGTTGCTGCTGTTGCCGATGCTGCTGCTCCTTGTTCGCTCTCATCTCTCTTTTTGCCTTCTTTAGCTGCTTCGTCTATGTCTCCCGCCGCGATATCTTCTTCCATATCTTTCGAAAACACTTTCACCCTAAACGCTGTGGACAGTTCTACCGCACCTGGTATCGGCCACACCGGCGCACAATTCATCGGTTTCATTATTGAGCTCATCGTATCGTTCTTCTCGTTTGAATTCGCTCGCGGTAGATACGGCACCAGCGATCCGCTCACGCCGCAGCAAAACTCCTTCGTCCCTAACGAGATCCACTCGTCTCTGTAATCGTTCGTCTCCGAGACTACGATTGATTCTGAATTTGTACTGCTCGTGTTGTTTATGTCTTTATTTCCTCTCCCTCCCGTTTTCTTCCGCATCATCAGTTCGCACTTGTATTCGCTCAACCGCGGCGGTCCTTTGTCCTCGTCTTTAGGCGATTTTTTGCTCTCATCCTCCTTTAAGCGAAACGACTGCAGATACACGTACAGGACATCTTTCGCTCTCGTCTCGTCTAAAATTGCCTGCGATGGGTGGTTTTCACTCGCGCAGTCGAATAATTTACTCATCTTTTCTTCCGTTTCTTCTTCTTTCGTTGTCGTGCGTCCTTCTTCCGACGAAGATGCTGACGAAGCATTTTTCCCCGGATTGTTCGATTCAATTTTCGAAGACGCGCAACCCATTCTTTTTTATCCTCGTTGTTCTTCAAAATAATGATGTATTATGTGCTGTTGTTTTAAATACGCGCAGCACGATTCACCTCAGATCGATGATTCGAGATCGATGGGAGGATGCTCGGTGATATGTGGAGAATGTGATTAGTATGGAGAGATAATTTTTTAAATCGTGACTGTGTTTTTTTGTAAAGGAAGATTGAGAAACAAAAATGAATGAAAAATGCCTCATTACTATTTGCGTTGCGGTGCGAGCGCGGACAAAATTTTCAGCGGAGAAGAAGAGTTGTGTCGATGAGAGACCCAAAGAGAGACCAATCGGTGCGTGTCATCGTTGTTCGCGTCGCGTTACTACTGGTACCTGTGTGTATTTATAATAATGATATTTTAATTATACGTGTGGTGTGGTAGTTTCGTCGTTCTTTCGCTCTCTGCGACTCTCTTTCTTTCTCTCTGCGCATTCTTTACGCTTCAATCCCCATTTTACTCAACAACGATCGACTCTCCGCGGCGAAATCAATCGGATTCATGCTCATCGTCAACACTTTTCTGCGATTTTCGTTGTTGTACTCCTCGACTTTACTCTTCAACTTAAACGTGAAGGATTTGAATTGCGCCTCGCGGAGGATTGCTTCAAACTTGTCGCTATCATTCTCTTGAAACTCGTGCATTTCGTCCGCGGTGTGACCAAACAACTTCTCGCCGTCGTCGTTGAACAAGGTCAACCAGCAATGTCCGCTTTCATCCGCAATCTTGGCGCCCATGATAAATCTGCGTTTGCATGTCGCGTACGTCTTTTGGTTCTTGGCACAATACCACTGTCCATTCTCTTCCTCAACCTTAGCGTTGTTGCCTTCCTCCGGCGTAGCGCAGTACCACATGGTACCCTCGCGAATAGTCAGCACAGACGCTCTCGGAACGATGCACATCTTCGGTTTATCCGAAGCCGACGGGATTTCCTCCGGTTGAAAATCAACCAATGTTTGTCTCTCCAATGGTGCGAGTTTACCGCCTCTTTGTTGAACGGACAAACCGGCACCTTCCGCGGCGGTTTTAAACGTCGCGTTCTCGCCGTTTCCTTTAAACCACTTCGCAGTTTCGATGGCTTTCTCCGGAACTTCTCCTTCTTCAACCGAAGCTTTCGCGGCTTCGTCCAATTCAAAGATTTGCATCTCGGATTTACCGAGCGTCCCCAAAGAAACGCCGTCGTATTCTGTCACGCGAACCGAGCGAACGATAATTACCGGGTTCGTCATCTCTTTCAACTTTTCGCCTTGTTCCGTCGCCAGCGCGTTCCACAACGTCAACTGGACCGTGCTGGAACTCTCGTCGCACAACGTCAGTTCTCTCTTTTGAATCTCCGAGTTGTCCGACTTTCGCTTTACCGCGCTCAAGTCGGCGACGGACTTGACAACCGCGCACACGTCGCACGTCGCTCTTTTCGAGTTGACTCTTTTCGCCAAGTCGCCGATAGACACAAACTCAAAAGCCTTTTCGAAAATCTTTTTCGCGGCGCTTTCCAATTGCTCCTCCTCGCTCGCCTCTACGATTTCAGACTTGCCGTCCAAAGACATCTCGTAGTCGTTGTTCACCGTGGTATACTGTCTATTCGCCGGTCTCAAAGATCCTTTGGAAACGTAATACAGCTTGCCAACTTCCAAAACGTTCTCGTATCTTTCCACGGCTTCTCTCCACAACGTCGCTTGAATCGCCGTCCCTTCGCTATCGACCAATTCCACGGTCAAAACCTTCCCTTCGCCTTTGGCGTTGCGGTACGTCCTCGTGTTTCCCTTCACCGCCAACTTGGCTTTTATCGTCCATTGTGGCTGATACGGGTTCAAACTCGCAATCGGTTGAGATCGTCTCGAATTCACCACGCCAGGAACTGTCTTCCCACCACCGGTCGCACCCGGCGTTTTAAACTCCGGGCTCGCGTTTTCATCCACGAACGAAAACTCCCTGACCAACGCTTCGCTGTTTTCAAAAACCACGTCGGTGAGTTTCACCACCGCGCCGGATTTCACCATTCTGTTGTTCTCCTTCGCGAACAGGTCTTTCGCGAACGTGCACTTCAACTTGTTCGTGCCGTCGTTGAGTACGCCACTATTTATTAATGACCGATCGATGATGATGATTGCGTATATAATAAAATTGGAGAAAATTTTAAAGTCGTCAGTCGTATTTTTTTGAAAACAACACACGAGAAGGGAGATTTTTGAAATCCAACGACCTCAAGGGATTTTTGAAAATCTCACATCATCGAATCATCATCATCGCCGAACGACTACGACCCCGCACAGAGCGGCGGTTTAAAAGAAGAAGAATAATAAAACGCACCGAAACGCATCGTTGGAGCCGTCAAAATCGAGAACCTGGATAAATGAAGAGAAGGGAAGAATGTTGTTGTCAGCTTTTTGAACGAACAGGTTGATGGAATTTTTTAGTCGTAGGAAGTAGACGATGAATGAAAGAAAGAAAGAAACCACCAAAAGCCGAGGACGACGTATAATAAACGAGACGATAACATCTCTAAAGCCATGATGTAATAAAAAAAACAAACCTGAACGTTCAACTCGTCCTTGAGGACTTCTTTGGACTCGCGAATTCGCGCCACCGCGCCTGGGGTCACCGCTACCGCTGACATTATTTTTAATAGGAGGAGTGGAGTTTATATCGCAAACAAAAAGTGTGGAGAGACAGTTTTGAAAAACAAACAAAAAAGACACTCCCTATTGTAATTAGGGTTGAAAACCCTAAACATGTTTTTACCAACTTTTTGCCTTTAACGAACTTCACTCACTTTTACGCACGTCCAATTCGGGACCTCTATATTCGGGACATGTCTTCCTCTTCTTCCTCCTCGTTGGCTGTTGCGTTACTTCTGGCGAAAAAAGTCGGCTTGCACGACCAGTCGTCGTTTTCGTTCGTTCGTTTACTGCGGAGTTGTCGTACCGAAACGGGTGATGATGAAATGCAGAAACAACAACGTTCGAGTGGGAGGATGAAACTCTTCGAGTGCGTGGAACTCGTCGATGCAGCGGCAAATTCAGTGAAAAGCAGGAGCGGTATGATGAATACTGCGACGAAAAAGAATGCGAAAGAAGACTTTGTCGATGAAGAAAACGACGACGTAATTGACGAGAGGCATAAAGTGCGGAAACTAAATACTTTTGGAGATGATACAGAAAGACAGAGGATGATGGAGAATGATTTTTGCCTCTACGCGGGCGGCGCGGTGGAAAGTTTAGATTGGTTGGACGACGATATCATCGACGAAGGAGAAAAGTCTGCTTCTTTGTCTTCCTCTCGAGCGTTTTTGGCGGTGGAAGCGAGAGAGGATTCAAAGAACGCGCGCGTGAAGATAAAAGACGCGTTCGCGAGGAAAGGTGAATTTGGCGTGGTGCAAGTGTATCGGTGCGCTTCTTCTTCTGCTGCTGCTGCTGCTTCGAGTCCAATGAAAATGCATCTGGAGTGTTTAATCGAACACGACGGCGGGTTCGCGCATTGCGTGAGATGGTTGTCGAACTTGCCGATGAAGAAGAAAGTGAAGGAGAAGAAGAAGGAAAGGGACAAAGAAAAGACGACGACGATAAACAAGAAGGAGAGTAAAGTCGACGCGGAGAATGAGGTGGAAATGAAAGTAGAATACGGAATAGAAGCGTCGCGGTCGGTGCTCGACGCAAAAGTGAACAATCTGAAGATGAAGAATATCGAAGACGCGAGGAAAGATATTTTAGGATACTTGGCCGCGTGTTTAGCCGACGGCTCGGTGCAAGTGTGGGCGGTGCCGAACGCAAAGAAGAAGGATAGCAACAAGAAAGAAACCAATATAAAAGTGTTGAAAGCGGAGAACGTGTGCATATTTAGAGGCGCGTTGGTGACAAAAAATCCACTGCGCGGCGGGTTGAGTTTGTCGTGGAGTCAAGGCGCACCCGGTCGATTGGCAGTCGGAACCGTAGACGGAAGCGTCTGTGTGTTTGATATTCATCGATGCATGCAATATGACATTGAAAATAACGTAAGTTATAGCAAGAGTAGTAACGAGAAGCACTTCGCGCACGTGCCAACGATTACGGTCACCATGGAAGAAGCGGGTCCAATACGCGACTTAGAATTCGCGCCGTTAGAAGACGAAGACGAAAACAGAGAGGACGAAAAGAGCGTCGAAGACGACATCAAACGTAAAAGGCTCGCGTCCGCAAATTTTATCGCCGTAGCTGCTCATAAAGTTTCTAAGGCGAACGTGATTGATTTGCGTTCGCGCTCGGTACTCCCGGAATCTTTTCAAATCGAGAAATGGATGGACGATATTCGCTCCGTCGCGTGGCTTCCGAAAGGCGCGTACATTTACGGTTGCGACGGAACCGTCGGTTTTAACGGTAAGTTTTTGTTACGACAATACGATGGTCCCATATGCTGGGAGGATGACGAACAAGAAGTTAGATATGGAGGAACAGTCGGGATAAAGTTACCCGCCGCGGATGACATTCTTAAGGATATTAAAAACGCCACGAGCAAAGACGCCATCGATTATACGAAAAAATCTGGCGGTATGCCTTGGTCCATCGATTCGCGCATTTTTGGAACTCGAGGTTCACGCAACAAGTGCTCTTTTGTCGTCGTAGGATCAAATTCTGGCATTGTTTCTGCTTCTGTGCAGCGATACCGGATGAAAGAGTCCAAGAATAAAGACACGTTGTGGAAAGCTCAAGGCGGTTGGTCGGCGTTTGAGCAAATCGGAGGAATGAGAGAGGTACGCGTCAAGAAGGAAAGATTCGTAGAATTTCGCACGCCTGGAGACGACGATATCGTTCTGAAAAAAGAAGGTGGAGAGGCTCAAGAAGATGATGACGAGGAAGGATTTCGCATGAGGAAAGGATTGGAGTGTCACGAAGTTCGCGTGAACAGAACAGGTAACACGGTTTGGATCGCCTCTGGATTTGTGAATGGGTTCGTCCGAGTCCAATCGCTCGAGAGAGCCTATTTGGACAAGATTTGCGACATACAAAGCGACGAGATGGATAAGTGGCTTCACAAGGAACCCTTTGGATCATGATGATGATGAAGAAGAAGAAGAAGAAGGTAAAGAATCAATTTGAAATACATGATTGCTACCTGGTACCATGGTACTGAAAATGATGACGATGCTCTTTCTACGTTGATTTGTACTACATTCTACCAAGGTTCCCGCTTGGTCTACTTTGTTACGTTCCTATTTTTAATTACTACGATGTGCATAAACCCATCCGGTGCGGATAACGCATTCCATAACACGCCAACTGGTTTCGATTCATCAATTTCAATTCCCTCGATTTTAATTCTTCTAACCCTTTCTTCTCGTGAGTTAGTATAGTCATCAGGAAACATGACGTCGTCCAAACACTCGGCTATCGATAGATTCCGCGCAACCGGTGCCGAAGAAAATCGCACGCACCGTTCCCAAAACCCTTGACCGTCGTCAATATCATCACCATCATCGTCATCTCCTCCGCCTTGACGCATCACGTCCACTTCATACGCCCGTATTGGCACCGCTCTCCCTCCTCCCGCATTTATTTTCTTCTCTCTCTTTCTCGCCTCTTTGTGAATCTTCGTCAACGCTTCCTTCGCTTTCTCGTATCCAGATCTCTCGTTACCATGGACACTTTCATCACCAACACCCATCGTACCCTTCGTCATCGTGCTCTCCCACAAATCATCTCTCGCTTGCACGCCCAACGACATCACCACTTGGCTCGACCCTGTCTGTATAAAACTCGCCTCTTTCAAAGCGTTGAAGAAATGACTCTTGCACGCTTTTTGCGCGTCTTCGCCCACCGCGTGTCGAAAGGATAAACCCAATTCGTCTCTTTGCGAATATCGAGCGACGAGTTCTAACGGAAGAAGAAGACGAGGACTCGTTGTTGTTGTTGTCAAAGCTCTGAGAATATCCGCGACGACTCCAAACGGAACGTTCCATCGTATCGGTATCGAGAGTTTCTTTTTTCGCATCAGTCCTCTCCTCGAGTCGTACACGTCCACGTCCAACGGTTTCGTCTCGAACCACGCGTCGTGAAGCGAGCTGCTCTTCTTCCTGCTCTTCTTCTCGGTAGCATTAACGGCGGTATCATCACTCTCACCGTTCTCATTGCTCGCATCATCACCACCACCACCACCACCGCTCTTCGTGTTCTCAGCAGTATTCATCAAAACCGACGCCGCCGCCTGCGACGAAGAAGAATCACTCATCAACCGAAACTGTTGAAAATACCGGCCAATGTCCCCGTTCTCGAACCACCTGTGAAACGCCGTCAAACGCGCGAATCTCGGGACGAGAACGAAATACGGTTCCGGTGAGTCGATCGAGCACACTTCCTCCGGTCGCATGGAAATGGAAATCGGTATCATGCCCGACCACTTTTGTTCTTCTTTGTCATCCTTTTCTTCTTCGTCTTCCTCGCCGGTGTCATCCATCATTCTTCTCCTTTACGCGCGCGCGCAAAAAGCACACGGTACAGCACAAGCGTTTAGGGCACACTTTTCGATAAAAATGAGTTTCCTTCGTTACGAGTTTATCGGCGTCGTCGTTGTCGTCGTCCGACGCATCACGGGGCAGACTTAAGTGTTTGGATAATTTAAAGTGTATTTAAAGTGTTTTTGCAAGAATATTTAACTCATCAACCAACGCCGATACTTTCGCGCGAAATAGTCTCCCCGAACGGCTACGCTCACTCCGTAATGCGATTGAATCAAATTAAACTCCTCTCGTTCGTCGAGCATTTCCAAACGCTCCGCGCGATATATTTCTTCTCTGCTCAACAGCACGTCCTGACACTCGGTCATCTTTCTGCATTTGGCCGAATCAAATCCACATCTCAAGAACATCGCTTCCACCGAAGCGCAATCGACGCGGCTGCCATTTTCTTCCTCCAAGGCTAAAAACGGCGTCCCGCGTTGCTCTCTCACGTTTCTGCACATGCGACGACCAAACTCGTCGTTTAATCGCATCGCTTCGTACGACACGATCGCTCTGTTTGCTACTACTTTATTCCTATCTTTACTACCATTATTACTACTGCTACTCTCTCCATCGAACGTCGCGCACATCCTCAACGCCTTCTCGCACTTTTCTCCGTTCAAATAGGACAACGCCACCTCGGTCACGAACAACGTCGGCAACTGCCAATCCACTCGCGCTTCCGTCAATATCTCCTTGATTTCCTCCGCGTCTCTCAAATCCGCACTGACTAGATTATACCCACTCGTCGACCGTAACTCCGAACCGTCTCGTTCGAAGTGATACACCCCCAACGGTTCCCGAAGCGCCTCGTGTTTCTCGATCGTTTTAATCTTCCGTCGAGTCACTTCCGCGAAATCCACGTCGTACCATTTCACTCTACTACGTTTAGTACTTTCTTCTTTTCCATCTCTCGACGCGTTATTACCAACTAAACACCACCAGCTCGTGTCGTACCCGGATCCTAAATTAATCACCTGTTTCGCGTATTTCACCGTATCTTCTTCTGCATCATCATCATCATCATCATCGCTCATCAAAAACATCTCGATCGCTTTCCTTACGTGCGCGACTCTATAAAACGTGCCTAAATTGTGCAGCGGTTCGTTTCTCCGAACTTTTGTCCTGTTACAAAACAGAACGGAGTACGGGTCGTTCGGTATGTGGCCGACGGATGCGCACGAACTGAAAGAAAGAAAGAAAGAAAGAAAGAAAGAAACATCATGTGTGAGTTAGAGAGAAATAGATGAAGAACGAAATCAAACACGCACGCTCGGGCAACGGTCGCCTCGTCGTTGGTGGATTGCACGCGGACGTCCTCGTCGTCTTTCGCCAGACCTGGTTTTTTATTGTTGTTGTTGTTGTTGGACATGATGACTTCTGAACAACAACAAGAGTTCGTTATTTTAATGTGGTGTTGTTTAAAAGTGTTTTCTTAAATTTTATTTACGCAATATGATGACTTCTATGATGACGACTCGTCGTCGTCGTAGTTTAAATGATTCTCGCATTTCTTGGTCTCCTTCTCCTTTGCGAGTTTATTCAAATAAAGCTCTAAAGAGTTCTCGGATTCCGAAAGCGGTGCCTTTTTATTGATGTTTTTATTCAAGTTGGTGGTTTCGCCCGGCGGGCGGAGGACGTAGATTGGAGCGGTATACGCGGTCGTTTTGTCCCCCCAATTTTTCTTTCCTTTCTTTCTTTTAATGTTCGCGTTTTCTACTTCCTCTTTTTCTTCTACTACTGCTACTTTACTCGACGACCAACTCGTATCTTTCAAGTGCTGCTGTTGCACGTGGTTTCGTAACCCGATCGAACGACTAAACTTTTTCAAACACGCTCGACACGAGTACGGTTTAAATCCGGTGTGCTGTCGTTCGTGCTTATTCAAATTGCTCGAGGAAATAAATCGTTGGTCGCAATACGCGCACGCGTAAGGTCTTTCTCCCGTGTGCACTAATCCGTGCTTTTTTAAATCCGTACGACGAGAAAATTCTTTCCCGCATTTTGGGACCGGGCACAAATACGCTTGCTTCCCTTCGTGTTCGACGCGAACGTGCGCTGTTAAAAGATGTTCCTTCTTGAAAGTTTCCGCACATATATCGCACGAGAACGGGAGTGAGAGTGTATTCGTGATGCGGTAGATGCGATGCCAACACGACCGGCAGCATTTTTCCCCGACGTGCGGTCCGACATACCTCGTCGGAAGGTTCACCAACTCGCGCGCGTCTTTTTTAGTATTCCTCTTCGTCGCTCTCTTTTTGTCTCCTTTGCACTCGCCAGCTGCTACGAACACGCATTGCAACACATCGTGATTCGTGATTTTATCCATACTAACACCTTGAAAAGAACTTTTCGCGTCGCTCCCAAGCGCGAGCGCGAGCGAATTCATCAAAGGCATTTGTAAGAACGCGTTCCTCGCTTCTGCGGTTGCAGCTTGCGCGTCCGGTAATTCGGTGCACGCCAATAAAATCGAGCGCTGGAGCGCAATCATCAACTTGATCTCCGTATTATTAGTATCATCAATGTTATTATCATTATTATCAGCATCATTATTATTCTGTCTTATTCCTTCTTCTTTCGGTTTTAGTCGAGGAGGAGGCTCCTCCTCTTCCCTCAACAGTTTGTTCGCGTCGTCTTCAACGTCACCGTCTGAGGAGGGAACCGCGCCGGGGGCGTTTTCCTCTTCGAGCACGGACGAGGACAACAACAACATCTGCGCGCCCATTTTAGAGAGTTTCCGTCGTCGTTCGAGTTCATTTTCATCTTGGTCGCACCCGTCTTCGTTCTTTCCCGCTCTTTCTTCTTTGTCTTCTTTGTCTTCTTTGTCTTCTTCGAGGAGTGTCGTTCGGGATCGTTTTTTTGCAATCATACTGTCGCCCCCGGGGTACTGGAAATCGTACGCCACGCAGCGTTTCGGGTTCTTCGACTTCTGCCTCATCCTTTTTCTTAAAACAACAACAATTTCAACAGCCTCTCTTTTCTTTTACGGATGATGATGATGATGATAACGTTGCTTCTTCTGTTGATGTTGCATCTCTTTATTCACACCAAAGCGCGTCACAACAAATGATGAGTGAGAGGACACTCTCCTTTTTTTTAATCCGTTTTTATTGCATGGCAGATGGGGGACCTTCGAAAAAAAAGAACTCCCCCTTCGCGTTCTGGCTGCATGCGGTTTTTTTTTGTCTTCTTCTGTTCTTTAAATCTTCTGCTGTCTGTCTGGGAGGAGAAAACACACTTACGAGAGAGAGAGAGAGAGCGTTTTCTTCGGGGGTCAAGAAGAGAAAGTTTTGTTGCAAAACGTCTCTCGTCGTCATCATCTCTTCAAAAAATCGACGACGACGACGATGCGCGCGCACACAACACCGATGATGGTGAGAGGCAGAGTTTCTTCTTCTTCTTCTTCTTTTTGTTCTTCTTCTTCGTCTTTGTCGTCGTCGACGAAATCGTCGTCGTCGTCGCGTTTCCTTTTCCAACGACGAAAACAACACACGGCTGCTTCCCCGGGGAGGAAGAGGAGGCGGAGGAGGACATCACCACCACCACCATCGAAAGCGGGAGGAGTTTTTTACAACGACGACGATTCGAACGACAAAAACAACAAAAACAACAAACCACCGATGCAACAGAAAGTTTTGACAAAGTTTCTCGAGCTTCCAACGGTGCCAATCGGGCAATACGTGGCCTCTCCAACCTCGTATTTACACAAGTTGGATTCGAGACTGAAACAGGCGTGGTTGGTGGCTTTACTTTTGTGTCCGTCTATGGCGAACGAACCGGTGGAGAGAGTGTGCGTGTGTCTTTTTCTCGTCTTGGCTTCGGCAACGAGTTTACCGAGGAAAGTGTGGGGGTCACACACGAGGAATTTAGGCGTGTTAGCGCTGGCTTTGTTCGTGTTTGCGGCGATTGGGAGCGACGGGGTGCCGCTCTTGACGCAACCGAGAGAACCGGCGGCGGCGTTGGAAGGGTTGGAGAACGTGGAGGGCATAGCTTTGTTGACGAGTTATAAGTACGCAATTTTGAATTTTGGACCGATTCACGTGACGAGGAGAGGCGTGATAATTGCGACGAACGCGGCGTGCGTGACGTTTACGGCGTTGCAGTCGGCGCACATGGCGTTGTGCACTACGACGCCGGAATCGTTGGCGTTTGCCATGCGCTGGTACTTGACGCCGTTGAAGAAGGTATTTAAAGTTGAAACGGACGAGATTGTGTTTACATTGTTGTTGGCTTTAAGATTTACATCGATCGTGTTCGAGGAGACGAGGAATTTAAGCTTAGGGTTAGCTTCTAGAGGTTTAGATTGGAAGAATTTAGGATTTCGAGGGTCCATCGACGTGTTCATGCAATTGTTGGCGAGATTGATGGATTCGTTGTTTGCAAACGCAAAGGCGATTTCAGAGGCGGCGGAATCGAGAGGATATAATAGTAATAGTGTCGACGAAGACGACGATGATAACGATTTTTTCGATAACGAACGAGGTTACGGGACGCAAGATAACTCCAAATCGTATTTGAGGATTGAGAATTATGTGGGCACGTTTTTGTTGTGCGCGTTTGTGTTGCACTTTTCTGATTTTCACGTCGCGAAGATGTTTTCGAGCGCGTAAAGAACAAAGTAAGTGAGTAGATGGCATAGTTTAGATTGATAGTAATATAGATGTGGTTATAAGATTAGATTACAGTATATGTGTGTGTATTAATTTAAATAGTATATAATAGCGCTCGCACGCGGATGATGAAGAAGAGGAGATTTAGTTTTGTTCATCCTCTTTTTCTTCAATGACTTCCGGAGTGACTTGTTCGAAAATTTCCTTGGTTGACGCCTCGCCGGCCCAGGTGATTTCCTCCACCGCTGGTTTCTGCTCCATTTCTTCAACGACTGGGGCGACGGTTGAGTTTCTCATCTCGGCTTTCAACTCGTTCGCCGCGGCTAAGACGCTCTCGTCGACATCCTCGTCTTCGTCTCTCAACTCCGTGACGCTCGCGCCGTTCATCGCCGAGCTTTCATCTCCGCCAGGCTTTTGGAACACCAAAGTCTTTGAAACCCACGCCAACTCTTCGGCTTCGCAGTCTAACCCGCCAACTTCTTTAAACAAGTTCCTCAAGTCCAACTCGGAATACGCGCGGTAGTACGGTTCGTGGCTAAAAACTGGAAAGTTCTCCAACGCTTGGTCGATTTCTTTTTCCATGTTCATTCTCTTCCCGTCGCCTCTTTGCGCCGAGTCGACGAAGAACAACTTACCACCCGGTTTCAAAACTCTCGACATTTCTTTGACGACGTTCTTTTGCGCCTCTGGCGGCAATTCGTGGAACAAGTACACGCACGTGACCGCATCGAACGAGCCGTCCTCAAGAGTGCTCATATCTTCCGCGTTGGCTTCTAAAAGCGTCAACTTGCCGCCGTTCTTGTCGAACGCTTTGTGGTTGTCTCTCGTTTTTGCTAAATAAAACGGACTCAAATCTTGCGCCGTGCACTCCAATTCCGGGTTGTTGTCTCTGACAAACGTGAGGAATCGCCCGGTGCCCGTGGCCACGTCCAACAACTTTGCGTTTTTCTTTTGCGACTTCAAGTACTTGTTTAAGTGCGGCAAGCATCGTCGTCTCATGGCATCCGCGGAGCCTAAAAACAAAGTCTCGACTTGGAAATCGTACAATCTCGCGGACTCGTTGGACAACCACCCGTCGGTCTGGTAGTGGAAGTTTTGCGCGTAGTACTTCGGGTACCTTTTCTCGTCGATTTCAAACGTGCTCAAAAGATCTTGCCCGCCGTCTTTGCGTTGCCTTCTCGGTTGCACTTTTTGTTGTTGATCGCGAATGTTATCTCTGGACATTCTCAACACTTGCAATAAGTTCGTTTGGTAGGACGGCGCGGTAACCGGGTTCATATCGTACGGAAACTTGTACTCTTCGTTTTCGATGAGTTCCATTTCTTCTCTGAACACGCTCAAAATAGCGGACATGTGCGCCTCGAGAAACGCAGAAACGTCTCTCGCCGCTTCTTCCGTCATGCCTTCGGATTCTTTTTCCGGGGAGTTACCGGCTGTGGTTAAGTTTGCATCCGCAGCTCTGACCATTGGTCGAATCGTATCTTCAAACGGTTTCGTGTCGATGTTATTTTCTTCCAACAAAATCTTCGCCACGGCGCTCGCCACGCCGACGCCGTCGACGTCCGCTCGAGACCCGCCTCTGGAAGCGACAACCCCGTTCGTTAAAAAGAACAAGAATCGCGCCGATACAGCGGCGGTATATTGCGCCCTGAAGACGTTCTTTTGAACGTCTTTCGGGATGGAATCTTCCATGGTTTTCGCAAACTGTCGCGCGATTTGCGCGATGGCGTCTTGTTGTTGCGAAGAAGAAGAAGAGGAAGAAGAGGAAGAGGAAGAAGAAGCATTTGGCAGCTCAAATTTCGGTAACTCTGGCAACTGCGGTAAATCAATCGTCCCGAACGGCGTTTCAATTTTGTTCGACGACGACGACGAAGGTGCTTCCGTGTCCATGGCGTTTAATCGAAAATTGGATGCTCTTTTCAAACCGCCGCCGCCCATTTCAAAGGCACTCGCTCTCGCGCGCGTCGTCGTCGTTAATGGATTACTCCTCTTCGACGAAGGTGCCGCCTTTGTGTTTTTCGCCCACTTTTGAGCGGCTGCTTTGACTCGCCTCGTCGACGCGAACGGAGTCGTTTTTGTCGTCGTCGTGGAATTCATCGCGAGAACAGAAGAAGAA
>Ga0257106_1000111_pt1 | contig 49798 bp, 45 predicted proteins | sample LP_taG_3_FD_190177 | JGI IMG/M metagenome (GOLD analysis project Ga0257106, IMG submission 190177) | Marine microbial communities from Northeast Subartic Pacific Ocean, Canada - LP_J_2011_P26_10m | ecosystem: Environmental > Aquatic > Marine > Oceanic | place: Canada: Northeast Subartic Pacific...
AAGAATTAGACGACGACGTAAACGACGACGCCATGATGATGATGATTCTCCTCCTCCTCTTCTTCACTCCGCTGCTTCGCGAGGAAAAGCGCTCCCGTGTACGCGCTCTTTTTGCGCGCGCGTAAGTATATGTATTTTCTTTCTTTTTTTTTTAAGAAGAAAATTTAAGCGAAAGGGAAAAGTGTCTCTCTCTCTTTCTCTCTCTTTCTTATCTCTTCTCGTTGCCTGTTCTCCTCTCGATAAACAAAGCGTATTGTTCGTCCGTTGGTTCTGGAGACCCTTTTTCGAGCAAGTAGTTTTCGCACTCGGGGTGCTCGAAGTAACGAGCGCAGGCGATGTATCGCCAGTCGTTCAGAGGCGCTTTCGCCTCTTCGATTAAGTATTTGATACAATCGAGGCGGCCATACATTGCAGCGGTTGCCACGCAGTAAGGCTTCAAATCATCCGATATCTTTCGTTCTTCAACGAAATATCTCAAGATGTCTATGCGACCCTTTCCTGCTGCCTGACGTGCCGCATCTCCTTCCGTCTTTCGCGAAGGTTTCACTTTGTCGACAAGAAATCGAACACAGTCGAGGTGTCCTCCAATAGCAGCTTGTTTACACGACGCTTCTTCATCACACGGGCAATCGTTAGAGAAACAGTACTTGAGCATCTCGAGATTACCTATATCTGCTGCCGCATTAATCATCTCTTCATCCCAATCGCACTGTTTCACTTCTCTCGCCCACTTGAGGAACTCGAGTTTGTTCGTGTGAGCAACTTGCCAACAAAACCAAGCTTGATCCATCACATCTCCATCTCTATCTTTCTCTCCCCAGGGCATGCGATTCCACGCCCATTTCAACGTCGAAATGGATGAACATTCGTGAACACCCCAATCTAATCCCGATACGTCTACCCCGGCGTACGCAAGCACACCCCGACTCTCACTATTCACCTCTGAAAAGAAATATCGATCTGTCCTATTCAATTTCGAAATCACATGCGAGACAAACACATCCTTGTGATGCAACACCAACCCGGTCCACAACTTGCTCGGTCCAAGCTTCAACCGCTCCATTTCCAAAGCGAGCTCTTCTTTCTCTTTCCTCTTCTTCCTCTTCTGCGCTCCAGAGAGTTGCTTCTTCCCCATGATGATGATGATTATAGTATTCTGACCTGATGAATTTGCTTTCTTTTTTGTCTCGTATTTTCTCCATTTGTGACGGCGCATTGAATACACAAATAAAAACACGTTATACTTTTGCTTTCAAAGACAACAACACAAAGAGCAAACAAACGCGGGAACAACAACGCATCAATACTACTACTACTAACACTAATAATGCGAGAACGAAGCGAATCCAGAGAAAGGAACGACGATTGGAATCGCGACGAGAATAATAACAACATAAACAACGATGACGATCATCATCGACGGGTGGAAAAGATTCCAATTTGGACGAGACGACGGCCGACCGGTTTCGACGTCATGCCCGAAGGTAAACATCTCTTTTACTCTCTCTCAGTTTTAACAGCAACTCACGAATCTCTCTTCTTTCATCGAATCATCACAGAAGGCGCGGACGACGAGAACAACAACAAGAACAAATCAAACATAAATCCTTACAACAACAACGGGAACAATGCGAATAACATGAACCCGCACATCAGAGCGCAAAAAATCACCAGTCACATCCTCGAAGAAGCGCAAGCGACGAGACACGCGAGACGAGTATACGTCGGCGGGTTTCCGCCGAACGTTTCGGAAGTGCGCGTGGCGGATTTTTTCAACAACGCGTTGATGGCGGTTGGAGGCATAGCGGAAACGCAAACGGAAGGGAACGCGAATCCAGTCGTGAACGTGTACATGAACCACGAGAAACATTTCGCGTTCGTAGAGTTTCGGAACGCGGAAGAGACGTCGAATTGTATGGCTTTAGACTCGATTTCGTTCGATTCGTCGCAGCTGAGAGTGAGGAGACCGAACGATTACAATCAACCGGCGGCGATGAAGTTAGGGCCGATCGTGCCGAATATTAAGATGAATTTAGAAGCGATTGGTTTGTCGAACGAAGTTTTGCAGAGAATGCAATCTGGAGTCGCGTCTGGGCAAAATAACGGTAACGCGAATGGATCCAACGTCGCCGATCCGAACGAAGATCGCGTGTTTGTCGGAGGCTTGCCGTATTTCTTAACCGAAGCGCAAATACGCGAGCTGTTAGAAGCGTTTGGTCCAATCACTAGGTTTGATTTAGTCAGAGATAGAGATACCGGAGGATCGAAAGGCTACGGGTTTGTCGTGTACAGAGATGGCCCGGCGATTACCGATATCGCCATCCAAGGTTTACACGGCATGCAAATGGGCGATAAACAGTTAACCGTGAGAAGAGCGAACGCGACGCTAGAACGAATGCAACAAGAACAACGAGCAGCGTTACAACAGCAGCAACAGCAACATCAGTTATTAGGTAACGGTGGCGCGGCGGCGCAATTTCTTCCGCAATCTACCGCTCCTGCTGCGCCCGAGGTAGATGAAAATGCGACGGAATGTTTAGTCTTGAAAAACATGGGCATCAAAGACGAAGAGTTGAACGATCCGGAGGAGTACGAAATCATCGTCGAGGATACGCAGGAAGAGTGCGAAAAGTTCGGGAAGGTTCTGGGGATGAAGATCCCAAAACCACCGTCGAAGAGCGCGGGTGTGGTGTTTGTGCGTTTTGAAACCGCAGAGAGCGCGAGAAAAGCGAGGAAGAGTCTAAACGGGAGAAAGTTCGCCGGTAATATCGTGAGCGCTCAGTACGACTCGATCGAAACGTACGAGAAGCACGATTCGTGATGAAACACACAAAATTTTACCGCTATTCAATTCAAGGCTATACCCCTATTCAAAACTACTACTACTACTACTACTACTACTACTACTACTACTATACTCTCTTTCTCTACTTCTTCCTAAACGCCTTCTCGTACGCCAATTTTTGCTTTTCCAATAACTCTTTCTTCTGCTTTTCGAATTTCATCAAAGCCGCCTCGCCGTATTTCGTTTTCGTTTTCGAAGTCGAAGCGCTTTTTGAATCGTCTTCCTCTTCCTCGTCGTTTAAGAAATCGTCCAAACTCTTCTCTTTCTTCTTCGAAACAGCCTTCAAGACGTCTTTTTCTTCCACGACGTCGCCTTTTAACGATAAGAACGCGTCGTCCTCGTCCTCTTTTCCTTTCGAAGCGCCAACGCCGCCCTTCTCAACCGCCGCTTCCTTCTTCAACTTCTTCTTCAACTCCAGCACTGCTTTCACCCCTTCCCGGTGTCGCTCTTCCTCCATCGCCACTTCTTCGTCCCTTTTCATCAACTTCTCGCGTTTTTCGTCTAACATTTTACACAACTCCGCTTCCATCAGTAACCGTTCGACTGTCGTTTTCTCGTCTTTCGTATCTTTCATCGCTTTGAGGGAGCGAGTCAGAGCTTCCATGTGTTCCAAAGTTTGCGATAAGTTCGAGTGCCTTTGCTCGGTTCGCAGTGAATTCTGTTCGCACAAAACGCGCAGTTTCACTATCGTCAATCGTGCGTATGTGTGCATATCATTATAATAAGTCAATAAGAGAGAGAAAAGATACATGTTTACCGGTGAGATTGAGCAACACATCCACTCTGGATTTCCCGTGGAGAAACATCACGTCGATGACGTTCGCGAGCGATTCGGTTTCCACGTCGTGGAGGAAACGCGCGATGCCGCCTTCGTAGAACGACGCAGAGGTTGTTGCTTCTTTTTCTTGTTCTTTGTCTCGCTGTCGCCGAAAAAGCTGCTGCTCCTGAGGAGGAGGAGGAGGAGGAGGAGAATTCATATCGTCAGTGCGTCAGACGACAGAGGAGCGAAAGTGTGAAGCATTCGTATACGTAAGTATTATTATTCAAAGAAGTCTAAGTCTGATTCTGAATCTAATTCTGATTCTAAATGGCCTGGCACGTGTAACTCTCCATCTTCGTATCGCCAACCATCTGGTAATGGACAGTTATTGTCGAGGAGGTATTGTACACATTCGGGTTGGTTGTTCATGCGTGCGCAGAATACGGCCTGAGAGTTCCACGGCGCTTTGGCGGTTTCGTGCAAGTACTTCAAACAGTCTAAGTGACCTTTCTCGGCCGCATATAAATACGCAAGTTCGTGAAATTCATCGTACTTACGCTCAACAAGATATTCGAGTATGTGGAGATGACCATTTTGAGCCGCTCTCGTGGCAGTCCAAGAATCCCAAGGCAATTTGACTTCTTCGCGTAAGTATTTGAGTACCTCGAGATGACCGCATCGGGCAGCACTTCCACACGGCATCCCATCCTCATCAATCAACTCATTTGCAACGCAATACTTGACCATTTCCAGATTGCCTTGTTCTGCGGCCGCATTAATCGTCTCTTCATCCCACTCACACTTTTTCTCCTCTCGTATCCACTTGAGCAACTCGAGTTTATTCGTTTTAGCAACTTGCAAGTAGAAATCTGTTTCGTCTTTCCAGCCACTCGGCCACAGCGATTTATTTTCCCACGCGAATTCCAACGTCGATATCGAGGACATCTCTTTAAATATGAAACTCTTCTTCAACGCCCCCTTGCGAGAGGATCTCTTAATCAACGCTCTCGTCTTCTCATTCACTCCGTGCAAGAATTTCACATCCGTTCCATTCAGTCTCGGCAAGATATGCGTGAAACAAATATCGTCGTTATCCACGATCACATCCCACAACGAAGCGTCTCTTTTTCTTTTCCGACCTCCTCTTCCTCCTCGAGCAGTGTTCATCGTCGCCTAAATTCCAGGAGATGAGGAGATGAGGAGCCTTGTTGCGGTTTCTTTGTATTCGCGCGCGTTTAGTATCCAAATGGTCTGACGATTTGCGCCACAACTTTCCCCAACATTAGATATAACAAAACACATTGTATTTGGCTGGACCATAGATCGTAACGGCGCACAAGCGATAAACGCATCGTGGGGATTACGTAACGAACCGAAGAGTAGTCATGGAAGAGTACTGCTCATCGTTTATATGAACTGAGTGGTGGAACATCATCACGAGACAAAACGAATAAGAAAGAAGAATTTTAAGTGCGAAGCTTTGTGAGAAGAAGCTGATGGGGATATCCGGCGCGCAGAAAAGGAAGAAGAAAAAGGAGAAAGAAGAGCTCGCTTTGGAAATGGAGCGGTTGAAGCTTGGGCCGACCAAGTTGTGGACCGGGTTGGTGTTGCATCATAAAGATGTTTTTGTCTCGCATGTGATTCCGAAATTGAATAGGACAGATCGGTGGTTCTTTTCAGAGGTGAATAGAGAGAGTCGGGGTGTGCTTGCGTACGCCGGGGTAAACGTATCGAAAACCGGTTTGTGTATTCACGAATGTTCATCCATTTCGACGTTGGAATTGGCGTGGAATCACATTCCCTGGGGAGAGAAATTTGAAGATGGAAGAGTGCTAGATCAAGTCTGGTTTTGTTGGCAAGTAGCTACAACGAACAAACTCGAGTTGCTCAAGTGGGCGAGAGAAGTGAAACATTGCGAGTGGGAGGAACAGACGATTAATCAGGCAGCACGTAGAGAAAATCTCGAGATGCTGAAGTACTGCTTCTCTAATGGTTGCCCGTGTGATGAAGAAGCGTCGTGTAAAGTAGCTGCTGCTATAGGACACCTCGACTGTCTTCGATTTCTTTTCGACAAACTGAAACCTTCGCGAAAGACGGAAGGAGAAGCGGTATATCAGGCAGCATGCGGTGGTCACATGGACATCTTGAAATATTTCGTCGAAGAAAGAAAGATATCTGATGAGAGAAAGGGCGAATGCGTGGAAAACGCTGCATGGTATGGCCGCCTCGATTGCCTCAAATACTTAGTCGAAGAGGCGAAAGTGCCTCTTGACAACTGGCAACACGTCGCTTTCGCTCGTTACAAAGAGCGCCCCGACTGCGAAAACTACTTGCTCGAAAAAGGGTCTCCAGAACCAACGGACGAAGAATACGCTTTCTGTGTCCAAGACATGAAAGAAAAAAAGCAGTAGAACACCAAGAGCAGCTTCGTCCCAAGCGGTTCCCCGCGGCGGCGGCGAACCGCTTGGGACGAAGCTGAAACGAATACGAGAGAGAGAGAGAGAGAAAGAGAGACTTACCACCCCGCGCGGAAGTACCACCGGGACCAGATAGACTACGACTAAAATCTGGTCAGTTAACTCTATTCGTACACAAACCAACCGCAGTTATAGCGTTACGTGCACTACTCGTCGCCATTTGAACTGCGACTGTTGTATGGCGCATCGTACCTTTCGCTCGTATTAAAAATCTTCAGTCTTTTCTTCCTTTTTGCTTCGTCACAACAAAACACTTGAAACAAACATGTCACTTAACTCCTCCTTCTGTTCTGTCTCGAAGACCACCACCTTCCCTCATAAACAGAGCGACAATAAAAGCGCTATTTTTTGTTCCTCTTTGTCTTCTTCCACCACCACCCGCGCGAGTTTTATTCAAAGTCAACGGGGAAGTTTAAGAATGCATCGGCGGTTTTCGAATTCCAACGCGCTAAGGAATAAGAAGACCAACGAGGGACTTCTTAATACTAAAGCGAGGACGGTAACGATGTCCTCCTCGAACGAAGAACAAGAAATGAAAGATATACAAATTACGCTCGTGGATTGTTTCGTTTCGAACGCTGATGAAAACAACCGAGAAAAGATGAAATCGGAGACGAGGCGAAACGCACAAGAATCCATCATGGAGCTGGAAAACGCGCGTTTCGACGCGTTGCGTAAAGACAACCAATTCGTCTTAGTGGAAATATTTAAAGGGAAAGAAGCAATCTCTGAGCATAAGAATGAACCGCACTATAAAAACTGGAACAAAAACGTGGAGTCTTTCATGTCGAAACCTCGGGAGAAGAGAAGTTACGCGCCGGTGTTTCCGACCAACGAGGATTGGAACCAGGTGAACACGCCTTTGCAAATCGATGAGAACGGGCAACAGATTGAAGTTTTGGAAGGGTCTGGGACGTCGGTCGCGTGCCACGTGACGATTACCGTGCATAAGAAAGACTGCGCCGCGTTTGAGAAGATTTCGATGGAAAACGCGATTTCCTCCAAGCTCGAAGAGGACGGCGGGTGTTTACGATTTGACATTTTCAAAAGAATTTTTAGCGAAGAAGACGAAAACGAAAACGACTCCGCGGAAGAATACTTGTTCGCGGAAGTCTTCCGGGACCCTCAAGCCCAAACATTCCACTCTCAAACTCAGCACTCGCAAAACTGGAAAACCAAAGTCGAACCGATGATGGCCAAGGCGCGGACGTGGATTCAATTCGACGAAGTCGTGTTCCCGATGGACGATAAAATGTGGGCCGACGGCGACGCGTGCGAGGAAGCTTGCGAAATGGCTTGGTAATACTACTACTAACAACAACAGAAGAGCGCATCTAAAGCAGCGGCACTTACTCGTCACTGATGAAAGAGAACGAGATGCTCATAAAACGGATGATAATGATGAAGAGAAAGACATTTACATTAGCGTATATTTATTATCTACTCCTCACAACAAGTTCGTCATCTCACATGCGCTCGAGCATTCCCGCGCGGTTACTACTCCCTTCTCTTCAAAAACATCATCCAAAAGGAATAAGAATACGAGCAAAAGTTCCCCTCGACACCATGAGCGCAGAAGAAGAGAAACCTTTATTCTCGGACGCAACCGGCGAAGCGTTAAACGCCTCCGCCTTGAAATTGGTCCGGGAAGCGACTTCTTTAGATACAAATGTAAGCGCAGATGATGATGACATGAACGACGATCCTGAATCCATGCGATGGATTGAAACGGTGAAAATGACACCTGGTAAACACAAGTACGTCCTGATGAAAGTGTATAACGAAGAAAATGGAGAGAAAAAGTTACTCGTCCGTTCGTACGCGAAGTGTTCGTACCACGCGGAGAACTTTCAAGAGGCGATGAGAGAACTGAGAAAAGACGAGCGGATTATGAATATAAAAGCCTACGTCATTGGTGGCGGACGGATAGAGTACGACGTGAAGAGGAAAAGCGTGAACGTGTACGGATATTCGATGACGTTCGGGAGAACGCCCGGGTGTAACAAAAAGACGATGGAAATCATTCGGAAACGCTTCGCGGAGGATGGCGGTTTCGATGGCGGCGGTCCTCTCGCGGAATGCAAATGGTCGGACGAGGGGTATTAGTTTTCTCTCTCTGTTTTAAACTCGCGCGCTATTGCTATTACTGTACACTTTACTACCAACTCTCGAAATTACCAAAGCCTCCTGTTCTTTTCGCGGATGTTGATGTCACTTTCGCTTTCTTGCGTCGTCGTTCTTCTTCTTCTATTTCTTCCGAATTCATAAACTTCGTCGCGTTTACATTCGCCGTCGATCCAGTCACGAATCGACCGATGCCAGACCCGACTATTTTAGGACCCATCTTTTTCTTCTTTTCTTCCTCTTCTTCCATTTTTTTCTCCGTGTTTGTTTTGACCGCCATCGTCGCATTGGTGGTCTTAAAATCGTCGTCGGCGACGCCTCGTCGTTCCTCGTACTCCTTCTCCAATTTTGTCCACGGGTTTTGATGAACCGTCGTCTTTTCGATGATGATATCCACGCCTGGTTTCTCGGGATGTTTATCGTCTACTTCGATATCTTCCAACTCGTCCAATACTTTCAAACCTCCGACGACTCTGCCAAAGATTGTGTGTTTTCCGTCTAAGTGCGTCAAATTCTTCCCGTACGTGATGAAGAATTGCGAATTGTTCGTGTCTTTACCTTTGTTCGCCATGGAGACGATGCCGCGTTCTTTGTGACTCAACACGCCTTTTTGTAAACCAAACTCGTCTTTAAATGTTTCGCCGTATATGGAGAAGCCTTTCTTCCCGGTTCCGGTTGGATCGCCGCCTTGAATCATAAAATTCGGGACGTTGCGATGGAATTTCACGCCGTCGTAAAAACCCTTCTCGCACAGATGGAGAAAGTTTTCGCACGTTCTCGGCGCGATACCGCAGTGAAGTTCAAGGTTGAGAGAACCAAACTGTTGAATGTCGAGACTGACGTAGCCTTTCTCGCCTTTTTTGGGATTCAGAAACACAGGTTTCTTCTCTTTGCCGCCTTTCAATCCTTCGCCGCCGATTGTGGACGTGAAGCCCATGGCTTGTTTACCGTCCGAGCGAGAGTGATTTTCTTCGAATCTTCGAGGTTTGAGAAAGCGTTTCATAGAGTTCAAGAAACGTTGGCGTTCCTCCTCTGAAGGTCGTTTCAAGAAGTAATCGCGATCACTGACGCCTTTTTTCGAGTAATCGACGGGTTCCGCGCTCGAAAACGTCGCCGCGCCGGGCGCGAATTTCACCACGTCCGCCGCGTGCGGTTTGTCCGCATACTGGTGAAGCTTCTTCAAATCTACTTTTATATCTTCGTCGTCGTCGTTGTTTCTAGCATCGTTCGCTTTTTTCATCTCCATCTCCGCGACTTTCCCTCCGCCGCCACCTCTAAAAGCCTCTTTCGCTTCCTTCGTTTTCAACGCATCCAACGCTCTCTTCACGTCTTCTGACATCGCGTCCGCGTTGATGCTTCCTCCTTCTTTCTTCACGCCGCCTTTACTCCCGATAAAGTTCGCGCCTTTTTTCGTGATCACGTGGTCCATCTTTTCTAACATTCTATTTCTATCGCCGCCGCCTTCTCGCGCGTTGGTCGTCGTCGCCATCGGATCTTGAACGATTAACAAATCATCCCTCGTAATCTTCTCGTCCGTCATCAAATCGCGCCATCTTTTCGGCTTTATCACCAACTCCTCGATCGCTTTGTAACTGTACGCGTACCCTATAATAAAGAAGAAGAAAGAAAGAAAAATGTTGCGTTGTTGTCAGTGAAAAACATGCATCCGCGAATCGTCTCGAACCGCCATCCCAAAGAGCATCCGGCATCCGGCATCCGTCGTCGCGGGCGAATCAAACGAAGAAAGAACTTCATTCGCCCAAAAGTCGAATCCAATCCAACGAAATACAGCAACGTTAGTAATATACGCGAAAAGAACGAGAGCAAAACCGAAATCGTCTGCATCGTCTGCATCGTCGTCGAGCGCGTACAACAGAGAGACAACACCCAAATGTCTCTTAAACCGTACCGGAACGTTTCACGACGCAAATCTTCGTCGAATCCGTAAACTCGCTGCCTAAGATTGGACACTCGTACGTAAAATCTTTGTTCCCTTCACTTTTCTTCAGTTTCAGTTCTTTCAGGTCCTTTATTTGCATGTTTCGGCCGGTGATTGGATCCTGTTTATGTTTCAAAGCGTAGGGGAAAATGTTTTCCAAATCGTAAATCGCGCCGGAATTGACATCAAAAACAGGCGTTTCGAACGGTAAAAAGGACAACGCGCAACAGTTGAACGGGAGTTTCTTTAAAGGCGCGTTGACCGAGGCGTTTTTTTTGCCACCGCCGTCGAGTTTCCACTCGGTGGCGGTGACGTAGCCACGGTCTTTGGCGGCTGATTTCTTTGCGCCCATTTTGTGTGTGAGAAAAAATGTGAAGATTTTAAGAAAGACGTGAAGAAGAATGATTATAATGCTCACGTAAACTCGAAAGATTGATTCGCAAAACAGAAGAGCGGGTCTTGTTGTTCTCGTGTTGTTGGTTTCTTGTGTGTGTGTGTGTGTGTGTGTGTGTGTGTGTGTATATCAAAAATTGAGATCCTCGTTTTTGTTCTCGCTTTCCCGCCGCCCGCCGCGGGGAACCGCTTGGGACGAAGCTGCTCTTGGTGTTTTAGTGCTGCTCTTTCATGTCTTGGACAAAGTCAGCGTATTCTTCGTCCGTTGGTTCTGGAGACCCTTTTTCGAGCAAGTAGTTTTCGCAGTCGGTGTGCTCTTTGTAACGAGCGTAAGCGATGTTTTGCCAGCGGTTAAGAGGCGCTTTCGCCTCTTCGACTAAGTATTTGAGACAATCGAGCCGGCCATGTATTGCAGCGTTTCCCACGCAAATCTTCAAATCATCCGATATCTTTCTTTCTTCGACGAAATATTTCAAGATGTCTAAGTGACCATTGCATGCTGCCTGTCGTGCCGCTTCTTCTTCCGTCTTTCGCGAAGGTTTCACTTTGTCGAAAAGAAATTGAACACAGTCGAGGTGTCCTCCAATAGCAGCTTGTTTACACGAAGCGTTTTCATCACACGGGCAACCATTAGAGAAGCAGTACTTCAGCATCTCGAGATTACCTTTATCTGCTGCCGAAGTAATCGTCTCTTCATCCCACTCGCACTGTTTCACTTCTCTCGCCCACTTGAGCAACTCGAGTTTATTCGTTGCAGCAACTTCCTCGCAAAACCAGGCTTGATCTATCACGTTTCCTTCCTCATCTTTCTCTCCCCAGGGTATGTTATTCCACTCCCATTCCAACGTCGAAATTGATGAACATTCCCAAACACCCGCACTTAATCCCGATACGTTTACCCCGGCATACTTAAGCACATCTTGACTCTCACTATTCACCTTTGAAAAGAAAAACTGATCTGTCCTATTCAATTTCGGAATCACATGCGAGACAAAAATATCTTTATGATGCAACACCAACCCGGTCCACAACTTGGTCGGTCCAAGCTCCAACCTCTCCATATCCGTTAAAGCTTTTTCGCTCTCCTTCCTCTTCTTCCTCTTCTGCGCTCCAGATACCTTTTCCCCCATTCTTATTTTATTAATATCTACTAATATTGTCAAGAGAGAAGCGAGACATGCGAGAAAAAAGTCCACTTGAAAAAATGTCCGTTTTATCTAAAACGCCAACTTTGAAGACTTCTTTCAGATATCAATTCGACCAATAATCACAAAAAATTTGACATCAATCGATCAATGTCTTCCGTGACTCTCCACCGACGTGCATATCGCTTCTTTTTATTCACTTCTGCATACATCCAGAGAGCGTCAAAGATGGTCATTTCCCCCTAAAATTCGTATTTTGAGTAAAAACTCAAACAAAAAATTCCTCAAAATTTCCAGTAAGAGAGTCATCATGTCCTCCGTCGGGTTAGGCAAAGGCGTCGGAATACCGGTCAAACTGATGCACGAGAGCGAAGGACACGTGATTACGGTACCATTACTACACTCTTTTCTCTCTTTTTCTCTCTGTCTGTCTCTTTAATGTTGTTTTTGTGTGTGTTCTTTATTAGGGAAAATTCGATCGCTCAAAATGGTTCAAAAGAGCCGCCAAGTTGAGAGAAGGTTTACGAGAGACTACGAACGCGATCATTTTCATCCTCGTCGTCGTCGTGACATTATTATTAGTAGTAGTATTATTAACAATAAGCGCTAACGAAAACGTTTCTTTTATGCGCACAACAGGTTGAACTGAAATCCGGAGAATTGTACCGAGGAACTCTGGTGGAAGCAGAGGATAACTGGAACTGTCAACTGACGAACGTGTCGCACACCGCCAGGGACGGTAAGACGTTTTTATTCTCATTTCGATGTTTCGTTTCTCTCTCTCTCTTTCTCTCTCTTTCTGACGCGAAAATGTATTCTCTTACTCTTCTTTATCGTCGTCGTTTACGAACTAAAGGGAAACACTCGTCGTTGGAAAACTGTTACTTGCGAGGATCGAAAATCCGGATGGTTATCGTGCCGGATATGTTGAAAAACGCGCCGATGTTTAAGAAAATCGATCCGAGGACGAAGAGCGTGTTAGCCGGAGGCGGGAAGAAGTGATCCGGATGGATTTAATGAAGAAGAATAGAGCATATGTGATGTAATTTTACGAATATAATACCAAAGAAGGAGAAGGATTGAAGATGAAACTCTTTCGGGTTCAATCAATCGCGCGCCCAGGCGGGCGATCGATCGTTCGCCGGCGAAAGGCGAGAGGAGCGCCGTCGAGTCGCGCTGTGTGTCCCATTCGTTCCGTTCGTGTGCGGATGCTGCTTTTTCTGCTGCTCCGATTCCTTCTCTCTGCTAACACTATTTCTTCGTTTACTACTCTTCATACCTGGCGACGACGCCTTCTTCTTTGTCGTCGTCTGAATCGTCGTCGCGCTTTCGTCGTGCTTGTAAATGTCGTACACGTGTTCTTGAACCATGTGCACTAAATAGAACAAGCAATGGAGAGGAACTAAATACGGCAGATGTTCTCTAAACGATTCGTTCTTGTGGAACCCGAGTAACCCGACGATGCTCCCGACAATCATCGGGTGTGGGATGCCTAGATTGTACGGAAACCCGTCCACAAAGTTTGGCGCGCATTCGCCGAGCTCGACGCCAAAGTACGTTTGGTCCACGCCTAACGCGTACGCCGCGGAGAAGGATAACGAGTACCCACCGAGAATCATCGCTAACGAAATCAAATCGTATTCGAAATACTTGATGAAGTAATTATACCCCAAATGACACAAAGCGATGGTTTTGAAAAACACGACGTTTCGTTTAAACGTCCCAAAGTTAATCCCTTCTCGAATTTGGTACGTCGCGATGTACATGCAATAGTGCGTGTACGAGGTGAACGCCAAAAAGAAGTGTTCGTGAATGAAGTTTTTACCGACGTAATACGCCAATACGACGGCGACGATGGAGTTCAACCCGGCTCTTTTCTCCAACTCAAACACCGACCTCGTGACGAATAAGACCATGAACGCCATGAATTTCCAAAACCAATTCGACGGCGCGATTGTGTTCAAGAACAAGTTCCTCGCCGCCCAGTTATAAAACGACGCCAATTTCGCTAGAAATCTTCCCAGGAAACCAAAACATCTCGGGTACACGACGTAGTGTAACTTCATCGTGACTCTTCGATCCGTATTTCTCGTCGGCAAATCGCGAATGATGTGAATTTCGCGGTGGTAATCGAAACCAACCACGTCGCCGTCGGATAAACACGACCCCGAACCTTCCATCGGGAAAATAGTTTCCACCTGCTTATTTTCGTTGACGGCAACCATGCACCTATAAACGAAACACCACGGATATACCGACCACGGTCCGTCGCAGTGTTCCATGTAAAACACCGTGTCGCTGTTGAAATTATGGTGAGAACTCGCGACGTAGATTTCATTCATGGAATAAATCGGTTCCACCGCCCACGCGTCCGAGCGAAACTTCTTCGCAAACATCCCCGCGATCGCCTCGCTGTCGATGATAGTATCGAACGCTTTTTTCGTTTTCCCTTTCAATTTCTCAAACCACCAGTGCGCGGTTCGATCTCTCGACGGATTTTCCTTCGACACGAAATCGTAAATATCTCTCAAAGCGTTCGTCTCTTTCGCTCCGGTCAGTTTACATCGCAACAAATAGTTATGCGCGACGATCCAACTCAAGAGAGGAACGTCTCTCGTCTGCCACAACGCGTCGAAGCACAAAGGTAACAAAAAATACGCGTGTTCGATTAACAGCGATTGCCAATTTTGGAGATTCTCTTTTGAGGAGGACATGTAGCTTTGCTGGTACGTCTTCTCGAACGTAATCACGTGCGCGAGCTCTTGACCGACGTACCCGCACGCGAACAACATCGCGCACTGTTTCAAGTTTGTCACGTACTTAAACTCAACTAAATATTCGCTCAAAAGAGACATTCCAACGAGTGAAATCCACGTGAACAGTAGCGTCGTCCCTTTGTATTTCGTCGCGCGCTTTCCTTGGTCTCCTTCATCAAAGTGAAACGTCGTCGTCATCGTCTTCTTTACCACACCCATCGTTCTCGGTAAACTCATCGCGTATATCAAAACGAGCGTCCTGTATAACCACTTCTTATCCTCCGCGAGTAAAATCAAAGAAACTGCGATTGAAACGAGCATCGCTGGCGTCGTGATCAGGTGTAAAAAAACGTTCAATCCGTTCGAATGAAATTCGCGGAACTTTGTTGCGGTGACGTCGAACGATACAGACGATGTCTTTGCCGTCGTCTTCTTCATCGTATTCGCGTGAAAGTGGTGTTACGATGGTCTTCGTCACAGAAGTGCACGTTTTGAGTGTTTGTGTGCGAAAAGAAAGAGCGAAAGCGCGGAGAAAGAGCGCGAATAAATGAGGCTTAAAATTGGAATATTCGTACGTTTAAAAGGGCGGAAGTGACTCACATTTTCCTCTCGTATTAGAGCGAGAATACGCGTTTCTCTCGCTCTCGTCTCTTTGTCTCTCTTTTTCTCTGATTCTGTTCTTACCAGAGTTTAGTACATGTCTCTCTTTTTCTCTGATTCTGTTATTACACGAGTTTACTATATACTACTTTTGGAGGATGGTTTGTTGTTTGCGTTTTCCGCCTCTCTCAGTATACTATTGCGAGCGTTTCTCTCGCAACGTCTCTTTCTCTCTCTAATTCTGTTATTACATTAAGTTTTATTCTGATTCTGATTCTGATTCCACGATATGTAACTCTCCATCTTCGTAAGACCAGCCTTCTGGTAGAGGACAGTTGTTGTCGAGGAGGTATTGTAAACATTCGGGGTGGTTGTTCTTGTGTGTCCAGAATACGGCGTCCTCGTCCCACTGCGCTTTGGCGGTTTCGCGCAAGTACTTCAAACAGTCTAAGTGACCGTTCCTGGCCGCAACCTCACACGCATCTTCGTCATATTTATCAAATTTACGCTCAACAAGATATTCAAGTATATGAAGATGACCATTTGCAGCCGCCAAAAAGGCAGTGAGCGAATCCCAAGGCGCTTTGACTTCTTCGCGTAAGTATTTGAGTACCTCGAGATGACCGTTTTCGGCAGCACTTGCACACGTAAACTCATCGATAGGACACTCATTTGCAACGCAATACTTGACCATTTCCATATTACCATGATATGCGGCCACACTAATCGTCTCTTCATTCCAATCACACTTTTTCTCCTCTCGCGCCCACTTGAGCAACTCGAGCTTATTCGGGGAAGCAACTGTCTGGCAGAACGCAACTGTCTGGCAGAAACATGGTTCGCCAACGCTTTGCCCCAGCGCAAATTCAAATATATTCTCCCTATTCTCCCAAGCAACTTCCAAAGTCGATATCGACGACATCTCGTTCACTTTAAACTTCCCTTCCAACTCCCCCTTGCGAGATGATCTCTTAATCAACGCTCTCGTTTCACCATTCACTCCGTACAAGAATTTAAGATCCGTCGAATTCAATCTCGGAAGAATATGAGTGAAACAAATATCGTCGCACTTCACGATCAAATCCCACAACAAAGAAGAATCTCTCTGACCAACCTTCCTCTTCCTCGATCTCGTCATCACGACGCCTTTTTCTCCCGACATCATCGTCAAAAGTTTCTTTTAGAAAACATTATTTTATATTCAAATCGAGCGTCTTTAACGTGTGTTGAAATGAAGGATTTTCTTCGTTCATATGTAAAACGCGCTAAACGTTTAAATATATATATAACACGTAACATACTACACATAACATATACAACTACTACCGCACTACCATACTTTTATTTCGTATTCCCCTTTCTTTCTTTCGGCAAGCGGCTGTCTTTTAAAAACTTTTGGTACTCTTTGTTCATCTTATCGTACTCTTTCTCGTCCCAACCAGATTCGTTGTTTGAACTCGCTTTTTTTAAGGACGCGTTCATCTCTCGCACCTCGTCGAACTCGTCGTCTTGCGAGGCGGAGGATAAGCGCTTCGAGGTGTCACTTTTGGTGATTGTTTTCGCGGTTTTGGAGGTGCGGTTGCCGAGGAGTTGCGAGGAGTCTGGGTTTTGGGCGATGGCTTTCGTCCAGCGTTGCTTTTGTCGCTCTCGGTCGGCGGCGAGGCGGATTTCTCGTTCGGCTCGCTTTTGCGCGCGCTCGCGGCGGTTTTTGCGCACGCGGGAGGAGGTGAATGCCAATAAGAGGAAGGAGGAGACGTAGAGCGCGGTTTGTTGGATCGCGGCCGGGGAGAGGTTGGTTGGCACGGTAGCGATAGATGGCGGTCGGATGTTTGTCGTCGCGAATTGAACCGCCGAGGTGACTTTGTCGCCAATCAGAGTTCTCGATTGTTTGGCTAAAGAAGAAAACGACGACGGTGAAATCTTCGTCGCCAGAGTGGAACCAGCGGCGGAACTTTTCGTGGCTTTCGTCGTCTTTGTCTTTTCCATCTTCTTCGATGTCAAAATCGCTTTCTTCTGTTGCTGAATTGGTTTCAGTTTTTCGACGGATTTTTTCTTCTTTTCTTCTCGCTTCGCCGCCGCGGATGATGCTACTTTTTTCGGTTGTTGTTGTTGTCGCTGTTGAATTTTCTTGTTGTTCTTTTTCGTCGTCGTGTTCTCAATAATCTTTTCTTTTCTTTTCGGCAATTCAATCGAGAGCAAGGAATCTTTCGTCTTGGTCGCGACGTTGGATGCCGTCGACACGGTTTTCTTTACCGAAGAAACAGTCGCGTCTTTCGCCTTCACCGAAACATCCGCGACGGACGATCCGATCGATTTCGAAGTTTCTAACGCCGACGAGGACACGGATTTAGAGAATTCCGCGAACGACGAAGCGCTTTTCGAGAGTGATTCTTTCGTTTGCGTCATGTCCGGCAAGGTAACCTTCGGCATCTGAATTGTTCTTTTTGACGTAGTAGCGCTCGACGTCGTCGTCGCTTTCGCCTTCTTCTTCTTTTGCTTCTCATTTTCGTTCTTAAAGTTATTCTTCTTCGCATCCATCATCGCCTTTTGTTGTTGTTGTTGTTGTTCTTGCATCATCATCTGTTGTTTCGCCTTCTCCTTTTGCTCTTGTTTCTTCCTCTCCGCGTCGATCTTCATCTTCGCTTTCAGCTCGAGCTCTTCCTTCACTTTTTGCGCTTTCATCTCCGCTTCTTTTTGCGTCTTCGCACGTTCTCGTTCAACCTCTTTCGCCTCTTCCATCTTCTTTTGCAAAAGTTCTCGCTTCAAAATTTCCACGTTCTTGCGTTTCTGTAACTCCGCCTTCAACTTTTCGCCCTTGGCGTCAAACTTCGTCTCCGTGCCGTCCGAAATCGACTTCTTGAACCGCTTCTCCGTGAAGTACGTCTTGCCTCGCTGAAAACTTAACTTTAAAGGAAAGGTCTCAGACTCACCAAAGGGAGTGTTTTTGGAAAACTCTCGTTTCGCGCGATCTTTCCACCGCAAACTTTGCGTCGTTTTCTGCTCTTTCTTTGAAGTCTTCTTTTCCTCCTTCTCGAGAGAAGAATTGGAGACAAAAATCGGTTCCAAAATCCCAGTCTTTTCGGCGAACGCGCACCAACTCAGGAACACGATCAGGCTCTTTCCACCGGAGGAGACGCCTTGAAGGTGGTACGTTTCAATCTCTTCTTTGTTTTTGTTGTCGTCGTCTTCTTCTCGCAGAGGTGATGTCGTAATCGATGGGGAAAAATCATCATTTTCATCGCTTCGTTTCGATCGCGTGGCGGATTTAACAACGACGCAGGTTCGTCGTCGTCGCTCAAAGCTGCTGCTCGTGCTGTTGCTTTTCGAACGAGCAAAAGGAGTTTGCGCGGCGAAAGAAATCGTCGTCATCGTTCTTATTCTTCTTAGTTGTTAAATACTCTGATTGTATAAGAGTATCAATTTGTCTATGTGTGTGTTCAAAAGTGAAGTACTAATATGTAGGTTTTAGAGGAAAATGTCCAATCTGAACACCAACATGTTACTGTTAGTATTACGAGCAAAACGACTTCGAGCTCTCCTCTAGCTCTAAAAACACTGCTTTTTCTGGGTTTTGATGCTTCTTTACATTTCGAGCGTGCTGCTCCGTGTGCGCGTTGTGATTGCGCAAAGTCTAGATATGTGCGCGTGCACGCGTTATTAGTACAAAAGTAGTATTATTCAGAGAAGTCTAATTCTGATTCTGAATCTAATTCTGATTATGAATGGTCAGGCACGCGGAGCTCTCCAATCGCGTACGACCAGCCGAGTGGGAGAGGACAGTTGTTGTCGAGGCAGTATTGTACACATTCGGGTTGGTTTTTCTTGTGCGCTTTTCGTACGGCCCGAGAGTTCAAAGGCGCTTTGGCGGTTTCGTGTAAGTACTTCAAACAGTCCAAGTGGCCGTTTATGGCCGCAACCTCACACGCCTTTTCGCTATATTTATCAAACTTACGCTCAACAAGATATTCGAGTATGTGGAGATGACCAGTTTCAGCCGCCCAAGCGGCAGTTTTCCAATCCCAAGGCGCTTTTCCTTCTTCTCGTAAGTATTTGAGTATCTCGAGATTACCTTTTCCGGCAGCCCATGCACACGTATACTCATCGATAGGGCACTTCTTTGCCACGCAATACTTTACTATTTCCAGATTACCTTGACGTACGGCCGCAAAAATCGTCCTATCATCCCACTTACACTCTTTCTCCTCTCGTATCCACTTGAGCAACTCGAGTTTATTCGTTTGAGCAACTCTCCAGCAGAAATCTGTTTCATCGTACCATCGACTCGGCCACAACGATCGATTCTCCCACGCAAATTCCAAAGTCGATATCGACGACATCTCTCCAATATTAAACGCCTTTTTCAAATCACCCGCGCGAGATGATCTTTTAATCAACTTTCTCGTCTCCGTATTCACTCCGTGCAAGAATTTCACATCCGTTCGATTCAATCTCGGAAGCACATGTCTCTCCACGACATCGCGACACACGCCTCCCGAAAACGCACCGGCGTTTCGAAACAACCTCCACAGCGCGTTGTTGTTTTCCTCCTCGACCACGTCTTCGCTCGAAGACATCATCAGAAGCAGTTTTAAAGGTCGTGGCCTTTTTTGTGTGGATTTCCCCCCAAAAACGTCAGAAAAGAGAGACTTAAGACGTAAAGCTGTGACGATGTTTACGACGTTTACGACGCGCTTTTACACCAAAACGACAAGAAAAGCATCGCCTCCGTCCAACGCCTCTTTAAACGCTTCCTTTCTTCCGTCGGTTCGGCCTTTGTCTTCCTCTAAAAGAACCAACAACAACAAAACCATTCGTAGTAACGGTATGACACTGAACGCATTTTCCAATTCGAAAGGAAAAGGGTATTCCGAGACTCATAAAGAAGAAGCAAGGATTGAAACAATACAAATGATGCAAGAAGAAGAACGAATGATGTTTTTACGAATCGAAGACGTCTCGCACGTCCCACCGGGATCGGCGAGACCGACCTTGACGAAATGCTTCGTTGGATTCCCGAAACAGGGTTTAGTGTTACTGGTGGGAAAATCCGGAGCTGGGAAGAGCACGTTGTTACACTTAATCGCCGGTCTATCCGAACCAACCGAAGGCGGGATTTATATTCTCGACGACGACGAGGACGAGGAGTATGAAGAGGAGGAGGAAAAGGAAGGAGGAGGAAAAGCGACGTCAACGCAAATGTTGCAAACGCGACGAAGAAGAAAAACGCACACGCCGGCGGCGGAGCGGACGAAAAAAGTCGGCCTGTGCTTCCAGTTCCCCGAGCGGCACTTTCTCGGGAGGACGATTTTAGAAGAGCTGACGTTCGGATGGCCGCAAAACGCGAGGTCGTTTCGGATGCGGCGAGAGCTCGCGGAGACGACGAAGAGAGCGTTGAGAGCGGTGGATATGCAGGAGTATCCGTTGGAGAGCGAGGTAAAGACGTTGTCGGGAGGGTATAAGAGACGATTGGCGTTGGCGTGTCAGTTGGCGAGAGACCCGAAGGTTTTGTGTTTGGACGAGCCGTTAGCTGGGTTGGATTGGAAGTCGCGGTCGGACGTGGCGAAAGTTTTAGAAAAGTTAAAGAGAGAGAGGTTGATCGTCGTCGTCACGCACGACGTGGAAGAGATGAAACGCATCGCCGATTTCGCCTACCGAGTGAGAGATAACGGGAAAGGAATCGAAGAGGAAATAGGTTTAGCCGAAGGAGGAGGAGGGTTTTCGTGGTTCGAAAAGGGAGATGAAACTACCGCGGCTTTGAAGAGCGAGTTTGGCGAGTTTTTGTAGTAGCAGTTTTGTTCACGATCAGAGAGAAAGAAGAATTTATTCGCGTATCTAATAGTACTAGTAGTAGTAGTCGTTTTTTAATACACGTACTGGTAGTAGTAATTAATGCACAACTACCAACACCTCCTCGTCCTCCTCACCCTCGCGGAACGTCTCCCCAACCGCAATCTAAACACTGACCGTTCGGGTCTAACAAATGCTCCAACGTCCAAAGCGACGACTTCTTCGGGTTGTTCGGGTCATCCTTCTCCTCCAACGCTTGCTCCCAAGTCTCCCTCGTCTTCGCCTCCTTCCTTTTCCTCAAACACGCTAAACTCGCCACGTTCATTTCCACGTTCGTCTCCCCGGTGAACTCTCGCACCGCTTCTTCCAATCCTCGATTGTGCCCGACGATCAAAACGACTTCGTCCGTCTGTTCCCCCTCGAACGTCTCGCTCTCCCCGATAATCAACTGCTTCACGTGCGACCCAAACACGCCGTCCATCCCGGCGTAGTGATAAATCGACCCCAAATACACCACGGTATTGTTGTTGCTACTGGAAGAAGAAGAGACTTTGTCGTTGAAAATTGACATCGTCGGTACTAAATCCATCGCCATCAGCGTCTCTCGCGTCCGCCTCGCGCTCGAGCACACGATCCGCGTCGGCATCCACTCCTCGCCGCAAATCGTTTTTAAATTCTCCGAGAGTTTCTTCGCGTACGTAATGCCTCGTTCGGTTAAAGGTCGATCGATGTCCCTCCTGTATTTTTTCTTCTCCTCGTCTTCCTCCGCCGCTTCCGAATGCCTCATGAGGATCAGACGAAACGATGCAGATTTGGAGGAGGACTTTTCATCATCGTCATCATCAGCTGCTGCTACTGCTACTGCGTCTCTTCTCGCTTTTAACCGGTGTCGTTGTTTTCTCGTCGTTCTTCCTCGATTATTATTCACAGGAATACTTCTGAGTACATCATTCCTCCCGGGAACTCCTGAGGGTGTTGTTGTTGTTTCTCTCGCGAGAATAACGGAGGTTTTATGCATCAGATAGATGCTTCTTGAAAAACAGATATACTTCTCTCTCTGCTTTTGCTTTTCTTTGCTTTCTCGCTTTCAAACGCGTCTCTGTGTTGCGTGTGATACGAATAAGGTCTGCTGCTTTGTTTTTCTGGGGAAGTTTCTGAAACAGATATTAGGGTGAGTGTGTCTCTTTTTTTTACAAGCGTAAATGGTGTATTTCTTTCTCTCTGTGTGTCTCTCTTTCGTGTGTGTGTGTGTGTTTATTACGAGGTGTGTAAAGTTCCGTCTTCGTAAGACCAACCGCGTGGTAAGGGACAGTTGTTGTCGAGGAGGTATTGTAAACATTCGGAGTGGTTGTTCTTGTGCGCGTCTCGTACCGCATATTTGTCCCACGGCGCTTTGGCGGTTTCGTGTAAGTACTTCAAACAGTCTAAGTGGCCGAACTTGGCCGCATCTGCACACGCCAATTCGCTATATTTATCATACTTACGCTCGACAAGATATTCGAGTATATGAAGATGACCATTTTGAGCCGCCCTTGTGGCAGTCCAAGAATCCCAAGGCAATTTGACTTCTTCGCGGAGGTATTTGAGGCACTCGAGTTGACCGTTTTCGGCAGCAAGTACACACGCCCACTCATTAATAGGACACTCATTTGCAATGCAATACTTTACCATTTTTAGATTACCTTTTAATGCGGCCCTATTAATCGTCCTTCTATCCCACTGACACTTTTTCTCCTCTCGTATCCACTTGAGCAACTCGAGTTTATTCGTGTAAGCAACTTGCTCGCAGAAATATGGTTCGTCCATCTCTTCTTCCACTTCGTGGTCATATGTGCCCCATGGATAATGTTCCCACGTAAACTCCAACGTCGATATCGACGACATCTCTTCAACTTTAAACCTCCCTTTCAACTCCTTCTCGCGTGACGATCTCTTAATCAACTTTCGCGTCTCCGTATTCACCTCGTACAAGAATTTGAGATCGGTCCCATTCAGTCTCGGAATGATATGTTTGAAACAAATATCGTCGTTATTCACGATCAAATCCCACACATCTCTCTCCCCCATCCTCCTTTTCTGCGCGCGCGTCCTCACTCCAGACATGAGACGCAACGACAGAGAGAGAGACACACACAAACAAAAAACAAGAGCTTCTTCTCGTGTCTTTTTTTAGAGAGACATGTGATTATTTTTCTCATGATGAAAAAACGACCGTTTCTGACATCAGAGACAGTTGGAAAAAAATGGATAAACTCTTCATTTTGAGAGTAAACAACACACGCACACACATGCGGTCATCTCAGAAACGAGGACGGTTCGAAAAAGCTCTGATGATGAGAGCGACTTTGTTTCTGCGAACGCGACGAGAGAACACTTTTCATCATCGTCGTCGCGATATCAGCAGCAGCATCACCCCCCGCGCAGACGACACGCGAGACCAACAGAATGCACCGTTTTCCCCTAACGATGAGAGGACACGGACGACTACGAAACAGACGCAACAGAGAGCGTTACACTATAAAAACGTCCTCCTCGTTTTAAAAGAAACCGCGTTGCTGAAATACACCTCCTTAGTCGGCGCGGCGGAAATGAACGAGAGATACGGAGATTCGTACGAAAATGTCGTCCGCTGGGACCGATTAAAAGCGAGACACGAAACGCACGAGAAGGCGGTTTTGAAAGGTACGCGATTACTACTGTTCTTATTTTCGAGTATTCTTACTATTCTTATTCTTATCACGACGACATTAACGTTAACAACAGTGCAAACGTTCTTGAAAAAATGGCAAGAAGAGAGCGGCGGAAAGCTTAAATACGCGCTCGTCAAACGAGATTCGCTCTCGGAGAAGGATTTGGATGGGGTGGATTTAGTCGTCGCGTTAGGTGGAGACGGGACGACGTTGATTGCCAGTCACTGGATTAGTTCTTCTTTGTCTTCGTCTTTGTCCTCCTCCTCCTCCTCTAGGAACGATGGCGGCAATGCGAAATCATCGTCACTCGCGAGCGATAGGCCTAAATTGATCGGGATAAACACGGACCCGGCGGTTTTAGCGCCGTGCTTAACGTTCACGAAAAAAGCCGAAGACGAGCGGCGGTCGACGGGATGGTTGTGCGCGGCAGATGCGAACGACGTGGAGGATGTGTTGAAGGAGATTTTGTTCGCGTCGTCGGAAGATAATAATAATAGTAGTAACGAATGTAGCGATAGCAACGACAACGACAACAAAGAGAGCAGTAGAAATAGCAGCGGCGTAAATAGTTTGATAAAACGGCGTCCAATTCGTGCGAATCGTATTCGGATAAAAGTAAACGGCAAGACGTGGAAGACGATGCCGCTGGCGTTGAACGACGTGTTAATTTGCCACAACTCGCCGGCGGCGTTGTCGAGGTATTCGGTCTTGCTCGAAGAAGACGACTTGGTCAATAAACCTCCAAAACACTCTGACGACGACGACGACAAAGACGACGAAGACGGAAATAAGAAGAAAAAGTTCGAAGCGTACTACCACATCCGCTCCTCCGGCCTCCGTTTATGCACCGCGCTCGGCGCCACCGCCGCGATGAAATCCGCCGGAGGTTTCGCCATGTCCCGCGACGACGCCCGCATCCAATTCCACGACCGAGAACCGATATATTACGACCACGAACCAAAACCTCCCGGTCGCGGTCGAGGCTTTTACCAAGCGAACAAAACGACCAAGTTTCGATGGAACACGCGAGTTGGAAAAATATACGTCGACGGCGCGCACGTCTGCCACCACATTAAAATCGGCGACGAAATCGAAGTCGAGAGCGCGATTGGCGACGAGGTGGAGATTTATTGCAGGAATTTTAGGAACATCGCTTTGACTTGACACACCCTGACTTCGTTCAGAGAGAGAGAGAGAGAGAAACAGTAGTTTCAATCGATAAATCGATTCCTTTTAAATCTGTCATATTTAGAAAGAGCAGAGAGAGAGAAAAACACCTGTCTGCTAAAACCTACACCCTAAACCAGAAAACGTCCAGATCGTAAGCGCGAGAAACTCTTCATTACGAAGAGGAAGAAGAAGTTTAAGAAGACAAAGATGACCTCAATACTCGCGGACAACCGAGAAGCAAACAACAATAACGCGCTCGGTCTCAAACCTTTCTTCAAAGGCAAAGTGGAAGCGTTAGAAATCGCCGTAAGGGACGGGACGCAAAATCTTCGACGTTTGGAAGCGCAAAGAAACGAGTTAAACTCGAGAGGTTTGTGTTCGTCTTTTCATCGTCAGTGCGCGTGATACTCACGCTCGTTTATCTTTGGTGTTGCTTTTCGACGCGCGTTTTATTGTTGGTGTTCTTTGTCTTCTTCTTTGTGCGCGTGTGTGTCTGTTTGTAAACGTCTGTTTTTGGATGGGGATGGGATGATGTTTGAAAGATCCACCAGAGAGGCGAAAAGGAGCGCGAAACGAGACGAGACGACATTTCGCGATAAACACCCCTTTAAGAAGAACAAACGCTGACCTAATTTGAAAACTACTCTGTCGTTTATTTATTATCACGAACAGTTCGAGCGTTGAAAGAGGAACTCTCTTTGCTCCAAGAACCCGGGTCGTACATCGGCGAAGTCGTGAAAGTGATGGGGAAGACGAAGGTTTTGGTGAAAGCGCATCCGGACGGGAAGTACGTGGTGGATTTCGACAGGTCCATCGATTTAGCAAAGTTGACGCCGGGGGTGAGAGTCGCGCTGAAGAACGATTCGTACGCGTTGCATTACATATTGCCGTCGATGATTGATCCTTTGGTGTCGCTGATGAAGGTGGAGAAGGTGCCGGACTCGACGTTTGATATGATTGGAGGGTTAGATCAGCAAGTGAAAGAGATTAAAGAAGTCGTGGAGTTACCGATTAAGCACCCGGAGTTGTTCGATTCGCTAGGCATCGCGCAACCGAAAGGGGTCATTTTGTACGGTCCACCCGGGACGGGGAAAACGTTGCTCGCGAGAGCCGTCGCGCACCACACGGATTGTTGTTTTATTCGCGTCAGTGGTTCCGAATTGGTGCAGAAATATATCGGCGAAGGCGCGAGGATGGTTCGAGAACTCTTCGTCATGGCTCGCGAAAACGAACCGGCGATTTTGTTCATGGACGAAGTCGATTCTATCGGTTCGGCTCGAGGCGGCGGCGGCGGATCCGGCGGCGATTCGGAAGTTCAAAGAACTATGTTGGAACTCTTGAATCAATTAGATGGCTTCGAGGCGTCAAACAAAATCAAAGTCATCATGGCAACGAATAGATTGGACATATTAGACCCGGCGTTACTTCGCCCAGGGAGAATCGATCGTAAAATCGAGTTCCCGAATCCAACCGAAGAATCTCGCGTGGACATTTTGAAAATTCACTCGAGGAAAATGAACTTAGTCAGAGGCATCGATTTGAAATCGATCGCGAGTAAAATGGGAGGGGCGTCCGGGGCGGAGAGTAAAGCGGTGTGCACGGAAGCTGGGATGTACGCGCTGAGAGAGAGGAGAGTGCACGTGACGCAGGAAGATTTCGAGATGGCGGTGAGTAAAGTGATGACCAAAGATACCGATAAAAACATCTCGATCAAGAAGCTCACTTTGTAGTAGATACATTTTGCAATAAATAAAAAACACACGTATTAGTATGATAAAACAACACGCATTCTCTCCCTCTCTCTCTTTTATTAACTTTTCTCTCTTAAACTCTCTTAAAATATTACTTATTTGACGCTTTTTTCGTACGCCTCCCATCCGGCTTCTCGATACTCGCTCGCCGCTTTCGCTGGATCTTGCGCTTTATAAATACCTCTCCCGACGATGATCACGTCCGAGCCGTTGTTGCAGATTACATTCATCGGAGTGTTGTATTGTTGGCCCATGCTATCGCCGCCAACTTGTAACTGCACGCCTGGCGTCATGTTGATCAAGCCTTTAGACCATTCGACTTTCCAGGCGTTTGGGTTCGTCGCGATGAAACCCATGACAAAATCTTTGTGGTCTTTGGCCATTTGGATGGCAGCTTCGGTGTACGCGCCGTTCGCCATGGTACCTTTAGAACTCATTTCTGCGAGGAGAAGTAACCCTCTTTTCTTGGGTAAACCGACAGATTTTAACCCGTCGATGATCCCGGATCCCGGCACGATGTGCGCGTTGGTCACGTGCGACCAGTCGGCGATTTTATGCACGCCGGAGGAGTACTGCCCGACGACCGTGTTGCCGATATCGGCGAATTTACGATCTTCAAAGATGAGAAAGTCGTGCTTTTTCGCGATCGCTTGTAACTTTTCGCCGAAATCTTCCGTGAAATCCGGGTACAAATCGCAGTGCGTCTTTAACATGCAAATTTCCGGGCCTAACGTTTCCGCGAGTTCGAGCAATTCCTTCGCCGTGTCCACGTCCGCGGCAACGCACAAGTTCGACTTCTTCTTCTCCATCAAGTGGAACATATCTTTCGCGCACTGGTTGGAAGCAATCTTCGCTCTCTCCGCGTACGTTTCTCTTTTCGTCTTTTCTTCCTTGGGCTTGTCGCCTCCGGTTTGGTTCGCCGCGATGAACTGTTGCACCTCCTCCACCAACTCCTTGCTCATTTTCCCTTCCTTCTCTAAAACTTTCAACACTCTGCTCAACGGCAACACCGCGTGCAATTTCAACCCGTTCTTCTTCAACGTCTGCTCCCCACCTTGCTCTCGATCGATCAAAACCACCACGTCCGTCGTCTTCAACCCGACGTGTTGCAACGGATGCACCGTCTCCATCACCGACATCCCGCTCGTCACTAAATCCTCAACCAATAAACACGTCTGCCCTTTCTCAAACGCACCCTCGATCGCCTTCTTCGTCCCGTAATCTTTCACCTCTTTCCTTCGCATGAGCATCGGACAATCGTGGTTCAAAGACATGCACGTAGCAATCGGAAGCGCCGTGTACGGAACCCCGCACATGTTGTCAAACTTCGCTCCATTATTCGATAAAACGTCCCACATGCACTCCGCCACCGCGGTTAACACGTCCGGGTACGATACAATCACGCGTAAATCGATGTATATCGGCGATTGGAGGCCGGATTTTAACGTGAACGAGCCGAATTTTACCGCTTCAATCTAGATTTTTTATGATGAGAGATTTTTTGAAGAGAAAATTTTTGTCAATTTTGAACCTTTTTTTTTTGTCTGTCGTTTGAGGAAAAAAGTTCAAGAGAAAGAGACGAACAACACAGAGACGAAACCCGCCAGCCGGCTGCTTTTCCTTTTCCCGCGCTTCCCGTTTGGGAGGACCACCGCCGTTTGAAAAGACCGCGCGAATAACACCGACGATCTTCGAGACGAGCGCCTTCAAAAGACGACGACACGGAGACGACTTTTAACCGGGAAAAATCTTTCAAAATGTTTGAAAATTCGAACACAAAAAGCAAACGACGGACGAGACGATCGAGAGCGTAAGAATACCTCGTGTAATCGCAAAACCAACGCGTCGATGCGTTCGTCCATCGTTTTGTTGTTTTTATCGCTGCCAGTGCTCGAAGGGACGCACGAGCGGGTCATTTTGTTATTCGAGTTCCCCATTCTCGAGTTTGTGTGATGATTTTTCTGAGGTTTCGTGTGCTTGTGTTTCTCTTCTCACAAGTTTTTTCTGTGTGCGTATGTATGCGCGGGGCGTGTTATTACATTAAGTTTTATTCTGATTCTGATTCTGATTCTGATTCTGATTCTGATTCTGCCACGATATGTAACTTTCCATCTTCGTATCGCCAACCTTCTGGTAATGGACAGTTGTTGTCGAGGAGGTATTGTACACAGTCGGTGTGGTTGTTCTTGTGCGCGTATCGAACGGCGTGAGAGTCCCAAGACCATTTGGCAGTTTCATGCAAGTACTTCAAACAGTCTAAGTGGCCGTACTTGGCTGCATACTCACACGCCTTTTCGCTATATTTATCATATTTGCGTTCAACAAGATATTCGAGTATGTGGAGATGACCATTTCGAGCCGCCAAATAGGCAGTATCATAATACCAAGGCGCTTTCGCTTCTTCGCGTAAGTATTTGAGTATCTCGAGATGACCATTTCTGGCAGCATATGCACACGCTCCCGTATCGATAGGACACTCATTTGCCACGCAATACTTTACCATTTCCAGATTACCTTGATATGCGGCCATATTTCTTGTCCTATAATCCCACTCACACTTTTTCTCCTCTCGCGCCCACTTGAGCAACTCGAGTTTATTCGTTTTAGCAACTTTCTCGCAGAAATATGTTTCGGTCCACCATCTCGGCCACAACGATTTATGCTCCCAAGCAAACTCCAAAGTCGATATCGACGACATCTCTTTGACCTTAAACCCCTTTTTCAAATCACTCTCGCGTGATGATCTCTTAATCAACTTTCTCGTCTCCGTATTCACTCCATACAAGAATTTCACATCCGTCGCATTCAATTTCGGCAGAATATGTTCCTCCACGATGTCTCTGCACCCGCCGCCGTCCAACAGAGCGGTTTCCCTGAACAATCGCCACAGCATCGTCGGTTTCCTCTCGAGCTCGAGCAGGACTTTCTCGAGCTCTTTTCTCGCGTTTTCCAATCGCTCGTGCTCCTCTTCTGTCATGTACTCAGAGGGACACCATAATTCGGAACTTTGCATCATCTTTGTATTATCTATTCTCTTCTTCTTAATCAAATGTGTGTGTTTTGAATGCCATTTTCATCACGCCTTTTAATAAAGAGCGATAAAAAGAGAGAGAGAGTGTGTGTGTGTGTGTGAGCGTGTCGCGTTTGTTTACGCACAACAACAACTGCAAAGAACGCCAAAATTGTATCGATTTCCTTTCCCCCTGAATTGACACCCAAAAAAGCTTTGTTAAAAATTTAGGGTGTACAACCCTAATAATAAGGGCATTTCCCCTCAACAAAAATTTTATCCGAGAAAGCGCGCGCGCGAAAACCGCCACACTTCCCCCGCACGCGAATACCGAAACGATGTCGTTTTCATTGCACTGCTCGAGTTCAACCCAATCCTCGAGAGTTTCGACGTCCTCTTTGACGTCCAACGCGACGAGTAAGAGAGTTGTTCAGAGAAAGGCGTTTCGCGTTCGCGCTGCCGATGCCGGTACGTGTTGATTCTTCTTTTTTTCTCTGTAACGCGCGCGCGCCGCATCGCGATGATGAAGATAGATGCGACCAAAGACGCCAGGAAATCTCGTCAAATATACATCCAACAAACGTTTCTGCGCGAGATTTTATCGTTTTATAAATCGTTCTGTGCTGCTTTATCATCGAGCAGCGCTCTTGCCGTCGTCGGGTCGAATTCCGGTGAAAACCTGAAAGGAGGATAAAGAGGGCTGCTCTGCTTGTGTAGTAGAAAATACGCGCGAGACGAAGAGTTCTCTCTTCAAAGTGTGGCTCTCTTTTCTTTGTTCCCCAGTGCGACGCGCGATGATGACGTTTTCATTATTACACATCTCTTTTGTGTTTGCTGACTTGTGTTCCTTCTCTCTCTCTCTCGTTTACGTCAACAACAATTCACAGCCGCCGCGCCGGTCGCCGCGTCAAAGATTAGAATCCGCTTAAAATCCTTCGAAACGACGCACATGCAAGCCGCGTGCGACAAAATCATAGAAGCTGCGACGGCTACGGAAGCGCGAATCAAAGGTCCGATCCCGTTGCCGACGAAGAGACGCATTTATTGCGTTTTACGTTCGCCGCACGTGAACAAGGATTCGCGAGAGCACTTTGAAACGAGAACGCACAACAGAGTGATTGACGTGTACGAGCCGACCGCGCAAACGATTGACGCGTTGATGGGGTTAGAGTTACCAGCGGGGGTTGACATTCGCGTGAAATTGTAAAGTGTTTTTGTTTAACACCACCACTTTGTTGTTGTTCGTAGTATACATGCGTACAATTTTAGCTGATTTTTATATATACGTAGTAGAAAAAACTTTCTTATTATCAAATTAATGGTACAACCGAGCACAATCCACGACGCGCGTTTGTAGGCGGACGACGACGTATGCTGTGAGACGTATACGACCCCGACGACGGTTTTTTTCAATGGAAATCTTCCTCCATTTCCATGTACTCGTCCACGCTCATCGCTTTGCTCATTCTATTATTATTATCTGCCGCCGCTGCTGCTGGTAATGGTGGTTGTCTATTTTCCTCGTTTTTCTCGTCGCCGCCGTCTTTTCGTGCCTCGTAATTGTTACTCCCGAACGAACCTCCACCCGATGACGGGGTCTCTCTCGCTTTCTCTACGATTCTCGTCAGCAACTCTCTATCCATGGGTTCAAATTTTGAAGCGTGCGAGGATGCACTCACATCATCGTTTTCAAACAACTCGCTCGGTAAATTCACGTTGAACCATTCGTCTTTTTTGATATCCTCCATGGTTAACCGTTTCGCGACGTCGACCTGGAATATGCCGGCTAACAGTTCTCTGCACTTTTCCGACAACGCGACTTTCGACGGGAATCCGTACTCGCCGTTTAATATCCTCTTCACGGTTTTTCGAAAATTCTTCGGGTCTGTCTTATCTTCGAACGGATATCGTCCGCACAACATGACGTACAGAGTGACACCGCACGACCACACGTCCGCGGCTCTCCCATCGTATTGACCTTGTCGTTTGAGAACTTCGGGCGCGATATACGCCGGCGTCCCGACTGCCGATTTCGGCGCCGAATCAATCAGAGAGTGTTTCGAGTACCCAAAATCGCAAATCTTTAACCTCGGAGTATTATTATGGCTGTTATCGATCAACGCGTTTTCCAATTTCAAATCTCTGTGCGCCACGCCTTTGCTGTGACAATAATCCACGCCGGATATTAACTGTTGAAAGAAATACCGCGCCTCGTCTTCTTGCATCCTACCGTTCGTTAACACCCGATCGAACAACTCCCCACCGCTCGCGTATTCCATCACGATGGCTAAATCCGTCGGCGTTAACAAAACTTCGATGAACCGCACGATGTTCGGATGGTTCAATATCGCGTGGTTATGGATTTCCCTGTTTACGTTGTTGTTATCATCGTTAGCGCCGAAACAAAGCGAGAAACGCGTTGAATAATAACAGAATAGAAGCAATAGGTCAGCAATGAAAACAGGCGTCAAAAGGTCTCGTTGGAAAGAGCGAAACGTGTTTGTCTTCATATTCTCTCGAATAGAGCGAATGTGAGTCGAATGCATCTCAAATCGAGCGCATTAAATAAAGCGCATCCTGTTCTCTCACCACACAAACAAACAACTCACTCGGAGAAGGAAAGATTCGATCATCAAAAACCAAATCAAAAACAGAAGAAGAACAACACAATACCACATTATTACCTCACCACGTTCTCGTCTAACTTTTTCCCTCTCGGTATGTATTTAATCGCCACTTTTTTCCCGGTTTTTGTTTCGAACATGAGGCGAGCTTGGCCGAAGTTTCCGGTTCCGAGCGGGGGGTGATTTAACACCGGATGGTACTTTTTATCGTGCAATGTCTCGTCCATTTTTATATGCGTATATATCGTATTCAGCGCCGCCGAAAGCTGAAAAGACGAACGTAATAAAGACTGTTCTGATGTCTTTTGATTGTGCTTTTAAAATTCCTCTCTCTTTCCTCTCTCTCTCTCGAATATACGCGTTAATATGCCTCTCTCTTATAATGAGGACCTTTTCTTTTCCCCCTTCCTTTTATTTTGAATTTTTTCTCAAAAATACGAGTACTTTGCGGTGTACTATAAATCATACGTCTAAAGAGCAGAGTAAGACATACGGACACTTATACAGTAAAGAACGAGAGAGGTAGACGTGTGCGTTCTAAAGAGTAGAGTAAGAAATACCGTACACCTCTCTCTCAGTGATGAGGACCTCTTCTTTTCCCCCTATTTATGTCTCTACTAAAGAGGAGTCCTTTTTTTTGAATTTTTTCGTGTTACGTGGAGCAAAAAATACGAGTAAGACGTGCGGACTTACTCGAGTACGAACGAGAGACTTACGCATTCTTTAAAGAGCAGAGAGTAAGAAATACAACAGACACTTCTTACGAGTACGAACGAGAGACTCAGACTTGGAGGTTATACGAGGCCATTTTTGTAGAGAGCAATTTTACGAGTGGTTTGGTGGAAAAAGACAGTTTTTGGAAAATACAGACGAAAGAGAGTTTTGTGATCACTCGTGTGTACGCGCGTATATCTTCTCTGCCTCGCTCAAAATGCTCCTGAAAATTCGTACGCGTGTACGTGTATATATTTCTATTCTTCGTGTGAATTTTAAGCTCTAGAATCAACGCGACCGAGTAGATATCAACAGATGTACAGAGAGTACAATATAGAGGCCATTTTTAGGCCAATTTCTTCATAAAAAAGTCTCTCTCTTTATTAATAGGCGGCGCAAACAAAAGTGAATATATAAAACACATCAAACACTCTCTCTCTCTCTCTTACTACCACGACCAAATATAAAGAAGACAAAGATACTAAATCTCTCTTTCTCTCTCTGATCTGACTCTCTCAAATCTCTCTAGCGAGCGCACAAAACAGATCAAAACAACTCTCTTATTGTTCAAATTGCGCGTAAAAATTCCGATCCAATTTTCGATCATTTCTCTCTCTTTCAACGCGTTGTTTAGAACCACAGAACTGTTACATTCGCACCCAGAAGACTATATATTACACATATAACTCATCTTGATAAAATGGCAACAAAAGTCACGAAGAAGACAAAGACTGTTGTTGCAAAAGGACAAGATGAAAATCTCAAGAAAATGACAGTCAAAGAGCTCAAAGAACGCTTGAACGCGTACGGCTTGGACGCGACCGGTCTGAAACCAGAACTCTTGAAACGACTGGAAACGTTTTTGACGTCCTCGATGATGCAAACGACGAAAAATGGGAGTGGTGGTGATGATGATGATGGCGAAAACGATTTGAACATTGAAACGTTGCGAGACGAAGCGAAGAAGAAAGCCGAGGATGCCATCGCCAAGTTTGAGATGAAGAACAAGGAAGAAGATGATGAAGATGAAAAGCCTCGCAAACGCGTCATCACGGAGGAAGACCACTTGCCGACAAATGTGGCGGCGGAGGAGGAGAAGAAGAGCGGTAAAAAAAGAGGACGAGGAGGAGGCGCTTTGGCGTCGGCGTCGTCCTCGAGGAGGAGGAAAGTGAGAACGATCGTCGAGTCCGACGAGGAAGAGGAAGAAGACCAAGAGGAAGAAGAAGAAGAAGAAGAAGAAGAAGACCACCAAGAGGAAGGAAATGAAAAGAAACGTCGCCGCGATGGTGGTAAATCGAAGAGAAAGAGAGGGAAAAAAGATTACGAAGACGAAGACGAAGATCCGTCGTCAAAAGATGCCGTTGAATACGAATCGACCAAATCTATTCCGTGCGTTGGAAACGAAGGACGAATCATCGGCAAAGGCGGCGCTAAGATTCGCGAGTTGCAAGCGAAGTACGAAGTCGTCATGCAATTGAACAGAGAGAATGGATGCGTGGAAATCATGGGCGATCGAACGAACGTTCTCGAGTGCGAAGTCGAGATTCTGAGAATCATAGAAGAAGGCACCGCGAGGAACGCGGAGAAAGAGAAGCAATTACAAAACCAAGGACGAGGTGGTCAACATCATCAAAGAGGCGGAAGAGGAGAAGAAAAGAGAGGAGGAGGAGACAGAGGAGGAGGAGGAGAAGGAGGAGAGGAAATTCCGTGTGCCGGGATGGAAGGTCGTATCATCGGTAAAGGCGGCGAGACGATTCGAAGACTCGAAGCGGATTCCGGCGCGAGAGTGAGAATCAATCGCGAACGGTTAGTGTGCGAGATTTCTGGCGAACCAGGGTGCGTGGAAACGGCCGTTCGGTTGGTGCACGAACTGATGGCGAGCAGCGGCGCGGATAGAGGCGGCGGCGGCGGTCAACAAGGAAGACAACAACAACAAAACGTTTACGGAGGACAAGCTTTCGGTCAACAACAACATCAAATATACGGTCAACCCGCCGCCGCCGCCGCCACCACCACCACCCAAGTGTACGGCGCAGCCGCTGCCACGTACGGTCAGCCGGCGGCTTCTTCTCACGTCGCCACAGCCGTTGCTCCCGTCTACGGCCAACAACAACAACAACAATATTCGTACAGTACCCAACAACAAGTGTACGGTCAAGCGACGGCGCCCACTTCGTCCGCCGCTCCCGTCTACGGCCAACAAGTGTACGGTCAACAAGTGCAACAAGTCGCCCCGCCCCCGGTAGCGCGTCATCATCCGATTTCCTCCTTACCCCCCGATTGGGAAGAAGTCAACCAAGACGGACAAATTTACTACTGGAACACTCGCACGAATTTGACCCAATACGAGAGACCCGTTTAAAAAGCAAACAAAAGCACCACAAGCGCGCATCAATATCATCGTCATCATCATCATCACAACTCGATAATAATCAAATTTTCACGAATCTATTTGAACTACTACTACTACTACTACTACTACTACTACTTTTAAATCTACGTCTATAAAACCCACCATCCTCTTTACCTCCTCTTAAAATCGTTGTCGTCGTCGTACGAATGCGCGTCTGTAGTCTGTCCTTCGTACACCTCAATATTCTCTGCAAACTCTTTCGGCATGTACGTCCCGTTGCGTCCTCGATATTTACCCTCCACATTCTTCTTCTTCTTCGTATAATTATTCGTATTCAGCGGCGGCGGTTCAATCTCTCGCATCGTTTTCTCTTTCTCGTCGCAATCGACGACCCAGAACAAACCTTCGACTCTTTTTCCGGCGTCCCACTCTTCCGCGTTCCCAAGTTTGAAAGCTTCTCGAGCGGATCGAGCGATCGCGTCTCTGGAGTATTGAGCGCGTATGTCTTCTTCTTCTTCTCTTGGTTCTTCTTTTTTCAACAACGCGACGACAATCACGTTACACGGCTGATCGTGAATCGGAATCGTCATGACCGGCCCGATCGATTTTTCCAATCGAGCGCAAATGACATGAACAAACTCTCTCGCGGTCGAGCCTCTCACGCCGTTGAAACAGTTCATGATGAACATCGACGGCGATCTTTGATTATTATTATTGTTTTTCAACTTTTCGCCGCACAAGCGGAAAAACGCTCTCGAGATCAAATGTTCCGGTACGTTTCCGCCGCCGTCAAACGCGTCCATACTTATGATATCTAAACTTCCATTCATAACTTTTGTTTCCAAATACTCGCGAGCGTCGTCGACGACGCATCGAAACGGTATCGCGTTCCCGTTAAAACACGTCCGTTCAATCGCTTCGATGACGACGGGATCGTGTTCCACCGTTTCCATCTCAAACCATCGACTAAAATGCGTTTCCATGAAAAACGGCAACGCGCCAGAACCCATGCCAATCATCAGCATCTTATCCTTTTCAAAATCATCCGAAAAATCCAACCTCCTTTTCGCCGCCGTCGCCGCCGCCATCGCTCGCAAATACTCGTACGCCAAAACTTTCCCGTCCATGACCATCGTCTCTTTCGAGAAAGAATCATCATCAACAACGTACGCTAACCCTTGTTCGACGTCGTTAAACCGAAGCGAGCGCCAGTTTGGACCGAATTGAGAGATTGTCACCAGACCGTTCGCTTTCTCGCTTCGCCGAGAATAGAGGATTTTTCCTTCTGAGTCCTACATATAAAGTAGTTATAGAGGGAAAAATGTCAACATCACAGAACACATCATCAAAGCACAATAAAGGGCGCATGTGATATAAAAACGAGAACTACGTACCGGGTACTCTAAATACGCGCGTTCGCTTCTCTTTTCAAACTCGTTTGCTTTCGTAAACGCGAGGAGAGGAGTGAAGAAGTTGGAGACGTTTTTGGGGAAATTCATCGCTTTTTTCTCTTCTGATCTCTTCGATGCCATTGCTCTCCGTCGCGCGTCCCGCCTTTTCCATTTTCCCGCGAATGTTACTCCTTTTCCTCCTCTTTTCGCGAGAGAGGCGAAGACTTTGCTCTGCGTCGTCATCATCATCGATCGCGTCGTTTCAAAGTACTAATGAAGTAAAAATGTTCGTTTTTTTCTCGTAACGGCTTTTCTGAAAAGCTTTTGTTCTCTGCATGTAATAACGATAAACTCCACGTGGTGTAGACTTTACGCGTGAAGAAAAAGACGAAGATGGTACCACTCGAATTGGTAGCGCTGAACCAGTGCTCCAAACGTTGGCAAACGATACGTTGGATGCCACTCGGTTGGTTCCGCGACGCGTCCCGGAAGAATGGATCCCGAGTTCTGCATGAATTCCTGATCTGAAACAGTTTTTGACTTCAAATCTCTCTCGCTTCGCGATGAGATCTTCTTTTACAGTCACGAACGAACGCCTTTTGCGAAGAGAACGAAAGAGAACGGAAAGAGAGACGCGAAAGCGAACGAACAAGAACGGACAGAGTGACTCTTTTGCGATATGAAATGGTTTTCTGTCGCGCTTTTGTTGTTCTCCGTTACAGTATTTTAAGTTTGGTGTTGGGGGAAAAGGACATGTAACGAATATCATCATTAAAACACACGCTCGAACACTCTTTTCTACCGCGCGAAACGCGCGAGAAAAAGAAGAAAAAGCAGCGAGAGAGAACACCTCGACGACAACAGTATTATTTCATCGAAGTCTTCTCTGTCGTGGTCGAAATCATCGCTCGTTCTTCATCGTCTTCATCCTCTCATCATCGGGAGGAAAAGGAGTTCAGGGAAATTACGAACAAGAATACGTTTAGGACAACGAACGATGACGGAGAAGAAAGACGACCACGAAAGCCAACAACACCGTATGTTTTACTATATTCTTATTACGTTACTCTAAACTGACACCGTTTTGTCGCGTTATGGTATTATTATCATCGTTAAACAAAGCGTACTACGATGCGGAAACCAAATCGACGAGGTGGGAGTCCATGTGGCAAAACGAAGAGAAAAATGGCGAGTCGAAACCAAAGTTCGATTGCAATCGAACCGGTACGTTTTTATGGTTGTTTCTCTTTTTCTCGCATCTCTAACCGTGGCCCCGTCTCTCTCTCTCTCTCTCTCTCTCCGCGAACAATAGAACCGGCGTTGGTCCATTTCTTGGCGAACAATCAAACGTTCGTTCCAGAGTTGCAGAAAACGAAAAGCGCGAGAGTGCTCGTCCCCGGATGTGGCCGAGGCTACGCGTTGGAAACGTTCAGTTCGACTTTTTTTGATTCTGAAAATATCGTCGGTTTGGAAGTGTCCGAGACCGCTCGAAACGCGTGCGAAGCGTACCAAAGCGAGAATAAATCGAAAGCGAAGTGCGTCGTGGAGGATTTCTTTACGCACGGCGTAAAGAACGACGATGATAAAAAATACGACGTTATTTACGATTGCACGTTCTTATGCGCGATACAACCTACGCAGAGACACATGTGGGCTGAGCAGATGCAAAATCTCACCAAGAAAGGTTCTCGCGTGATTTCCTTGGTCTTTCCCTTGGGCGATTTCAAAGGCGGTCCGCCTTTCGTGCTTTCCCCCGAGTTGGTCAAATCTCTCCTCCAAAACGATTTCGACGTCGAGGAGTTGATTCAAGTTCCCGAAGACATGTGGGCGAGAGGAAGACCCGAATACTTATACGTCTTCATTCGCAAATGATGATAGATACTTTTAATACTAATAATACTAATAGATAGGAGCACTTGCGTACGCGGTAGAATTTTAATTGTTCAAAACGAGATGTTTTGAAAATACTTCACTTTCTCGTTTTCAACAACACACATCCATCCATCGTCATCATCATCATCATCATCATCGAAGCGAAGAACAGAAATGTGCTACTCTTCTAAACAACCTAAACAACACTTCCTCCCGGTCTTTCTCCTGGCACTTTTCGCCGCGCTTTTGAGACAAATCGAAGCGTACAGATATTACGGTATGTTAAACGCTTATTTTACGAAATGTGTTAAAAATATGACTGATCTCTTTTCTAAAACACTTTAGGAGGGTACGCGCGGCCGGCAGTCGTCGTCGCGCGCCCGGTCGTCGTCGTCAGACGGGGTCGATGGGGAAGGAAATTACTCCAAGAAGATGCCACGCAGTACACACCGAGCGAGAAGTGCGAGACAATGCTAGGTAATGATTACGAAACTTTATTCTTTTTTTTCTCTTGTAGTCTTGGACGTTGCTCTGAAAGTATTACATCTGACGTGCGATGATCTAACATTTTCTCTCTACTGCAGAGATCATCAAAACCCGTCCGGGTCTGTCCAAACTCGCCTCCGTGGTCGAGAAACTCCCTCGCATTTCCGCCGCTTTGAACGGCGGCGATGAAAGTCGGGGAAAAACCGTGGACACTTTATTCGCGCCGACGGACAAAGCCATCGAAGACTTCCTTTCGTGGACGCGAGCGCAGAACAAAACCGAAGAGTTTGCGAAGATTTTAGGCAACCAAACCGTCGCCGGGGCGATTGTCGCGTACCACGTGTTACCAGAACTCGTGTATAAATTCGGAACTTTAAAAGCGCTCGATCGTAAATTCATCAACACCGCTTTATCGAACGCCGTCTCGGATACCTCCGGCGCGTTTGCGCTTCAAATCGACGAAGAAGGCGGGTCCATTTTCATCAAAGGTACCGGGTCGGAAGTAAAAGTAATCGGAGCGGATAATTACGCGTGTAATGGAATCATTCACATAGTCGACGGCGTGTTGTTACCGTTCGATGCGGATGGAGAGTTGAGCGAGAAGCAAAAAGAACGCTTGGAAGACGCCAAGGAAATGTTATCGGAAGCGATCGAAGAAGAAGAAGAAGAAATGGAAGGCGCTGCGCCGGCGCCGGCGCCGGATGCGGCTTTATCCATCGGTCTCTTAACTGATCTTGGCGGCTTAGGAGGAGACGCGCCAGCACCAGCGCCATCTCCATCGACTACTGCTACTATCGAAGAAGTCGTCGATGATATCAAAATCGTCGATGAACCTCCGCTCTTTTCGGAGACGACAGAAACCGAGGCGTCGGAGGAAGAGGCCGAAGTCGTCGTCGAAGACGAAGATTTGCTCCAAGCCGAGTTGGACGAAGGCGATTTTAACATCACCACCGGAGCGAAGAACGAAACAACTACGCGCGATTAAATTCGACTCAGCTCGAGCTGCTACTACTACTACTACTACTCCCGCGTCGCGTCGGATCCACCTTTTGTCAAAGGCACCACATTTTTTTGAAAGAATCACATACACACCCAAATGCATCATATAAACGGCTCAAAATTAACCACACGTTTCTCCTCACTTCTTTCGCGTTCAAAATTTCCGAATCAATTCTCGTCTCTCATTTTGTCGCGACATCGACGTCACTTTTAACACAACTCTCAAGAAAAAAAACCTAAAATGCTCACCAAAACGATCAAGAAATCCTCCGCGTTTCTCGCGCTCTTTGCGTGTGTCTTTGCACTTCTTCCTCGCTCTTCCGACGCGTTCGGGTATTGGGGTTGGCGCCCGTACGGTTGGGGCTGGGGAGGTTACGGATGGCGTGGTTCCGGTAAACATTTTCTTTTTAGATACAAAAATAAAACTGACCGTTTCACGCAAAAACTAACACTAGGCTGGCGCGGCGGCTACGGATGGCGAGGCGGGTATTGGTGCGTATTATCAGTAGACCAAGGAAAAGACTGATTTATATTTAAAACAGGGGCCGCAAGTTATTGCAAGACGAAGCGCCGGCGTGCACGCCGCTCGCAGAGGTTGGTTTTTGTTTCCCGAAAGAGAGTTTTGAGATATTTTTGACGTTTTGTATCGATACGAAATTTCTCGATTTTAAGAAAAATGTATCTCAATTTGCATCGAACGCGAACTCTCGATGACAACATTCTCTCTCTCTCTCTCTCTCTCTCTCTCTCTTTCTCGGCCTCACTACTGACGCTTATTACACGTTTCTTTTTCTTTCTTTTAAATACCAGTTCATCGCGTCGCGCCCGGATTTAAGCACCATCAACGACATCCTCTCGTTCGCGAAAGTTGTCACCGCCAAGCTGGACAGCGCGCTGTCGGAGTCGGAGCCCAAGACGGTTTTACTCCCGAACGACGACGGCTTCGCCTCTCTCGAGTACTGGAATAACATGACCGAGTACGAAAGAGCGATGAAGCTTCTCAACGAAACGGAGACGACGTCGTTTCTCGGGTACCACATTTTACCAGGCGGCGCTTTTGATAGCGCGACGGTGGCGACTTTGAACGGTCAAACTGTCGACACGTATCTTTCCAAAGCTGTGATGGACTCGTACCCGGATTCCACCGTCTTGGACGTCGGCGTGGAAGTTCGCGACCCGGACGTCTTCATCAAAGCGAGAGCGTCCGAAGCGAAAGTGGTCGAAGCGGATATCCCGGTTTGCGAAGGTATCGTCCACATTCTCGACGCGCCCTTGTTGCTTTGCGACACCGAAATGGAGTTCACCGACGAAGAGACGACGGTCGTCGAATCCGCGGTGACGAAGGTTGCGGAGATGCTCGAGAAGTACGAGGAAGGCATGGCACCGGCGCCGGCGCCGATGGAAGACGAAGCGGTGATGCCGATGGAAGCCGGTGCGGAAGAACCGGAAGCCTAAAAAAGGAGAACGCCGAAGTGTGAAGAGAGAGAGACAAAACGTACAAGGAGGAAAAACATCTAAGTTTTATACACCAACAACAAAAGTCATTGGAGAGAGACGAAGAGGCGTTCTGCACAAGCGTCGTGCTTTCATTCGTTGTAATCTATAATCCATTTCTAGAATTGCGTCTATAAAAACTACTACTACTATTCTTATTTATTACGGATGCGGCGGCGGCGGTGGTGGCGGTGGCGGTTGACTTTGCCGTTGCATCATTCTCGCGCCCATCGCCATCGGCATCATCGGATTCACGACAACCGGCGGCGGCGGCGGCGGTACGAATTGCGAAATAGGCGGCGGCGGCGGTATCCTTCTCCCCTCATCTTCCTCTTCCTCCTCGTCCTCCTCTTCCCCAAAATACCCACCACTCAAAATCCGTCTCTCTTTCACCCCCATATCCTCCCCGACGATTTCGCACGTCACCTCTTTCCCTCGTTCCAACATTTTCTCCGCGTGCGCCTTCGCTTTGCGATACTGTTTCTCCATCCCCGGCGGCGGCGGCGGAACGTACGCGTCCTCCATACCTTCCCAATTTTTCACGTAAAACTCCACCGTCCTTTCTTTTCCTGTTTCTTCTTTTAACCCTTTTGGTACTGTCACTTTAACGATCGGTCCGAATGGAATCTGCGCTCGTATCGTTTCTCCGGCTTTCACGCCTAAAGGAAAGGACACTCGAAAGAATCGAAATTTTCTTAATTCTTCTCTCGTGAGCGGTTCTTCATCCGTTGGTGGCCCTGGTATCCCGGTGATCGTTTGATCTTCTTTCTCGTCCTCTGTTACTTCTTGTTGTTGAGAATGCTTCGTAATAATCACGCTTTTGTTCTTCTTTTGCAGCTTTTCGAGCGCGAGTTTCCGCTTGACATCGAGCTGTTTTTTCCGTTCCATTTGCTCCGATTTCGTATTCGTATTACCATGTTTTCTTTTATTCTTCTTTAGTATCTTTTCATCGTTTTCGAGCGCTTGAAAGTACGCGTCGCGCTGGTTCTTGAGAGAGCTTTTCTCGTTCGTCATGGTGCGTTTCTGTTGTTGTTGTTTATGTGCGCTAAAGTAGTTGAATAATGAGGGAAATTGGTTCCCTTTGAATTTTCAAAGGAGGTTTTCCCCTACATTGTACATCTGTGCATCGTATCTACTCTGTCGCGTTGATTCTCGAGCTTAAAATTCTCAAGGAGAACAAATACATGTACACGTAGAGTTGTACGAATTTTCAGGGGCATTCAGAGCGAGATGCAGAAGATACGCACGCGCGAGTGATCACAAAATCTGAACCGTCTTTCGGATTGAAATCACATGCGAGAAAAAAGTCTTCACTTTTTGTATCTCTCTCATAGTTTCTTCTTCTTCCTTTTTGCGCCGCTTGGTTTGAACGACGACGTCCGTAATCAAAAGACTTTAATGGGGGACGAGAGGGATTCTTTTTTGTTGTGGGATGTGGTCGTGAAGTGCGACGATATTTGTTTCAAACACATTCTTCCGAAATTGAATCGAACTGATCTTAAATTCTTGCACGGAGTGAATACGGAGACGAGAAAGTTGATTAAAAGATCGTCTCGTGCGAATGATTTGAAAAAGGGGTTTAAGGTCAAAGAGATGTCGTCGATATCGACTTTGGAGTTTGCTTGGGAGCATAAATCGTTGTGGCCGAGATGGTGGACCGAAACATATTTCTGCGAGAAAGTTGCTAAAACGAATAAACTCGAGTTGCTCAAGTGGGCGCGAGAGGAGAAAAAGTGTGAGTGGTGTGTAGGGACGACTCTTACGGCCGCAGAACAAGGTAATCTGGAAATGGTCAAGTATTGCGTTGCGAATCAGTGTCCTATCAATACGGGAGCGTGTGCATGGGCTGCCGGAAAAGGTAATCTCGAGATGCTCAAATACTTACGCGAAGAAGCGAAAGTGCCCTGGACTTCGAGAACTGCCACTTCGGCGGCTAAAACTGGTCATCTTCACATACTCGAATATCTTGTCGAGCGTAAGTATTATGAATATGACGAAGATGCGTGTGCGAGTGCAGCAAAGTACGGCCAATTAGACTGTTTGAAGTACTTGCGCGAAACCGCCAAAGCGCCGTGGGACTTTTGGGCGGTACGAAAAGCACACCGGAACAACCAAACCGAATGTGTACAATACCTCCTCGACAATAACTGTCCTCTCCCACCAGGTTGGCGATACGAATACGGAGAATTGCACACCTCATAAACACACAAAAACATACGAACACAAAGCTTAAAGTAAAACAGACAAAACACACACAGAGAGAGAAAAAGAGATACAAAACTTACAGAGCGAGCCCGGTTTGGCGAAAGTACCCTCCCGGGGTTACGGAAAGGAGACCTTTGACGGAACGAGAACGAAACATCCAACAGAGGGCGAGATTTGCACACAACCTCTTAAAAAACACACAAAAACATAAACACACGAAGCTTAACTTGTAACACAGACAAAACACACACACAAAGAGACATACAGACGAGAGTCTCTCCAATACTCGTATATACCCTAAATCAAAAGCAAACTCCTTCCGTTGGGAGAAAATTCAAAATTTTCTCACTTTTACCGCTCTTATATAAAAGATGTTTACGACGATCAACGACAAAAGAACCACCTCTATTACCACCACCAAAATGCGCAAAACCACGCGTTCCTCTCCCTCTCGTACAAAACTGGGCCTCTTTCTTACGTTCTTGGCGTCTGTTTTACTGGTTTCGCGATTGAAAATCTTTCCAATTTTAGACGAGAAAATCTTCGTTTCTGCGCTCGAACATGAACATCATCATCATCAAAGGATGCCGCCGCCCGCGCGTCCTCCTCCTCCTCACCGCACACCTGAGCATCAAAATCATCATCTGAATGATGAGAAGCGAAAAGAGCACGAACAACAGAAACAGAAACAGAAACCTCCACCACCACCGCCTACAGGGCGGATGCACGCCAGGAAGGTGGATCCGCCTCTAAACCCTAATGATGGTGTTGATGCGCAAAAGGAGCAAAAGGATCCAATTCCCGCGACGATACCAACGGAGAAGAAAAGAATGACCGCACAGGAGTACGTGGAAGCGAGGAAAGAAATGAAACCGCCGCCTGTTTCGGGGAAACAACAGAAGAACTTTATGAATGAAATGGTATCGAGCGTACTCGCTCCGGGGTATAAGTTCGTGGTCGGACTTCCGAAAAACAGTTTGAAGTTTGTGGTTGAGAAGTTTACGACGATACGAGGGATGTTTCGAGTGAACGCGATTGCCGTGTTGTCGAAACTCCCGACCGGGAAGATGGACGTGAATAAATTCGGCGGTTACCTGGCGGATGCGTTTTTGCTCCTGTTTACGCTCGCCGTTTTACGCGTCGTCCACCTGTTCACGCCGTTCGCGAAACCACCGCCGGCGAGCGTGAAAACGCAAAAAATTGGTTCCGATCGCGTGAACATTCAGTTTCACATGCCGTTCGCCGGCGGCGCGGATAAGTGCATCGTGTTTTTAAAAGGCAACAAAGTCTTGTGTCGATGCCCGGAGAAAATGTTGGAGTGCGAGACGACGTTATCGGCGCCGGCGAAAGGCTCGACGTGGATCATCTTCGAGGAACCGAAATGGCTGGAATATAAAGACGAGTTGGTCGTCGTCGCTAAGAGCGTGAAGAAGGATAAAGAAGCGAAGAAAATCGAAAAGATGCCGTTGAAGACGCCGGCGGCGAGAAAGAAGAGCGCTTCGAGGACGACCGACGAAGGCGAAGAAGATCGAGCGCCGGCAAAAGCGAGAGCTTCGAGAAAGACCACCACGGCGACGAAAGCGAAAAAGACGCCCGCGGCGAGAGCGAAATCGCCAGCCAGTCCTCGACGCACGAGGCAGACGCCCGCGAAGAAGAAGTAAAAAATATTTATTATCACTAAGAACGTTGTGTTTGAATAGTATGATACTATTATTTATCGCGTAAAATCGTCGCGACTCTATTCTATTCTATTCTATTCTCTATTCTATTCTATTCTATTCTATGAAAGAGTTAATCTTCGTCATCTGAATCTGAATCGTCGTCTGAATCGTCGTCGACTTCTCCTCTCGCTCTCTTCGCCGCTCTGCGGAAAAACGCGACGTTCTCCGTCCCTCTAATAAATTCGCAAAACTTCAAATCAATCTTCGTCCGCGCGAATTCGCTCCTTTGATCTTGTAACATCGACCCTTTCGGTAAAAACATCGCCTCGGTCACGCGTTCAAACTCGCTCGATTTTGTAAACTGGGCAACTTTGGACAAATACGTCGATTTATTCCCGTTTGACGCTTCGACGCATTCGCGCTCCACGCGTTCGGCTTCCTCCACCATCGCTTTCAATTTTCCTTCATTTTCCTCCTCAAAATACTTCGTCGCGACGACGTCGTCGTTTAAGTCCTCTCCTCCTCGCGCCAATCGAATCGCGACTAATCGATACAAACACTTATACCTCACCGCGGTTGGCACCGTTTTCTTCTGTTGTTGTCGTTTCATCGATGAAATCGCCTCTTCTTCGTTCACCAATAACAGTTTCGGTTTCGCCGACTCCGGGAGTCGCTTCACCACAGCCAAATTGCTCGCGTGCGCCGCTTCCGCCGTCTTTGATTTAACATTGAATTGTAAGAGAGAGAGAGAGAAAACGTAAGTTACGCGTTAATACCAACAAAATGTCAATGTCAACGCGTGAATAGAAAACGAAATGTATAATGTATTACCGTGAGTGGTGCTCGCCTCGCGTCTCCGTACGCCTCGTAGTAAATATCGCTATACTTCTTCTCTTCGTTCTTGAGAGTATTCGATGTATTCTTACTACTAAACATTTCCCGTCCTCGATCGCCTCGCGGTCTCCCAACGCCTTCGAGATTTTCTCTTCGAAATTCCAAGAATTCCATCCGTTGTCTTTTCGGTTTAATCGCTTCTATTACTGTTGGATTTTGTTGTTCTTTAATACTCCCATCGTGAAATGCGTCTTTGATGAGTCTCTTTCGCGTCGTCGTCGTCTTGAGTTCGCCTTCTTCTTCGTCTTCATCTTTGTCCGCTTTGGAGGAAATCTCGTCTTTTCTCATCGTTTAAGACTTCTTTTACCGCGCAAACATGAACAACATGAACAACATTAACAACAAGAACAACAATGAGAATAACGTTTAGCGATGCGACGATATGTTTTGAAGACGAAATGTGACGAGATGATGATGTGTTTCGTGTGTGAGATGAGAATAGTAAAAATGAGGTGCTTCTTTGCTCTCTATGTTCTAACAACGCGCTACTACTAATACTGTTCGGATGATGATCAAAACGGCTTAATCTTGTTCTCGTTCTTCGAAATGCTGATGTTGTTGTCACTGCGTCTTCTTTTTGGTTTTTCTAGTCGCCGCGTGGATGACTCTTCGGGCGATTTCGGCGACGTCGAGATGGTTTCGGCGAGATCGGCATCCGTCCGTAAATCCGCCAAATCTGGATGTTTTGTCGTCGGAACTCGTCAAAGTCTCTTTCAAATCGTCTTCTTTTCTAGGTGCACGCTCGAGCATTCCGGAAAGAAACATATACGCCATGTCCACGGATTCCTTTTCGAAGACGTATTTGCCGACGGCTGGGATCCATAAGTCCGGGCGGTCGGCGGTCGCCGCGCGGGTCGCTTTGAACGCCAGGAGGAGTTGGTCGAGGGTGATTTGGTCGCCGACGTTCTTCTTTACGTCGTCGTTTACGTCGGTATCGGTATCGTCTTTTGGATGGTCGTCGTCTGAATCGTCTGAATCATCGTCGAAGAAAGCCTCTAGGGCATCCAGGGCGTCCTCGACGACGTTGTCGCGAACGATTTTTCCGTCTTTGGAGAAGAGGAAGCGCAAGGCGTCTTCGACGGCGTCTACGGCTGGAGATTCCGACGATGTATCGGTTTGGTTTTCTTCTTTTTCGTATTCATTTTTGTCGGCGATTTCTTCCTCAAAATTTCGATGATTTTGACCATATTTGCTGCTGCTGCTACAAAAGACGTCTTCGACCAACGTCTTGACGCCTTTGGCGGATTTGCGGGAGAAGTCTCGGAAGTATTCAAACGCGTTTTCTCTTCGCAACTTTTCCGCTTTCGTGACGCCTCTGGCCCGATCGAAATCGTTGAGGTATGAGGATCTTTTGGATTCACCATCGTCTTCTAAATCGTCTAAATCTTCGCTTTCGTAAGAAAAGTCATCATCATCGTCATCGTCTAAAGTCTTCTTTGTAGTATTTTTTCTATTTCTAGCGCCGCTTTTACTCATCCTCGTTGTGTGAAACTCTCCGGAAACTTCCGAGCCTTTCTCGGCGTACGCCTCGACTAATCTTCTTAACCGTGCCCATCGAACTTTCCCGCTCTTTTCGTCCAGCAACAACCGTCTCACGGCCGATCGCATTTCCGGCGACCGGTCGCTCGTCACTCGTGCTAAAACGTACGGATACGATTGCTCTAAAACTTTGAAATTCGGATCGATGGCTTGCGCGGTACCTTCTAAAGCGGCTAAAGCTCTCAAGACTCTCGCAAACGTCGGCGGCAGTCGGAATCCTTTGTATAACAAAGCTTCCGTGAGTTGCGTGATGACCGCCATGAAATCGTTCGAGTCTCGAATTCGATTGCCTCGTTCGTCGAACACCTTCGTCAGCGCTTGGACGCACGCTTCGTCGTCGGCGTCCTCGGGCAAGAAATCCAACGTTTTCAAATCGCTCACCAACGATTCCGCGTCTCGATTGACGAAACCAATCAAACCTCGAATCATCGCTCGTCTTTGGAACTGCGGGACGTACACGCACGTGCCGAAATCTAAATACACCAAAGCGCCTTGTTCGTCGACGATTAAATTTCCCGGGTGCGGATCCGCGTGCATGAAACCAGTCGCCAACAGTTGGTGTAAAGAACACCGCACGCCTCGTCGAAGGATTTCGTGCGGCTGAAACTCTTTCTTCAACTTTGATGAAAAGTTTCTTTTCTTCCTCTTGCCGCCGCCTTTTTCGTCGAGTTCCCGGGAAGAATCGTCGCCATAGAGCTTTTGTAACCCGTCGATGCGTTCGCCTTGGACGAATTCCATGGTTAAAACTCGACTCGTCGACAACGCGTCGACGACGACTGGCGCTCTCACGCGACCGGCAATCTTTCCGTCTTGGTACGTCTCTCGAAATCGATTGCACTGCTTCGCCTCGCGTTCGTAATCCATCTCTTCGAATAATCGTCCAACTAATTCGTCCACTATTCTCACCACGTCAGAATTGAACTTTTTGATTGGATTCTTCGCGCTATATTTAGCCACCAATCGTAACACGTAACTATCCAAAGCGACGTTCTCGAACGCCTCTGGTCGCTGCAACTTCACCGCGACTGCTTTCCCGCTCCCAACTAACGTCGCTTTATACACCTGCGCCAAACTCGCCGCCGCTATCGGCGTCGGATCAAACGTCGCGAACGCCGCCTCCGGCTCGCACTCTAAGTGTAACTTCAAAAACTCCCTCGAACTCGCCAAATCCGACGGCGCCATCGAATCTTGCAACTCCGCCAACTGCTCGCAATATTCTCTCGGCAACACGTCCTCTCTCGTCGATAAAACCTGCCCAAACTTCACGAACGCCGGTCCTAACTTCACTAACTCGTCCCTAAAAAACTTCGCCCTGGATTCCGTATCGCCGACTTTAAAATACACCCGCACGCCGACGAACGTCATCGACGATACAATCTCAAGCACTCGCTTGAACACTTTGAACGGTTGCTTCTGGAAGTGTTTTGCAAGTAATTCCGGGTTGTACTCTCGAAACGTTTTCGCGCACAACTTATTCGTGTTTGTTGAAACTACTAAATCTGCATCATCCGCGTCGTCCTTTCGACGAACATTTTCTGAAGCAGCAGCTGCTTTTTCTCGAACGGATTTCAAGTGCACGGAGAGCAAACGTAACTCCTCTTCCGTCGCCCACGGTTTTATCGCATTCGTGTGACTTTTCGAAGAATACGAGCGAGAGGCGTCGTGATGACATAAAGGCGCGGCAAAAACACCGTTCTTCGATGACGACAAGGATGATGTTTCTTTACTCACGTGACGCCGTCGACGCGTAAGAATTGGATTTTGAGACTGAAATTGGATCAGCAAACGCGCGGCGCGTTTACTCGTCGCGCGTCGCATTTTGATGGGAAAGAAACAGCAGAGCACACTCTTCGCTCTTACTTTATGAGTGTGCTTTTAATATAATACTACTACTCTTCATCTTTGTTGTGTTTCCTCTGGTACTAAATGATGGATAAAATGGAGCCAATTGGGACAAAAGAGTGACAGATATGACAGATTCGACGGAATATGACAGATTTCCGCGACGAAGAGCTTTTCGTGAAAGATATGTTATTACGTGCTCTCTCTGCGTGTGATGGAGAGTGTACTCATAATACTTGTTATTTTGAGCGTGTTGATTACTTTGTTTCGTTCGTTT
>Ga0257106_1000112_pt1 | contig 49603 bp, 35 predicted proteins | sample LP_taG_3_FD_190177 | JGI IMG/M metagenome (GOLD analysis project Ga0257106, IMG submission 190177) | Marine microbial communities from Northeast Subartic Pacific Ocean, Canada - LP_J_2011_P26_10m | ecosystem: Environmental > Aquatic > Marine > Oceanic | place: Canada: Northeast Subartic Pacific...
AATCAGTTCGTTGTGCGTTTTAGGTTCAAACGAGAATTCTGGTTTGATGCCATGCACGCTGTGAACCGTGTTTCCTGACTCGTCAGCACCTTCGGGGACCGTTTCATGCAGGATGTTTGGGATGCGCATGCGAAGGGTATCCCGCTTTGCAACCGCTTGCTCTGTTTTTTCTTCCAGCACCGCAATTTGGGCACCGAGGTCAGCAACTTCAGCCAAAATACGTTGAGCAGCCGCTTCATCTCCTGACTTCTTAGCGGCGCCGATGCCGCGCGCAGCAGCGTTCTTTGTAGCGCGCAGTTGATTGGTTTCGTGTTGGAGGTTGATCCATGATTGGTCCAATTCAATGACCCTGTCAATGTTGTCTTGTGGAATACCACGCTTGTCGTGATCCTTTCGGATGATTTCTGGAGTTGTTCTAAACATGTTGATATCAAGCATAAGAATCACCTCAAAACGATATTCCAAAGTCAAAGATAGCGGAACCAACGAAGATGTAGCCACCGATGATGTACCCGAGAATCGAGCCCCCGTTGAGAAGCGGAAGGCCAGCTTGGGCCCGGCCACGCGCTACGTAAGTCATCAATGCAAAGTAGCCCACTAAACCGCCCACGAGGGTTGACATGGCCACCGCAAAAGCACCGCTGTGGTCCAACCACTGGGCGGCTGAAAGCACAAGCATGCCGGGGAAAATCACATCACCAAGTCCCATGAACATTGCATCTTTGGATTTTTTCTTTGGGACTCCATCGGATTTTGCTCGGGGCTGAGGTGCGCTGCCTTGCTTCATTGAACTCGTTTCGTCAACGAAAGAATATCCTTTTTCTTGTGGTGCAACAAGCAGGATTGGAAGGCGCAGCCCAATCATTGTATCAGCCAAGTCAAGCATGTGCTTCGATTTGTAGACAGCCCATGCGTCGTACACCGCTGCTGCAATCATGAACACGATGATGAGGGTTGGGACGAATGCGACGCCGAGCATCACCACGACCCCGGATCCAACAAGAACACCAACGGTGTTGACGACATACCACTCACTGTGGACATAGAGTAAAATCATCAACGCCAGAGCAACGAGCACACCAAGAATCAACGGGACATCGTACAACTGTAGACCGCTTATCACGTCCATCTCCGAAGTGATGACACCAGTGTCAACGGTTGTTGTCCCGTTGTGATAGAGTGCGTTATAGTGCGTTGCACCGTCTTCATCCATCGAAAACCATCCTGTTTGGAAGTCTTGGTTTGCATCCAGACTGATTTTGTCTAACAATGAAGTCGTCCACAACCAGTGAGTGCTGGTTTCGGTTGTCAACAGCATGTCGCTGTAACCGGAAGCATCTCGGTCAGAAAGCCGGACAGATTGGATGGTTTCTCCAAATCCAGTGAGTTTCATTGCCTCTTGTTCACTGAATTCCTCATCCAGTGTGGCGTTCCACTCATAGCCTCGTACGTCGCCGTTCTCTTCGCCGAGCAAGATCAGACCTTCCGCCAAGGAGGCTTTGTCCATCGCTGTGGTCGACCAAGGTGAAGGGCCGAAATCAGCAGAAGTTAACGCACTCACAGCATCATGCTGGAAAAGCACGGTGGCAAAGTTGTCGACTTCAGGAAGTGCCGGGTTAAAGGCTGGTGCGGTTTTTTCGAGCAGGATTACAGCCGCCATGTTCGGCGTGGCAATCAAGACTTTATCTTCGGCGATCACTTCAGCATGAAGCGTGCCTAAATGAGCGTCTAAACCAACAGGGAGTCGCCAAGTGGCTTGCTTCACCATTTGACCAGGGCTGTCATCAAAGGTATTGAAACGATGAAGGAAATTCCCCTGATCAACGATGTACATGGCCTCGTTGGTGTGGAAAGCAAGGCTACAGGCCGTACCGATGCTCGGCATGAATTCTGTGTAGGTTTCATTGTTGTCGTTCACTGAAACTTGATGGCAAGTGAATGAATCAACAGTTTCTCCAGTTGCTGCATCAACATACCATACCCAAGCTCCGTTTGTGAAGGTGAACACGCCTTGGCCAACTGTCGCTTGGATGCCATCTGCTTGTCCGGATGGGAATCGCTCGTGGCTGCTGGTCCACAGAGGTTCACCAGTCGACATGTTGTGGTTTTGGTAGAAACTAATGTTATCGCCCCATGTCCCTTCCCCGCCGGTGACTTCGCTCATCAAATGACCATCGAGGCCGGCATGGCTAAGGTACGTTGCTTCGAATTCTTGGGTGCCTTCAATGGCGTATGGCTCGGCGTCCAAATCAATCATCACCATGTGGGCTAAAGGCACGGTTGAATACATCAATGCGAGGGCTAGAACCCCCATAATTCCGTACTTAATGATCCATTCTTTCTTGTATTTGGCAAGGGCTAAAATGCAGGCTGTGAAGATAAAAATCATCACCAGTTCTAGAGCGATGTACCTCACCTGAGTTGCTCCTGATTCACCAAAAGCATGCAAACCTGCGACATCGTACCAAGGCCGGATGAACAGGCCAATGGCGATGGTGAGGATGAACATCCCCATCATACCCAACATCGAAGTCATTTGCTCTTTCATCATCGTGAGCAGGCTGTCTTCAGCACGAAGTTCTGCCTGAACAGCCTCGAATTCCTTGGATGGGGTTTTCCCCATCTTTTTTCCAGAAACCGAGGTGGTCTGCTCGTTGCTCATGGTTCATCGGAGGCTGCGTTCCCATATCAGCATGGTGTCTCTACACGCCCCCTACGGGGGCGAATGAACATCCGTTCATATCGAAGGAAAGAGGCTTTCACCGGAGGGGTGGTGCTTGGACCAGAGGGGGAGCCAATGGCGAGCATCAGAACGTGGCTTGAAGGGACCAAAACCGGCGGCATGAGCCTCGGATTAAAGCACACAAAGCAGGTGCTTGAGCGACTCAACCTTTTGCACAATCCAAAACACATCTTGCACGTGGCTGGCAGCAACGGCAAAGGAACCGTTTGTGCGTTGATGGCCTGTGGCCTTACCCTCGCAGGTCGTTCAAATGTGTTCTTTTCATCACCTCACCTGATCCGAGTGGAAGAACGCATCCGGGTGGATGGTAAACCCGTGACAGCACTCCGCTTCGACGAGGCAATGAACGCTGTTCGTAGCGCCTGTGAAACACCTTCCGTTGTGCCGCTGACTTTTTTCGAAGCCACATACCTTGCAGCGATGTGGGTGGCGAACGATGCAGGTGTGGAAGTTGTCATCTTGGAAACCGGACTCGGTGGTCGATTGGACGCCACCCGCTCAGGCCCCGCCACAGCGTCGCTTGTCACAGCAATTAGCGCAGAACATCAGGATATACTCGGCGAATCAATGGCTGAAATCGCCCGAGAAAAAGCGGCAATCGCCCGCCCAGGATGCCCCATCCTGATTCGAAAACCCGAAGAGGAAACCGTCGAACAAGCTATGATCGAAGAAGTTCAGATGGCGGGTCAATCGGAACTGGGTGAGCCCCGTGCGTCCGCAGTGTCGCACATCGTGGAAATTCCAAACGGCACCTCAGTTCGAACAGAAGCGTTGATCTTAGCAACTGCTTTGTTCAATGAAGTGGGTCTGCCTTCAAATCACCTCGAGGCTGCGCTTGAAAGGGTGCATTGGCCTGCGAGGCTCCAGCACGTGGCAGAACACTCCAGCAACGGCCATCCGTTCCTTTTGGATGCAGCCCACAACCCTTCAGGTTTGCAACGAGTATTGCCTGAATTGGAGCAGCATGTTCGTCATGCCGTTGATGCTGGTAAGGGATGGACGCTTGTCTTCGGCACTTCGCCGCAAAAAAATCTAGCGTCCTTTTGCAAACCGCTTATCGCATTGGCCACCCGTTATCCACCGCATCAGATTGTATTCACAGAGCCTCAGGGTGGGAGGTACCCAGGTGTAGCCTGTCAAACGATAGCAGATTTGGCATGGCCTTTTGAGGCTACACACCTCGAACCCTCACCGCAAAAAGCATTGAACCACCTCTCGGGCATGGCACCTTCTGAGGTCGGTTTAGTGATGAGCCTTGGATCACTTTACCTGCAAGGCAACATCCTTGAAGCGCTCGGTTTGTCCAGCGATGATGACCTGTCCTTGCTGTCGAAGCACTCATAGCACGCACGGCTGTGTGCGGTTTGGTGAGCCAATGAGCGATAAGTGGGATCAACGATTTCTCGACCTTGCATTCCACATTTCCGGATGGAGCAAAGACCCTTCTACAAAGGTAGGTTGCGTGGTTGTTGGTGAAGACCGTGAAATCCGCTCCACAGGATTTAACGGCTTTCCACGAGGCATCAGCGATGACAATGATCGTCTGACCGATCGCGCCAAAAAGTACCCTCTAATTTGCCATGCAGAAGAAAACGCAATCATGCACGCTGCCCGTATTGGTGTCTCGCTGAAAGGCAACACTGCCTTCGTCACATGGCCTCCATGTTCCCGCTGCGCACGTTCTTTGATCCAAGCTGGCATCCGAGAAGTGGTGTACCCGACCCCTGAAGACATCCCCGAGCGCTGGATGGAAGATTTCGAAACATCCAACGGCATGCTCCAAGAAGCAGGTATCCTTGTTCGGACTGTTGATTCGTCCCCCTAATCCTCGCGAACCGAACGATTGATGCACCAACACACGGTGCGTCAGCCATGCGGGGCTACAGAGGAGTTGCCTGCTTCATCGGGCTGCTCTTGATGGCCGGTTGCGTCACCCCAACCGTCCCCCTCAACGAACAAGAAGATTCGATTGCCCCCGTTGAAGAAGGTGCCTGCAACGGATTGATTGTTTTGTGCGATCGAAGTTATGCTGATGTCACGTTCCCTGAAACTCACAACGCTTTCTCAACATATGAAGATGGAATCTACTACCCTGCGGCAAATCATCAAACAGGGTTGCTGGCTCAATGGAACGCTGGAATGCGGGCCTTCATGATCGATACGCATTACGAAACCTTGGGCGATGAGCGCGTGGAAACAGTCCGTTTGTGCCATGGCGACGATGACCGTGGGTTCAGCCCTTGTTCGTACGGAACCGTCAATGCGGAAGCCTGGCTGTCCCAGTTGAAGTCGCTGATGGATGCGGCACCACGAGATGTAGTGACGCTGTTGGTTGAAAATTACGTTCAACCAGATCACCTCAAGTCTGTGTTTGAAAATGCGGGCATGTACGACCGGATCTTTGTTCATTCGATGAACACAGAATGGCCTACATTGGGAACACTCATCGCCCAAGAAACGCCCTTGGTGGTCTTCTGGGAACAAGGTGAAGACCTTAGCCATCCATGGATTCATGATTTCCTTGCCCACAGTTGGACCACAAACTTCGCTGAACAAAACACTGAGGACATGAACTGCGATCCATTGCGAGGCGACCCGGAGCAAGCAGTCTATCACATGAACAACTGGCTCAGTGGCCCACTTGGCCTATCAGACCCGAGCCGTGGAGATGAAGCCAACGATGTTGATTTCCTCATTGAGCGCGCATCAGAATGTTGGCTTCAGCATGGTAAACGGCCGACCTTCATCGCCGTTGACTGGTGGGAAGATGGTGATGTTGTGGCTGCGGCCCTTGCCATCAATGAGTTAGAAGCACCGATTTAAGCCCAGAACCGCCGCGTTCGAGCGTAATCAATTTCTGCGTTGTGAATCGCTTCAAGCAGTCCTTCCATGTTGTTGCGTTGCGTTCGACGAAGCAAGCGTTGTGCGGTTGCTTCACCAACACCCCTGCCCATCAAACACAACACGGCTTCATAGCCTCGGTTTTGAACTAAATCAGCGTTCTTTACCATCCGACCTTGATCCTTCTCATCCTCGGAAGCGACCCATCCTTCAAGCATGGCCTGCATGCCTTCACGGGCGCAGGCAAGCATCGTTCCAGAACACTTAGTGCATCGGTTGATGTCTTTGATTTCATTGAACCGTTCGACCCTAAATCGTCGTACGTTCTTGCATTTTAGACAGCACAACACAGCTCGCTCATTGACCAACCTCGTGCGGAGTTTTTCCCTGACCGCAGCGTTGTCCCAATTCGGCAACAATAAATCACGGCTTGAGCGGTTCGATACGCCCATTGGTCCCGTGGCAGAGATTTCAAGTTCAATCAAACCAGTTTGGATGGCATGCAACACGTCCCGAGCCCCGAGAACATCCATGCGCTCATGGAAGAGCTTGTCGAGCACTTCTTCCATCACTACAGTGCCTCGGTATTTGCGCAACAGTGCTTGTAGGTTGATCTTTCGAGGGTCCACACCGTGCCTCAAAATTCCAAAAGTTTTGGCCACTTGAGCAAACCGCCAGCGCACCTGCCTTGAGTTCGGAAGCGTGACGCTCAACAAACCTTGGATTGCGTCAGGGGGCGTCTCAGTAAGCCATCCAACAATATGCTCAGCGTGGATGTCTCCAGTTTGAAGGCTCATTCTCGTTGGTTCATTGACCAAACGGCCCCATTTTCCAGTCTTGGTCGAGGCCATGGCCATCAGAAAGTGCCCAAGCGCCTCATTGATCCTTGAACCATGGCAGGAATTGATGACAATAGCATCTTCACGTTCCTCAATGGTGATTTTCCGGTCTGTTGCAAGCACACCGGTGGCTTCCAAATGATTGGTGACCGTTTCTGCTAAAAGGCCAAGCGCTTCTTCGTCGATTGGGTGCTCTTTCAAGGTTGAATGACGGTCTGCGAAGATGGCGTTGACGTCAAGTGCGTCGCTTGGAGGCGAAGGTGGTGCTTCGTAGGCACCAATGTCCTCTGCGACCAAGTGCCGCAAGCGCCCTATGTCACGCGCTATGGCTTTGGGTACTGGGGGCAATTCACCCACCCATTGGGGCGCGTTCGCTTGATCGGAAACGGGAGTGACGAGCAACTCTGATTGTTCAGGGTCGGCATCAATAATCATCCATGTTCGTCCAGCCATGACGAATTGTCGGCGATGGCCATCGTCGTCTTCTCCGCTGTCATTGAGCGATAAAACGAACGCCTCATCGACGTTTCCGAGGCTTCGACGAGTTACAGCATCTCGGACGCGATAGGATTGCTTATCTGGAATCATCGATAGGTGATTGCTCACCCATTGGCGCGTGCGCCCTGCGGTCGAGAACCACCCTTTTGCAAACAATTCCGGAACTGGAACTTCGAGTTCCTTGATTGAGGTTGAAATATCTTCATCAGGAACGTTGTATTTTGGTCGTTCCTCCGGCAGTTGTAATTTCTTCACTGCTGCTTCAGCCTGGGCTAATGCATACACCTTTGCTGGCCAGCGGTACCAAGGAATTTCCTTTGGATCAGGCGTATGTCGAATGATCCAACTGTCAGCAAGCACCTTGAGGATTGCTTCGGTATCATGGCGGTTCCATCCCTGGAATTGGCTCGCATTGCCGATAATTTCAGTCGCCGTATCAATAGGAACTGCGTTATGTGAATGCGCCATCAAGACCAACTGGTTGGCCACCACTGCTTTGGGTCGGTCGCGCCATTTCACCGGTTCAATTTCACCAAACATAGCGCGCCGTGCCACAACAGCCCCTTCGGCAATTTCGTCCGCATCCCATGCGAGCAAGTGACCGCGACCTACGCCACCAAGGCGGTGGTCGGCGCGACCGACACGTTGCAGCATTCGGTCAACAGAGCGAGGGCTTTTGACTTGGATGATGCGTTGGATTTTTCCAACGTCGATGCCGAGTTCAAGGCTAGAGGTGCACACCAGGCCCGAAAGGTCTCCTGCTCTCAATCGATCTTCCATATCTTGACGGGTATCGGCTGCTAACGAACCGTGATGCACGCCAATTTGGACATCAGGGGCCATCGTTTGCAATCGATTAGCAATTGTTTCAGCGTCGTTTCTGCTGTTGACGAACACCAAGCATGGGGGCTCAGTTCTCAACACCTCAATCAGCCGCCTAAAGCTTGCGTGAACCCGAGGTGTCACGCCCAATTCGATGCCACCAACCTCGTCTTCTGCCAGGGGTTGAGCGCATTCAACCATCAACTCGGTGCTTCGCTCGCCCATAGCAAGGATGGCTTTACCCCGTTCGGGTGAGAGCCACTTTGCAACATCATCTGGGTTTCCGACGGTGGCTGAAAGACCAATTTTCTGGACCTTTCGCCCGGATAAGGCTTCCAATCGGGCGAGCCCTAAGGACAACTGCCACCCTCGTTCACTGGCGGCTAAATCGTGCACTTCATCGACGATGACTGCTCGCACAGTACCGAGCAATTTTCTCAAATTTTTTCCAGTGAACATCAGTTGGAATGTTTCAGGTGTTGTGACAAGAAGGTGCGGAGGTTTTCTCGTTTGTCGAGCACGCTCGCTCTGTGTTGTGTCCCCGTGACGCAACCCCACCTTGAGCCCAACAGCGTCGGTGATTTCTTCCAGCCTTCGATCGACATCTCTATTCAGGGCACGAAGCGGTGTGATGTACAAAATAGCCAATGGATCCCATTGTTCACTCAAGCAACGATGCAGGACAGGAAGGACTGCAGCCATGGTTTTTCCCGACCCTGTTGGTGCGATGATGATTCTGTCCTCACCGGCGCATAGTTCTGGCAGGGATGCTGTTTGAACTGGGGTGGGTTGCCAACCTCGTTCTTCGAGTGAGGCCGCAAGCCGTTCATCGAGGATTGAAAACACACCAGACATAGCCTCCCCACCCTCTACGAGTGTTCCTCACGGCAACCTCTTTTGAGGATTTGCAATCAAGCAATGGGTTTGGATATGACGGAAAACGATGAACTGCGCATCAGTCTTCGTCGTAATCCTCGTCGTAATCATTGTCTTCTTCCTCTTCCTCTTCCCAGTCTTCTCCACCGTCGAAGAGCCCTTCGCTGTGATCGATTCTGGTCCGCGAAGCAACTGTAGCAACACCAATCAACACGATGATTGATGTCACGATGAAAATCCAAGCGAGTGGGTTTTCTCTTGGTGAATCAAACCACCCAAGGTACATTGGGTATGCGAGTTCGACGGAGTGTTCAGCCGTATTGTCCTCGTCGTTTACTTCCACAATGAGGTTGTCACGATCAACGACGATACGGAGGCGGTCCACTTCTTCTGCCTTCCAATTTGTCTTGACTTCGATGATTTCCCCGGAATCAATGCCAGCGAGTGTAACTTCATCGAATGGTTTGTCCTCATCGCCCGCAAAGAAACTGACCTTGAACGGAGAGTTGGTGTCACCGCCAGTGTTGATGACATGCGCGGCAACCTCGACGTTTGAGCCGGGTGCGACGTGGTCGTCTGACAGGTCGATTGAATGGACGCGCAGTTCAGGACCAACGGCACCCAAACGAATCCATTGTCGTTCGAAATCAGTGTCATCAACCGCCAATTCTGGAACCGGGCTCGCTTCTGAATTTGAAACGACCGGGAATTGGTTGCCAGCCGTGTCATAGCCGCTGATGTAGAACCCAACAAAGTCGCCAACCTTTGGGGCAATGCGTCCGTTATCAGTGAGGTCAACTGCGCCGGTCCAAATCACGTTCTGACCTTCTTGTTGCATACCAAGTAGAGTCGAGCCGGCACCAATGGTCACGGTGCGGGTTGCATCACGCATGACCCAGTGCACCATCTGCCTCGATCCGGTGAGGTCAGCGTCTTCAGTACCGTGGAATTCAACCGGCACGAATGTAAGATCGTTGTTTGCTGAGATATCGATGACATTCAGCGGACTTGTTCGCTTGACAACACGTGGGGCAGCATCGTCAACAATCACCTGTAGGGTTGTCGAAACTAAGGTGCCAGTCATGTCTTCTCCTCGCCCTGGGATGTTGGTGATTGAGATCAAACAGGTTCGAGTTGGTGAGGACTGAAGCGTGGTTGCAGAGGAAAGTGGTACCTCCACAGCGTAATTGCCTTGGGCGGTGAGGGAACCATCGCTCCACATCTTTTCGCCGTCAAAGACCTCCACGAGGATGCCCACGTCTCGAGGTGCAGGGACGCTGCTTCCTTCGTAGACAACGGTCCCAGTGAAGGCTAATCGGTCATCCTTGCGCACACGGCTACCGTCGGCAATTTGTCCTGTGCGTGGCTCGCTGATGTCTTCTACGAGGTAATCGCTTGGGGCCAACATCAAATCGTTTTCCACTCGGAAGGTGTGTTCAAGGAGTAATATTCGGTCTTCAAAGGCAGATCCCCGCTCCTTGTAGATGAGAGCCACATCGCCCATTTCTTCATCTGGCCAGTCCCATCCAATTTCGAAGTGGAAAGCCAATTGAATCCATGGTAATCCAGACTCATTTGTCGTTTCATGCATGGCACTTGTAGACATGAGTGTGATGAAATCACTCTCGGACCAGAAGGTGTCGTTCACTCCAGAGTAGGAGATGCGTTGTGCATCTCGCAATGGATTTGGTCCTTCAAAGTCAAAGACAAGCGAAATGTGCTCAAAGTCGATAGCTGTGTTTGCATCAATGAAGCCGAGGGTGATGGTTTGTTCCATGCCCGCAAAGATTGGAGCGTTGTCTTCGTGACCGACCCATTCCAAACCAGTGAAAACGGCAATGGAGTCCTTTCTTGTTCGGAAGGTTGCGTCGTCATGCTCGAATCCAGATTCGGATTCAAAGGTTAAGATTTCATCATCGTCATTTGTAACTGCGTAATACAGGGCGTTACCCGCTTGGTCGCCGCCCTTCCAGAAGTAAGACACACGGCCCATGTTCGGGTTGCGGGAATGGTCAATGGTGGTGATGAACCACTTGTTTTTCGCTTCGGATGTATTCTCCACATTCTTGGAGGCGTATTCCTGCGGGTCAGCTTCACCGTTTCTGTTGGTGTCGTGATCCGCTTCTACCCAATACATCAATTCGAGGTTCATTGGATGGCCGACATCGTCGTTGACCATGACCTTGATTTCCTGCTGAGTGCTTGCCGCTTCATAGCCGTCATCAATTGGGGCGAAGTCCATGCGCTCAGGAGCAGTAGCATCGATCTTGTAGGTACGTTGCCAATCGCCGTTTGGAGCCATGACATGGGTTGGTTCGCGTTCGTTGTAGGTCTGTACCTCGTAAGTAAGGCCGTCTGGAACATCGATTTCTGGCAGGTCAATGCCAATGAAGAATGTTCCATTGTTGTTGGTTGTGTCTCGAGCGGTGCTTTCGACCCAGCCATTGCGTGAGATTCGAACATCGAAGGCGCTGTCTTTCGGAGCGTCCTCGGTGTCATGGAACCACATAGCGCCTTGGAAGTACAGGGTTTCGCCAGCTGCCACCCATGAGTTATCAGGTACATCGTCCATGGTCAAACGACCATCGTTGTCGCGAACCTTGAGCCAACCGAGCCCAAAGCTCCGGTTGACAGTCATTGTTTCGTCGCTGAGTAAATCGAGGGGGGCGTAGCCAGCTGAGCCGCTGTTGTCTAAGCATCCGGTCTTGAATCGGATGTTGTTTTGGTCAGGGAATTCTGAGGTGACGTGGAAGATCCAATGAATTTCGAGAATGCCGTTGTTTTCACTGGACCAAGAACTTGCATCCATCTCGATGTAGTCCTCAGGATCGTTTGGATCAGGGAACACATCGCCATTTTGCCAGGTCATGGTTGGATTTTTGGCAATGGAATTGGTCTGAAGCGTCAATGTCGCTTCTGTCATGCTCGATGCATCTTCCCCGATGATGTGCCGCGTGACAACTTCGTAGGGTTGAAGTCGTTCGTGAAGGATCTCTCCAACGGGGATTTGGATGTCGAGGTTGATGGTGTTGACCGTGTAGGTGATGGAAAAGGATTCCAACACAAGCACACCAGAGGATGAAGACACCAACCCAATCGAGAGGTTTGCAATGCCAGCACCTGTGTCCGGGATTCGGTCATTAAGGCACTTGAGAAGGTTGTTGACGCCTCCAGATACCGTCACATGGGTGACTGTAATCGGGCCCATCAGTGCGCCATCGCTTGAGGGCATCTTCCAGCAGGTTGGTGTTGTCCATTCAAACGGTTTGGCTGGATTCAACAGGCCACCAATTTCAATCCCTGATTCTTCGGGAGCATCAGCGTGTTGTGCAACGATGATGTTTGAGATTGAAGGCGTGTTTTGGGTGTTGGATGAACTCAATTCAATCCGCAAGCACATGTAGTAACCCGTTGGGCTGAGGGCTTTGGTTTGTCCTGATTGAGCGGTGGTCCATGTTTGAACTCCTGTTGTTCCAGAGGTACATGTCGAGGAGGAGGCGTACCCATAATTCACTCGAATCGAAGTGCCAGATGGTGTTGTAGCGTTCCAAGTGATGGTTGCAGCAACCGTGGATTTCACGCCACTACCGACGTATTGATTGGTGTACACATAGCCTGACGTAACATAAGAAGTGGTGTACTCAACGCCAATCATATCCAATATTGGAGTGTCAGAGGCCGTCCCGTTGAGGGTGGCGCGCCAATCAATGCTTGTGCTCGCCGATGGGAAAGTGACCGTTTGACCTGTATTCACATGGCGCCATGTGGCGCCACCATCGTTGGACAGATCGACGTCAATGCTTGTTCCACTTGGAAGATAGCCAATGATGCCGGATACAAAGAATTCAGAAATCGGTTTGGAAATTGAAACGGTTGCACCCCGGATCAAATTAGAAGTTGAGGTTGGGGTCCTTGCATCGAACAAAGCTCCGTCACCGTGACTGTAGATCTTGTGACGGGAAGAACTTGGGCAGTACGCTGTGCTGTAGTAAGAGCATGCGAAACTGAGCTTCCCATCACCAGATTCGACAAGGCCGTAATGACCGCCTTCTTGCACGTCTTTAACGCCCATGTGTTCGATGAAATTGCCGTTGAACCTTAGATAATGGTGATAACTGTCGTAATTGTAACCAACACCGCTCTTGTAGCCCGTGTCGTATTCATTGTAGATAATCGTCGGATAATTCACAACCAGTCCAGCGCCATATTGTGTAGGGATGGTGGAAGTTGTGCCGAGGGTCCATGTTCCATTGAGCGATGTCGGTGTGGTTTTGCTGACTTCATTGAGGTAGTGTGCCTGTGCGGAATAGCTGTAGGTTGAAACCCACATTTTCCCGGTCGACTCATCAATGTCAACGCCAGTCACGTAGTTTGGGCTGAACGACCAAGATCGCTCACACTTCCATTGCCGTCCATCTTTGGTGCCGTCGTTGTTCGTATCAATGTCTCGAACGGTCCATTTTGTAAGGTAATAGTAGGAACTGTGGGCGGTGTAGACAGTGTTGCCCTCCACTGTTGCGTCGCTCATTCGGTAGTATTGGCTGGCTGAACATCCGTTGGTGGTCACATCAACGCTTGCAGTGCCAAGGTAAGCGCCGGAAGTAGCGTTGATTCGGAGAACAACAGGGATGCTGTAAAGCCCAGAGGATGTGTAGCGCATGACGTGGAATTCATCACCGACTTGGACTACAACTCCAATGTAATTCCAGCCTGCCGTAGTGCTAACGCTCAATTGAGGGAAAATCTTGGTTAATCCAGTGTAGCCCTGGTCGCCATTGGCAATGAACTGGCCTGTTGTGTTCTGTACAGCAGAACCTTTCGACTGCACCTGTTGTGTTCTTCCAAAGTCCAAGTTGGCGGTGGAGGGGTTGCCTCGAAGTTCCAAACTCTGGGTATCAACGTTGACGTTTTGACGGCTTCCAGAAGTGAAAGGTGATGGGGCGCTGCCGCTCCATATGCCATCGCCGGCTCCGCCAAAATGACTGTTGGTGGTGAAGTTGGTGTAGGTTGTCCGACTCGCTTCGCCCCGCAGTTTGAATTCAGCGGCTGTCACTTCGGCTCCGAATGGGATTGACAGATCGCCCGCACTTCCGTTCCCACTGCCTGAAAAGGTGTGGGTGTAGGAGGTCGTTCCGTTTTGGAATTGCGTTTCAGTGGTTGCTCCAGCAGCGATCGGAGCCATCAAAGAAGTGAGGAAAATAAGGGTTAGAAATATTGCTTTTCGCATGGAAATCACCAAGGGTCCCTCAATGGGCCTTCGGCCCACCGTCGCCAAAGCATTTCAACTTCTCCCTTTCCCGTTCTCGGGAAGGATGCGAATGTTGGTTTGTGACTTATTGTTAACCGCTCCACCTGGTTATATTCTGTTTGTGTTGCAATGGTTTGAGATTCCTCAGGCCGCACTTAGAAGGAAGCCTCAAGGAGTCGTTCGGATTCTCATAGGATAAGGCGGACAACGGTGCTTGGTATGATTTCAAAATGGTGGGCAAGGCAACACGGACGACAACTTGGCTATGCCGCAGCGGCTTCGGGTGCCATGGGCATCTTGTTTCTGTTGAGTGCTGCTCAGATTCTTTTCCTTCAAGGGAACACCTCACCATACGATGAGTTCACAGGCCTTTCCATAGGTTTAGGAGTATTTTCAGCCATCATGCTTCTCATCATTTTGCCCGAGTTTATGACTTTGCGTGGCCACGCTTTGCTGCTTGAGGAATTGCGAAGCATCGATTCCACTTCGGAATTACGCCGTCGAAAAGCAGAGGGCGACGAATCAGCAGACGCACTCGGAGCCGGTCACGATGCATCTTGGACAGCATTCCTTGAAAGCAAGGGACTTCGACGATAAGCCAGAGGGGACCGTTGTTGGAAAGGAAAGACCCGCTCATACTGTTGCTCCGAGAAGTGACATTGGCTGCGGGGATGATCGGTATTCTGGTGCTTGGATTGTACGCTCACACAGGTTCGATGCCACCTCTTGTGGTCGTCGAATCTTCCTCCATGATTCATGAAGAGAATGGAGAGGTTGGAAGCATAGATGCGGGTGATTTGGTCTTGGTCCACGATCAATCAATGGACACCGTGACCACCTTTGCAGAAGCATCAAATCCAGCTCACCCTCGTTATGGATACGAACAGCATGGCATGGCGGGCGATGTCATCATTTACGACAAAAATGGCGACGGAGGCACCCCAATTATCCATCGCGCCATCCTCGAAGTTGTGGCCCATCTCACTCAAACACCCAACCGTTCAGCCCCCACAGACGCTCCCTCCAACACCCACTGCCCTGACGGAGGAAGTTACGATGATGCACTGCTTGACATCGACGGAGCGCTCGGTACATGCGTCTTAACTTGGAACGTACCGGGCACCGCTGTGGTGAACGCTTCAACCATCACCATCGCCTTTGATGGCGTTGATGCCGGCTATTATGATTGCAAACGCATGGCTCACGCCAACGTCGAACCCCACTTGGTGGTCTGGAATTGGACGCCATCCCAAGCGGGCATGCTCACGCTTGGTGATAACAATCATTGCTCCGTAGATCAGGGCTCCAGTGCCGTGAATGGCTCTGTTGGCGTCCACAGTGAATCAGGTGTTGTTCGACCAGTTCGAGATTCGTGGTTGATCGGGGTTGCAGGTGGCGAATTGCCATGGTTGGGGACCGTTAAATTAGCCCTCAACGTCGATTCCGCATCACCAGGAACAATCTATGTTCCAAATTCGTCCTACCTGGCTTTATTCATCATCGTGGCAGGCGTGCTTCTCGCCCCTATGGCATTGCAGCCCGTCCTTGAGCGAATCATAAAAGCATCACCAGAACTCAAAGTGGCTCAAGAGGAACTTGCTGGGGACGAAGAAGAGTAGTCAGCTGCTCAACGCTTCGTCCATTCCTAATTCACCCCTCGCAACAGCAAGGGCTAATTCGGTCGAGATGGTTTTTCTTCCATTGCTCTCCTTTCGGCTTTGACGTTGAATTTCTCTTAGTTCGCCATTGGTAGGAATAATTGGGCGTTGTTCGAACACCCTTTCGCCCGGAATCAAAGCAATCCGAACTGCAGAAACGACGTGATTGTGGCGCAACAAACCCCTTGAAGTCCTCGCTTCATTGACTTCTTCCATCTGGAGGCCTGCCGCAATGCACCGGTTGATGATGTGGTCTCGCAACAACGGCGCTCCGTCACCAATTCGAATGTGTGAAGTTTTGTGTTGGACCGCTGTTTGGATGGCCCTTACATGCCCGACAACATCCTCGATGTTCTCCATTTGTTCCATACCTAGGAGCACCCCATCGGCGAGCCATGCTATGCCGGGTCGTGGTCCTGGGTCGACACCGAAAGTGAGGCGATGTATTTCATGGACGCCTCGAAGGTGCTGAATCGCCCTCAGGATCGCCCCGTCAATGTCATCAAGCGATGCGGCAACGGGTCGCCCTTCTGATTCACGACCAACAATTTCGACTTCGGTCGAAATCCAAACTGTTTCAGCATGGGCAAGCGGTGCATCGTGTTCAATGAGGTCAAATCTAAGGTTTCGAAGCCTAAGCGATTGCATCAATCTGAACGCCAATCGGAAGTCCATGGTCCGGACCGCAAGCCTCGTCACGGAATTGGATTGGTCAAGGAGGTTCAAGGAAGTTTGTGTTCATCGGCGTCTCTTTGCGTCGATTCTTTTTGGGGAGAACTGCGGGCTTTTGTCCGAAGTTATGAAGAACGATTGACATTGATGAACGATTATGTCCAGCCAGTATGAACGGGAATTGCGGCAAGTTTTAGCGGGTGTTCCAAACGGAGTCGAGGGCGTGATTCGTTCGTGTAAACCACCGGAAAAAGAACGTATGCGGCTGGTTCTGGACCGCCCTTTTTTGGTGGTGCGGGCCGCAGGATCCGGCATGGAAGGAACGGGTGACCTTCTTGCTCTTCGTGGTGATTTGTGCTTCCCAATCGAAGTGAAGAGCACGAAAGCCAACAAACTCTACCTTTCAGGTCGAACCAAAGATCAATATGAAGCGATGGTCAATGAAGGGGAACGTTGCCATTTGATGCCACTGTACGCTCATCGCTTGAAAGGCGTACGGGGCGACTCATGGAGGATTTTCCGCGTCGAAACTTCAAACCTCACCGGCCGATTGCGGCAGTTGGAAAAGTGGATCCCTGCCTTTCCCAAAAACAGAAACGGTTCGAACTACCTCAATTGGGCAGACGGTATGCCATTGAATCAATTTGTTGCCCTCCTCTGTTCCAAAGCAGGCTCTGAAGCAGCATCGCTCGCCGGGCTCACCGCTCGAGCAGCCCCGCCAATCGCCAGTAGCCTGCCCGACACAACCACCGATGCGCCTCAACCTGCGCCGCTCACAACGGTCTTACGAGCAAGAACACAAACCAATGTGCTTGCAGAGTTGGCTCGAAGACGCTCATCCTGAGGCTTACAAGTACGGTACGATAATGATGAAAGCAAGCATCATCAACAGGGCAAGAGAAGAAAGACTCGATGCTTTGCTTGAAATGTGGTCGATCCACATGGGATGTATGTTCCACAGTTTCGTCTTTTTCCCAACCTTCTTCACCGCAGTGAGGGTACCATGGAGCGTGTCTTTGAACAGATGACCTCCATCGAAAGGCACCATTGGAATCAGATTGGTGAAGCCAAGAAGGATGTTGACCCACATAAGCCAGAAGAAGAAGTTCACCATAAACAAAATTCCATTTGTTCCAAGCACACCACCAATGCCTTCGTCAGCTGCGGTGAGCATTGCTTCTTCCATTGGATACATCGAAACCCCTTGCAATTGAAGGGGAACGACCATGATGGTGAGGATATGAATTGGCGCGTATACAACCTTCACGAGGAGGTTTTCTTCGAACCGTGGTGAAAATGGGCCTGCCAATCTGTCGATGCCACGAGTCCCTTCAGCGAGTCCGTTGACACCCAAAAAAGGATCTTCCGGTTCAATCTGTGATGCTTCTAAGTATGCTTCACTCCATCCTAAGTTTTGGTGGTAGAGGTACTTGTCTCCAAGAACAACGGTCAGTGTTTCTTGTTCTCCATTTTCATGTTGAACTCCAATCAACACCGTATCGTTGGCTCGGAAGGCACTCATTTCCTCCCTGAAACCGTCAAGTCCAACCACTTCACTGCCGTTGATGGTCAGAATTTGATCCCATGGCTGCATGCCTGCTTCTTCGGCACCACCATCGACAATCAGGCCGTGGACGTGCGGATGGGGTGTGGATGACACCATTTGGCCTGCCAATCCTCCGAGCATTAACAAGCAGACGAACGCCGCAAAAAGATTGGTTGCAGGCCCAGCAGCAAACATACGCATTCGTTCCCGGCGTGGCGCTCGGTGCAACTCCTCATACTGTGGTTCGGCAAACGCTCCAAGCGGAAGTGGGCCGAGCTGCAGCAATCCAAAGGCTCGAATGCGCATGCCGTGGGCCCTTGCTAGCAAACCGTGGCCAAATTCATGAATCACCAAGGCCACAATGAACGCCATTGCGCCCCAGCCAAGTGGAATCATCGGGTTCAACCCTGGGATCGCCACAAGTTCACTTGCCGAAGGTGGATCTGTTGTCGGCGGGTATAGCACTGCTGTGATGAACGCTAGACCCATGAGAAGGCCAACTAAAAGCATCGACCCAACGCATATCCAAAGAGAAATTTCCCCATAAATCCGCCAAAACTTCCGTGGTTTGGAGATTTTTTCCAGCATTTTCAAACCGTAGGTGCCGCGAACCATCAACACAAACCCAAACACTCGGCTTGCGTTCCATTTGTCCAAGGTGCCGTTCCGCTCCCATGTTCGAAGAAGAATGTACCACAAAAGCACGAGCAGGAGCAACAGTTTCCAATCGGCTTGAACCGACCCCCATGCTCCATCCATGCCTTGGCCAACATGTCTTCTGCCTTCAACCTTAAGCGAACTCGCTTGGTCGTTGATGAACAAAGTTGAATACGGTTCGATTCAACCGATAAGCATGGTGTCCCACAAGTTTGCGCTTGAAACGTGGTGTGAAGAGACGTGGGGGCAGGTTCCGCTCGAGATTTCTGAGTGGGCCGCACATGACGATGTTCTTCAGGTGTTCATCAAACTTAATCGAGGGGTTTTGATTGCTGATTTCGCCATGGATTCGGAAAATAAGTTGCAGTGCGAAGAGCACCTCCACATCCCACAAGATCGATGGAACCCTGGTTCAGTCCAAGCCCATCGAACGAGCGAAGGGCGGGTGCGTTTCCGGCACCGCTCCTCAGAAATAGTCCTCTCTGCGCGTCTTCGCGCCCCTGAATGGGGCCAAGCCTTGCTCGAAGAGTGGTTGATGGATCAACGCGGTGAAGCGCTAAAACCAAAAGATCGCAGTCAGAGATTGAGCAGCATCAACCGGAGCAAGTTAAGCATTGAACGGAATTTGAATCAGGCTCGTCTCACTCATGCCAAATCTGAACTGGCTATTACAACAGACCGTTTAGAATCCGCTGAGCGTGGTTTGGATTCCAAACACCGCACACGTGAAGAAGAGTGATCATCCAAGTCGGACCTTGTAGCGGTCCCGTCCGTTCGCATACAGGGTGATGGTGCCTGATGAAGAAACGCAAATCGCAATCCCTTCAGACAATTGAGATATCGCTCTGGCTGCCAAATGCCGCCCACCCTCTCCTGCTTTTGGGGAAACGCCAGCAGGCACTTGGATGTAGCGTCCTGCATCGCTTGCAATGCCTTCACGGTTGAATAAAATCGCCCCGTCAAGCCATGCGAATTCGGCGAGGGTCTCATGGTTGGACTCGTCAAGTATAGTTCGTTTTTCTGCAGGGTGGCCTTTGAAGGGATTGAGAACTAAGGCGGTGGAATGCTTCCGAAGGGAGGGTAAAGCACCAATCGCAAACAGAGCGCCTACGGCGTGCCCTTCCCTTCCACGGCCGCCAAGGTGGCGGGCGAGTTTCATCAGTTGAGTCAACACCTCCAAATCAATGGCAAATTCATGAGCCAAATTCGCAAACCGATTGGTGTTGAGCATTGTGGTGTCAATCACCATCACGCCGTCAATTGGTTCGGCAAGAACGACCAACAAGCGTTCACCTCTTGAGAGGCGTCCTTCACCGATCGCTTGCAAAACCAAATCGTGCATTTGATTCAACACACCCAGTCCTTGTGCCGTAAGGCTCTCTTCTAGGAGCGTGCATTCAATACCGCTCTCTTGCAGGTGTTCAATCACCCTGTTTTGACTTGTTAGGACGGTGAGGGGTATGCCGTCGGGCAGCACATCAGCGACCTGCCTTACTTTGCGAGCGTTGCTGGCCATCATGAGCACAGCGTTGAACGGTTTTCGGTCTGCAGATAAGGTGCTGCTGACCATCGCCGCAAGGTCAACCATGGTTTCACTTCACGCTGTCGTTGTGTCCAATCCTGGCAACTGGTCTTCGGTTTCACGGTAGACCGTTCGCATGTTCGAGATGAAGTTTCGTTCCTTGACCACCATGGTGTATTCGCTGATGCCTGGGTCTTCATCAGCATCGAGCATGTTGAGGATAATTTCGAGGGTCAGTCGGGCTCCTTCTCGGTGAGGGTAGGCAAAGATGCCCATAGAGAGCGGAGGTGATACAACTGAAGTCACATCGAGTTCGGAGAGCGTTTCAAACAGGTTTGCATACGTTTCCGGGAGCAATACGCGACGGGCTTCATCTTGATTTGGACGTCGGCAATCAGGGCCAACAGCGTGAACGATGTGCTTGAAATTCGAGCTCAACTGGAAGGGTTCTGTCACCACATTCTTGGTCACTGCACACGGTGGTGCGTTGATCTTTCGCATGTCAAGGCAAATGTTCCGGGTCACATCGGTCAATTCTTGTCCTGATTTAGCGTGGATTTGAGCGTCGAGTCCTTCGCGTCCTGAGAGTCGATTGTTGGCAGGCGTGATGAGGACATCACCGCTGTAATTCCAAACATCGCCACCGACAACTCGCAGCACGCCCCACTTGCATGTTCGCGCCATATACAGTTCTGCCATCATGCCAAGCAAGACAGGCCACCTTACTTATCAAGTTCGCACTTTTAAGATGAAAAAGGTCGGTTGGAAGTTTTTTTTGCCCTTGCAACCCCTCATTTTTTAGCGATGAGGCGGGTTGTGCAAGTACAGGGCGGCGGTACTGCTAAACGCTACTTCCACCAGCCAACTTTGATGATGAACGCGAGGCTCACCGCACTCTCATTCGTCGTTCTCCTGCTTTCATCTTCAGGACTTGCCCTTCTGTCCTCACCTTCAACGGGTCAACCTGACCACAACATTGCACCAGAAATTCGGCTTGAAGAAGCGTTTATCGGCTTTTCCACAGAATCCCAACCCTCTGTGTGGAACCAAACCCCGTGGCCTTCTGTAGCTGTCCCGGGAGGTTTTGACTTCCTTTCTGTGTATGATTACAGCGATGTGGGCGTGCTCATCAACAACAATTCCGAGGCGAGCCGCACCATTGGTTGGGCTTTTATTGAAGCGCGAAACATCAGCACAGACAGGGTGTTTGTGTTTGACAACAGCAGCGCCCCGACAAAAGAAACCATCAATCGAGATGAATTCAATTCCTACTTTGCCGAACCGTTCCTTGAAATGCTTTACAATCGAACAAACGCTTCAGGCATTAACTACCTTGTGACGACAAAAGGCATGCCGCTTCGCGTGAATGGTGGCGACAACAAAGCCAGTTTTGATCAAGAACTCGCCCTATTAGGGGGGCAATACAACAGCAGCGTAGGTGCTGACTACTGGGTTGAACACGGGTACGGACCGCTTGCAGGAAAAAGCATCGAAGCGTTCAGTCGAGATGCCTACGGGTTTTTCCTAGTCACGCGTTTGACGGGTTACACGATTGAAACCGCCCTCGGCCTGATTGAGAAGGCAAACAACAGCCTCGGGGAACGCGGTGTGTTCGCGTTGGATTTGGCCACCAACCGAAACGGGTCGGGATACAAATTTTGGAACGATGATCTCTACACTGCGAACACTTCTTTGAACGCTACGATGGGGTATGCGACCACGTTTGACGAAACCTCCACCTTCATGACCAACCTCAGCAACGTGATGGGCTATGCCTCATGGGGTTCCAACGATGATGGTTGGGCGAACAGTGCATTACCAAACGGCGGTTTTGAAAGCCTCAACAGTTCCACTTCCAGTGGCGCTGATGCTTGGGAAGTGACTCTACCCAGCCTTTCTGCTGGAGATTCATTTAATTGGACCCTCCAGAGCGAGGTTCAACAAAGTGGCTCAAACGCCCTTGAAGCAGAAATTGCAGCAGAATGCATGCCAGAGAAGGCAGATGGAACGCCCGGAATTTTTGCAGAATTCTTTGATAATGCTGGTGTAAGTTTCAACACCGCAACCATGCCTTCGCTGATTGACCGTGTTCCGGATCACACGCGACTTGAATCACAATTGGATTATACTTCGAGAAACAGCGCGTATCCAGGGCTTGATAATCGCTTCAAGAACGATTGGGGCGCCCGATTTAGTGGCCTCATCGATGTCCCATCTCCTGGCAACTGGACTTTTTACCTCACCAGTGACGACGGCTCAGAACTGTGGTTAAACGATTCAAGCTTGGTGACAAATTACGGCAGTCATGGCATGCGAGAACTGTCGAGCAGCATCATACTCGATGCGGGACTCCATGATTTTAGAATCGAATTTTTCCAAGGCGGCGGCCCTCACGGCCTCACGTTGCAGTGGGAAGGGCCAAATCAGAGCAAAACCCTAATTCCGCCCACTTCATTTTTGTTGGCTGGAGATTACCTTCCCTCCGCCTCATCCCTTCAACATCACTGGTCGTTCGAGGATGGGAGCGGGAGTGTGGCGGAAGATTCCGCACAGGGCGATGCAAATCTTTCCCTTTACAACATGAACGCGTCGAATTGGAGAAACTGCACCGACGGCGGCTGTCTGTGGTACGATGGTGTTGACGATTATGTCGAAGTCGATGTGCAAGACTGGAGCGGTAATTTCACCGTGAGTCAATGGGTATGGGCCAACGCCACCACCCTTCCAGACTATGCTTCGGTGTTTGCCGTTGGCAGCCAAGCCGGTTCGAACACCTCTTTCCAGCATGCTGTCTTTAGCGGTGAATGGAGGCTGCACAACAATCAAACGCATGCCTTTGGGGCTGTTGTGGCCCAAAATTGGACGCATCTCGTCACCGTGTTTGACAACGGCGTTGCCCACCAGTACTTCGACGGGGTGCTGGTGCGATCCACAACGTTCCCTCAAGGCAGCCTCGACAGCATCAAGTCCTATCGTTTGGGCGTGAACCGTGCAGGAAGCACCCACTTTCACGGTATGATTGACGAGGTGATGGTGTGGGACAGCGCGCTCAGCGACGGAGAAGTCACCACGCTCAACAGGGATATTTTCCTTGATTGCGCAGCGTATTCGGGCAATGGGCAATCCGCCGCAAGCGTTCAACAGACGTTCGCAATTGACGAACATTTTGAGAAGCACGGCTGGCTTGCTTCGGCCCAGGGCATACGAACAGGAGATGTGTTTGGCACCTTTGAAATCGCGATAGAAGGCTTGGATGAAAACGGTTCAGTCGTCTCATCTCATACCTCCAGCGAAAAAGAGTTTGGAACAAGTTGGTCATCGGTCACCACGAAATTCCACCCTCACGAAGACGCGGTTGAATTGAGAATCACGCTCCCACTGACTCTTGTTGCCACATCCACCGATGGCTCAATCTACCTTGACGAGATCAATGTATACCCTATTCGGCCAAGCCACGGTTGGGTCAACGGATCGATTGCAGAGACAGCGGTTTCAACAGGCGGGCGTTCATTTGATGCCGATACCGCCTATGGCCAATCGCTCATTGCCGATCTGCTTGAGGACGGGGTGTCGGGTGTCAAAGGCTATGTCTACGAACCATACCTCACCGCAGTTGGATTGTCAAGCGTGCTGTTGACAAGTTATGCAAGCGGCTACAACCTTGCAGAGTCGCATGCGGCTGCGAACCTGCAGGCCGGATGGATGGGTGTTACGGTGGGCGATCCAAAAATGGCACCTTACGCCGACCTCTTCCATGATGTTCACATCATCGATGCTCGCATTCCAGAGAACGCTTCCTATGGCGTCCCAACAACGGTGCAATTGGCCATTGAAAACCGTGGGATGGCCGCAGCCAATGGGTCCTTCTTGATTCAGGACATTCAAGGAAACATCGAGTTGTACCGTGGTAACATTTCCTTGCCTGCAGGTGATGCCCAAGGTTCCTACATTCTTCTCAACCTTACCATTGTGCCTCAGAAAACGGGGTGGATGGACCTTCGGCTCAGGTACGACAGCGATTCAGATTCAAACGAACGGATCACGGACAACAACCTTGAGACACTTCGCCTCTGGGTGAACGCTCCACCTTTGGTCGATGCAGTGTTCTGTGATGCCTCGATTTATGCCCGGGGTGACACTTTCATCTGCACCGTTGAAGCAAGCGATGATAACCAAGTAACGGCAGTGAACCTCGCTTGGACCGTGCAGGCAGACCCTTCAAACCTCACCAACGCTACATGGGTCGAGCAAACGCTTGGTACATTTGATGCTGAACGTTGGCAGACTTCGATTACATTGCCGACCAACCTCACCCTCGGTTGGTTGATCATTGAAGCAACCGCAATTGATGACAGCGAGCAATCCACATCACTCATGGTTCTCGATGTGGCTGAAGTGGTCGACGCACAAGCACAATGGTTTGGCCCACACGTGAGCGGTGTTGATCCCGTTGCCTGGTCAGGCGCAACGCCGCTGCCTTATTCTCCAAGTGGAGGGGTCCTTCGTGGACAAAACACATCTCTGAGGGTTTGTGTATTGGATGCTGATCATGATCCTTCGACGGAATCACCCTCAGTGATTTCCACCCGTGGCACCATGAGTGGATGGTATCATATGCCTCAGGCCGACGCAAATCATCACTGTTACACAGGTTCGTTAACGCTCGTCGCTGGAAGCCCTCTGGACAAACTGTCGCTTGAGGTTCGTTCATCAATTGGTTCATTGCTGAGTTCACGTTTGATTGGGGTGGGGGACACCGCCCCCACTGTTCACATCAGCCTCATCGACGGCCAGGGCGAGCCTCTGGATCGAGTTCGAGGAGGTGGCGGTGAATACCTTGAACTGACGTTCAGCGACGTGGACGACCCTTTCTCTTCGATTACGGGAGATTTGACGGTCGTGTGGCCGGGAGCGTCCACAATACTTCTCCCACTGGACATAGTTGACATTCAAACGCCTCTGATCGTAGAATTGACATCTGTGGGCCAGCCACTTGAATCTGGAGAATTAGCAATCGGCATCGAAGCAACAGGCCGACACGGGGCATCGCTCAATGTAGCGCAACAATTCACATTTATGTTGACGCCGCCTGTTGTGGTTCAGGCTGCCATTTGTGATGAGATAGAATCCGTTGAAGCCCTCCGTTTTGGGGAGACACTTGTGCTCTATGCACTGGTTGAGAGTGAACGGGCGTTGGAAGTGCAACAGGCTTCCATGTCGCAACTTGGCTGGTCGGTCAATGCGCCCATGCTGTCAAACGAAGCAGCAATGGTGCCACCAGTCGGCTGTTTCGTCTCGGAAACAACAGCCCTTGAACCAAATCAGGCCATGGTGGCCTTCCGTTTGAGGCTTGATGGCTCTTTCATTGATGGAGCAGGGGAGGTGTTGTTCACTGTGCGTGACATCGATGGTCTGTCCACTTCATTGAAGATGCCCCTCAATTTCTTCCATGCACCTCCATCATTGTACGCTCCCCCTCTTGGCAATGCAACGGCCGGGGACCGGATTGAACCAACAGCGTTCGTTGAGGATTTGGACGGCTTAACCGACGTTCAATGTCAAGCCACCGCTTCTGCCAATGGTACCTTGTTGGCCAATTTCACCCTGGTGCCGCAGGTGGAAACCGATGAAATCACCAACGGAACCCTTCGTCTTGCTTTCCCTACAACCAAGGCTTTGAACAACCAGACAGTGATGTTCAATTTCACCTGTGTTGACGGATGGGGTCAAACCAGTTCAGTTGAAGTTGGGACCCTCCTTGCACCAATGCCTCCATGTGAAAACTGCTCACAAATCAGTGATGATGCCGAAAAGACAAGCACGATGGCCCAGAGTACAACCATGCTGTTCGTTTTGGCAGTTGCTTTAGCTCTGTTAGCGGTTTGTGTGACGCTTGTACTCCGAAAATCATCGTCTGAATCTCAACCTCCGCTTTGGGAGGTGGAAGAGGATCTCGAGGCACAAGAGGTAGAAGAAGGCGTAGATACAGGTGCACCCTCATTGCTTGGCGAAGGGTCAGCTATCCCAACTGGCTGGTCGCCTGAGGCGTTTTACCAATGGCTGGAAGGGTCAATCCCCGATGGTTGGGAAGAAGAACAATGGGTTGCGTTCAGGGAAGAACAAATGAATTTCTTTGAGACAAAGCCCACAGCCTCGTTAGAGAAGGATTGAAGTTGTTCATCGGTATGGAGGTTTGAATATCATGGCTGTTGGATACGTTCTCATCAATGTCGCACCCGGTAAAGAGCACCAAGTTTACCTTGCGGTAAAGGACATGCAGCATGTTGCAGATGCAACACTCTTGTTCGGAGATCATGATTTAATCGTCAAACTTGAGGCCGACAGTTTGGCTATCATTGCCAAGTCAGTCGTTGAAGCGATCCGCCAGGTTCCTGGTATCATTGATACCAAAACGCTTGCCGGTGCAGAACTCTAATTTGTTCGAGAAAATTGACAGCCCTCTTGCCCCTCAATGCGGAACCGTTGGACTGCGCTCTACTTGCCCAAAAGGGCTTCTGGAAAGGGGTACTGCGCTCCCTATACAGCGCAGTGTTGCCTTTATTCGGCGATAATACTATATACTCTGCAGGGGTCAAACATATCGGAGGTAATCCAAAATGTCTGATAAAAAATACTTTGTTCTCATGGAGAACGGAAAAGATACGAGCCAGGTTTTTGCAAGCAAACAACCCCGTGGCGCAGCCCTAAAAGCAGCAACCCGCGGACACACGACCATCCGCCTACGTGAGCGTGGCACCAAGCGTGTCCACTGCTTCAGTGGCAGCATCGCTATGGTTCCAAAGCCAGCGAACGGTCCTGCATGGCTTCCTGAGAAGATCAAGAAGGCAAACGTCAAGAAGACCGGCATCGAACACCTTTGAGTTCGTAACCACGTCTTGACAGACCTTCGAATGGAGTGAAGCTCCGTTCGTTCCCGCAAGGGTAGCCGCCTTACCACCTCTTCGGAGATGGATAAGGCCAACAACTTTCCTTTTGTTATTTTTTCACTCGAGGCTCGCCTCGTGCAATCATGACGGCCAGACCAATCATGGCGATTTGCGCCATGCCACGGGCTGCATGAGCGGTGTTGCTGAATCTTGTGCCGTTGAGAGGGATGTCATTGATCCACATGTTGAAGTTCGCCCAGTACAGCACAACAAGAAAGCCTGCCATCGCCCATCCTGCACGCCCTCGCGTCATAGGAGCGATCATCGCACATCCCAGGGTGATTTCGACCACCCCGCTGGCGTACACCCAAAATCGAGGAAAACCAAGAACATCCGGTACGATGGGATCGAAAAAAGACGGGCCAATGAAATGTTGAATCCCAATGAAAACAAAAGCCCCGCCGAGGAGGAGCGCCGCTGCATGACGGAACCGCTCAAGCATGAATGCCACGGCTTTCACACCTCAGTATCGTACGTTTTGCCTTGTGATGGTTCGCCAGATGCGTTGAAGTGGATCGTAGTATCGATCGACCACGCGCTCTTTCAACTGGATAATGGCATCATCAGTGATTTGGATGCCTGCTGGACACACTTCGGTGCAGCAGCGGGTGATGTTGCAGTATTCAATTCCAAATTCCTTCTTGACTTCAGGAATACGATCCTCTGTATCGAGGGGATGCATTTCGTACTGAGCCAAACGAACCAGGTTTCTCGGTCCTGCAAAGTCGTTAAACAAAGCGTGATCGCGTAACACGTGGCAGGTGTTGACGCAGAGGAAACATTCGATGCATTCTCGGAATTGCTGGACGCGATCTGCCTCCATTTGATTGAATTCCCAATCCATCTTTTCTGGACCTTTAATCGGCTTAATCCGCTGAGCCATCTCATAGTTCCATGAGACATCGGTGACCAAGTCCTTGACATGAGGGAATGCTTTCATTGGACGAATTTCAATGGCCTGACCTTCTGGAGTTTCCTCGACCACATCACTCATGCGAGTCATGCACATCAAACGGGGGCGCCCGTTTATTTCAGCGGAGCATGAACCACATTTTCCTGCTTTGCAATTCCATCGCACTGCCAAATCCGGTTGTTGCTCGTGTTGGATTCGGTGCACACAATCGAGCACCACCATGCCTTCATCCAGTTCAATGCTGAAGGCTTCGATTTTCGCATCGTCACCTTCGCCTCTTAGAATGTTGAATTCTTGCGTTTTTCCTTTCAGTCCCATTAGTTTCCACCTCCGGCTTGTTCAGCTGCCCGTTCGGAGATCATTGCTTTCACTTCTGTGATGGCTTCAGCAAGGTCGTCTCGAATTGGCTCCACATCTTCTTGGCGTACCTTAATTTCGCCCTCCTCCATGTAGATAATATTGATAATTTTGCCCCATTCTTCGATTTCACCGGGAAAATCATCGCGAGTGTGACCGCCACGGCTTTCCTCACGGGTGAGCGCCGCAAGTGTCGCTGCGGTCGATACATCGACCATGTTCTTCAGATCAAGGGCTTGGTGCCATCCTGAATTGTACTTGCGTGATGCGCCTGGGAAACATGCCTCTTGCCGCTCATTGAAGGCCAAAAGATCGCTCATTGCTTCTGTCATTTCTTCTTTTGTGCGGATGATGCCAACCTTTGCCTGCATCATGTCTCGCATTTCATCGTAAATCATACCAGGGTTTTCTCCGCCGTCTCGGTTGAGTGGCGCAAGCATAAGTTCGATTGCTGTTTGGACTTGTGCGTCTTCAATACCAGGTTGCGCAAGATTGTCGGCACGCTTTGATGCATGCTCTCCAGCTCGCTTTCCGAAGGTGATCAAGTCAGACAATGAATTGCCTCCAAGTCGGTTTGCACCGTGAAGTCCAGATGCTACTTCGCCGCAAGCAAACAGTCCGGGGACGTTGCTTTCTTGAGTTTCTGCATTGACTCGAACGCCGCCCATCACATAGTGGGCGGTAGGTCCAACTTCCATTGGTTCCTTGGAAATATCGACGCCAGCAAGTTCCTTGAATTGGTGATGCATCGAGGGGAGTTTCTTCAAAATAGCCTCTTCTCCTCGGTGGGAGATATCGAGGAATGCTCCACCGTGGGGGGAGCCTCGGCCTGCTTTCACTTCTGAGTTGATTGCTTTTGCAACAACGTCACGGGTCAGCAGTTCTGGAGGTCTTCGAACAGTTGCAAGTTTTCCTGACACCACTTCTTCGACCCACTGGTCGCTTTCTTCAATGGTGCCAGCGTGATCGCCTGCAAACATTTCGGGGACGTAGTTGAACATGAACCGCTCGCCTTCTGCGTTCGTTAAACGGCCGCCTTCACCACGAACGCCCTCTGTAACGAGGATGCCACGCACAGACGGTGGCCACACCATTCCAGTCGGGTGGAATTGTACGAATTCCATATCGCGCAATTCAGCACCGGCCCATAGAGCAAGAGCATGACCGTCGCCGGTGTATTCCCAAGAACCTGAGCACACTGACCAACATCGTGTGATGCCGCCCGTGGCTAAGATGACCGACTTTGCCGAAAAGGCATGGAAGTCACCGTCGACTCGCGTGTAAGCCACACAGCCAGTGACTCGATCGCCTTCTTTGAGCAGATGACGGACCGTGTACTCCATGAAAATGTCAATTCCTTCGTGAATGCCGCGTTCTTGCAGGGTGCGGATGAGTTCGAGTCCAGTCGCATCGCCGACGTGAGCCAGGCGTGGGAAAGTGTGGCCGCCAAAGTTGCGTTGATTGATCAGATTGTTTGGTGTTCGGTCAAACACAGCGCCCCATGTTTCGAGTTCGCGAACTCGGTCGGGTGCCTCCTTGGCGTGTAATTCCGCCATACGCCAGTCGGCGAGCCACTTGCTTCCTTTCATGGTGTCGTGAAAGTGAACCTTCCAACCGTCCCGAGGGTCTGCGTTTTGTAATGCTGCAGCGCATCCACCTTCGGCCATGACCGTGTGAGCCTTGCCGAGCAAGGACTTCGTAATGATGGCGGTTTTTGCGCCACTACGAGCGGCTTCAATAGCTGCACGAAGGCCAGCGCCACCGGCGCCGATCACAATAACATCGTATTCGTGTGTGGAGTATTCTTCAGTCATTTCCAATCACCTCAAAAAGCAAAGAGCACCATATCGCTCAGCACGCCGGCGTCAACAGCCAAAACCCAAAGGTCGCCTAAGAACACGAACATCAATGAAGTCCAGAACCAGAACCCGTGGGATCGGTTCAGAGCGCTGATCCGTCCGAACAACTTTCCACGTAGCCGTGAAATTGGTGAGGTCCAGCGGTCAAGAACACCACCAGCAAGGTGGCGCAGAGCGTGGCAAGAAGTGACATACATGGTCAGGAGGAACGCTTCGAAGCCCATGACGAGGGTGCCAATGCAAACGCCCCATCCCTGTGCAGCGCCTTCGGTAAAGTGCAATGTGTGGGTGACGTCCCACCACTTGATCGCTAGGATGACCATAGCGGCATAGAGAAAATACCTGTGAAGGTTGTTGAATATGAACAATCGCTTCTCGCCTTTGTAGCCCAATTTCTTGTTGATTTCAGGCTCATCGACCCAGCAAGCAACAGGGCTTGCAAAGAAGGTGCGGTAATACACACGTCGCATGTAGTAACATGTGCCACGGAACCCGAATGGAATCCACAACACCAGAATCGCAGCGTTGACCCAGCCAGGGTGGTCCCATTCATTGAGGCCGAAGAGGCTCCACTCGAGGACGTTAGGAGAGAAGATTGGCGACATGACCGTTGCGCCGTTGAGTTCGTAATGGATGGTATCCGGATATAAGAACAGGCGAGCAGCCGTGTAGATGAGGGTAACCGTGAGCGCAATGCCCATGCTCAATGGTTGCTTCAACCAATTGTCGATTCGATTTGTGCGACCCAACCCATTGAGGACTGGAAGTTTGATGCCTTCACCCATCTAATTCACCCGCCGCCCGAGGGCGGTTGTTTAGAACCAACACGCTGGGGTCTTTGAGGTTCACCATTCGGCTTATTTGTCGCATCGTTCACAGTAAGGCGTTTTTGGCTATTTCATCAAGAAGTTCAATCGAAAAAGGAGAGCGCCTCTTCGAGCACCGTTTCATTGGCCCAGTAGGTCTTTGATTGCCATGCTAATGCTCCGTCTTGATCGATGAGTTGTAGGGTTGGTGTGCCCGGGTTTCCGTAAGCCTCATACAGAGGATAAGCCGTTTTCTGCCCTGAGTTGAATTCAAAGGTAGGCGTGTCCAATTGAGGGACGACGACAGTCCACGGCGTGTAGTGAGTTTTGTTGGAGGCAACAGAGAAAGTATCGCTCACATCTTGAGTTGTTTCAAACTGGGCCCATCGATGAACGCTCACAACGCTAATGTTTGAGCCGTTGAACTGGCCTTCGTCCATGGAGGTGCGTATCAGCTGGGTCCAATCATGGCAACCTGAGCAGCCTGCTCCAATCCAAAGCATGAGCACAGGGCCGTCATTGAGCGTTTCTTTGAGGTCAAAGGTTGCTCCACCGTCTTCTGTTCGATCAAGCGTTTGCGCTTCAAAGGTCATGTGAAGCGGGGGGGCGAGGAGTTCACCATCATCAATTGATTGTGGCTCGATGCAACCCGTGCACAGGCTCAAGCTAATGCAAACAAGGGCCAGCAGGTCATACCGCATGCCCTTCACCGTTGTTCGACGCAATCGCTTGTGGTTGGGCGGAAGGTCGGTCAGCGACGCGTGGGCGCTTGACATCCTTGAACCACGAGTCAACGCCGTTCCAATCTGGGCGCATGCCGAGGTCAGCGAGAACAAGTTTGCTGCTGATTCGCGCACTTTCAAAGATGGTTGGCAGACCGCTTCCGGGGTGAGTTCCACCACCAACGATGTAGAGGTTGTTGGCTTCCTCAAATCTGTTGTGAGGTCGGCGCCACAGCATTTGCTTTAGGTCGTGGGTGAGGTTGAAGACAGCGCCACGGTAAATGTCAGAAGCGCCCCAGTCATCGGGAGTGATCACGGTTTCAGATACAATATGGTCGGCGATGTCGTCGTATCCAACTTTCGCCAATTGCTTAATGATGGTGTCGCGGAAATCAGATTTGATGTCATCCCAAACAATGCTTTCGTGTTGATTTGGTACTGGGACAAGGACGTAAACCGTGGAGTGACCTTCAGGAGCGAGTGAATCATCGGTGATCGCAGCGTTCTGTACATACACCGACGGGTCGTCCCAAGTGAGTCGGTGGTTAGTGATGTCTTTGAGGTTTGATTCGTAGGCTGAAGATGCGTAAATTTGGTGGTGGTGGAGGTCGTACTTCTTGTCAACTCCGAGGTAAAGCATGAATGTGGAGCACGAGTAGCCCTTCTTTTCGAGTTTTTTGTTGGACCACTTCTTGCGCTTTTCGTCTGGAACGAGGGTTTTCATGGCGTGTGCAAAGTCAGCATTGACGACCGTTTTGTCGGCCAATATTTCTTCGCCTTCAATCCGAACTCCGGTGACGGTTTTGCCTTCAAAAATCAGTGATTCAACTGGAGTGTTGAGGCGGATTTCGACACCCATTTCTTCTGCGATTTCACCCATGCGGGCGGTGATGCTTCCGAGTCCACCCTTTGCGTGGAAGATGCCGTGTTCGTACTCGAGGAAAGCGAGGATGGTGAACAAGGACGGTGCTTGGAACGGACTCATTCCCAGGTATTTGGTTTGGAACGACATTGCGAGGCGAATGCGCTCATCGTCGAAGTGCTTGGCCAAATCACCGGCAACGCTGGACCATGGTTTGAGGATGGTAGCGACTCGCATAGCTCGCTTGGAAAACACGTCGAGGGGACTTGACCATGGGGTCTGCAAGCATTGCTTTGAGAAATCGAGTTTCTTTCTGTTTTGCTTGACGTAATTTTTGAACCCGTCTGCGTTTTTGTCACCAGCAAGTTCACGGATGCGTTCAGTCATCTGCTCGAGATCACTTGTTGCATCGATGTGGCCGCCGGCTCCGAAAACGAGCCTGTACATTGGATCAAGGGGCATCAATCCAAGTTCCTTGTGGGCGTCCCTGCCTATGGCTTGGAAGATTTGTTCAATGACTTCTGGGTAGTGGAAGAAGGTTGGACCACGGTCGAATGTGTAGCCATCTTTTTCGAACAATCGCGTCCGGCCGCCGACCACTTCGGCTTTTTCCAAAACAGTGACTCTAACCCCTGAATGGGCGAGAAGAAGTGCTGATGCAAGACCACCGGGTCCGGAGCCTACGATGATTGCGGTTGGTGCGTTGTCGGTTGACATGGAACAAGACCGCCGGGTTCTCCCTATAAAAGGCCGTTTCTAACCTTGACGGAGCCGTATTTTGGCCATGGCTCAAACGGGAGGCAGCAGTGGGCAAGTCCTGCGGTGATAAGCATCTTAAGGAGGCTATGTTTGGGACAAATCACAGCCTTTGGTTGTACGGTGATACCATGAGCGATTGGAGTTCCAAGAATCCATACATGACCCAAATCACAGAGAACTACATCCTAAACGGTGAGGGCTCTCGAAAAGAAACTCGACACATTGTGTTCGAACTTGGCAATTCAGGCCTCGACTACAAAGTCGGTGATGCATTGGGGGTCTTAGCCGAAAACCCACCTCACATTGTCGAGGAACTCATTGAAGTCCAAGGCTGGGACCGCGAAGCAACCGTTACCACTCACAACGGCGAACGGGATGTCTACACGGCGCTAAAGAAGGACTTTGAAGTCCATATGGCTAACAAAAAGTTTGTTCAATCCCTCGCTCACAAAGTTGTTTCGAGCGGCATGCGAATTTCTCTTTCCATCGTTTCTCGTTCACGAAACGGCCAAGAATGGTCCGCTCAAGGTGAAGGCGAGATGCCCCCCGGGCTCGCTCCAAACCAACCTTCCGATGACCCAGTTGCTAAAGTTGCAGCCCTTGTCGAGGATGCAAAAGCGGTTGAAGATTACCTCTGGACTCGAGACTATGTCGATATCATGCGCGAGTTTGATGTCAAGTATTCTCCCGAAGAATTCTTCGAGTTATCCGATCGCCTCAAACCCCGCCTCTACTCAATCGCTTCCTCTCATGATGCTCATCCTGGGTTTGTTGAGCTGACCGTTGGTATTGTCCGCTTCGAATACAACAATCGGCCTCGTGGCGGCCTTTGCACCGTGTTCATGGCTGATGAAATTGACACATCAGGCGCTCCAATCGGCGTGTTCATGTCGCCCACTAAATCTTTCATTCTTCCAGAAGATAAGAATACAGACATCATCATGGTAGGTCCGGGAACCGGTATCGCTCCGTTCAGAGCCTTCATGGAACAGCGAGTGTTTGATGGTGGCAAAGGGCGAAATTGGTTGTTCTTTGGCGACCAATCCGCCAAGACCGAATTCTATTACAAGGAAACCATCGAAGAATGGATGGACAGTGGAGACTTGTACAAATTCACCACCGCTTGGTCCCGCGACCAAGAAGAAAAAATCTACGTTCAGCATCGGCTCAAGGAACACGGTGCTGAAATTTGGGAATGGTTCGAAAACGGCGCATACTTCTACATCTGCGGCGATAAAACCTACATGGCTAAGGACGTACACAGAGCATTGATTGCCATTGCTGAAGAGCATGGTGGTATGTCAAATGAAGACGCCACGCACTTCATTGAAAAGACCATGATGCGAGAACAAAAACGCTACCTACGTGACGTGTATTGACGAACTTTTCCGATTAAGATCGCGCCATCTTCTTGGAGGAAGAATCAAAGGGGGCTTTCCAAATCATCCTTCGATTGAATCTACAGAGTCAATACTCTCATCGATCTGCGTGCCAATAAAAGCACCAACGCCGATGACGATACCGTCAACAAACCATGGCGCTGCATCATCCATTTCATTGAGGGATTGGGACGCTAACAACTGGAATCGCACGGGCGTGTGCTGCCTTTTCCATTTTCTTTGTCCAAACGGAGTCGGGTCCAGGGAAGGCCAACATGTGGGTTGCAGGAACCAACATGCGGTCGACAAGGCTTGGTTCAGCTTCAGGCCGCCCGCTGTCAGCGGGGCCGTTTGGGCGTGGAGCCGCCCATGCTTCGGTGAACACAGCCAGTTGTACGTTGTTGTTGTCAGCCCACCGTTCTGCGAGGTAATCCACGCCGCTCGCGCCTCCAAGGATGATGAGGTCAGGGTATGAATTGTACTTGACCCACTCATCAATGGCATCCTCGAGCCATGCGTAATCATAAAATTTTGAGTTCCCACAAATAACTAGATTGACAATTTGTCCGTCATTGTTGAGGTCCCTTCCAGCGAGTCGGTCGAGGGCTTCGGCCCCGGTTTGGTGTGTCGGCGACATAATTGACGAACACTGTGCCACGATATGAAACTTCTGCTAATTTTTCTTGTTTTTGGAAGTTTTTTGGGAAATTTTTTCCGTTTTATGGCAACATTACCGCCCATTTAGATGCCCAGAGGCAATTCTTCAAACCTCTAAAAAATACCACCCATTGTTGATTCTCGACCGTTGGCATCATAGAGTAATTCCTCCACGAGCAACCATGGCCTTCAAGCGAGTGCTGATTGCGAACCGCGGTGAAATCGCTCTTCGAATTCTCCGAACTCTGCGCGACATGGGCATCGAAGCTGCTATCATTCACGGCCGAGAAGATCGCCTTTCTTTGCCTGTTCGCTTAGCAGATGTTGCTTATGCGAACAACAAGGCCAATCCCCTTGACACTTATTTGGACATTGAATCGGTTATCACCGCCGCTAAAGAAATGGGTTGCGATGCAGTGCACCCTGGCTATGGGTTCTTGGCAGAAAACGCAACCTTTGTCCGCCGACTGCAAGAAGAAGGCATCACGTTCATTGGACCATCCGCTGATGTCATCACGTTGTTGGGGGATAAAATTGAGGCTCGCGCTGCAATGGAAGCCGCTGGGCTCCCAACTGCGAAGGGCTCTTCAGAACCAATCTCAGATGCTGGTGTCGCATCGACCCTCGCCGAAGAAATTGGCTACCCAGTGATCATCAAAGCCGCAGCGGGCGGTGGCGGTATTGGGATGCAAATCGTCGAACAATCCTCTGAATTTGAAAGCGCCCTCAAACTCTGCCAATCAAGGGCTAAATCAGCCTTTGGCGATGAGCGTGTCTTTGTTGAAAAATACATTCAAGGCGCTCAACACGTTGAGTTCCAAGTGCTCGGAGACGGCAAAAAGGCAATCCATTTTGGAGAACGTTTCTGTTCAATTCAGCGCCGGCATCAAAAGTTAGTCGAAGAAGGGCCATGGCTCGATGAGGAAACACGCCAAGAAATCGGAGACCTTGTGTGCAGAGGCGCAGAATCTGTAGGGTACAAAGGCCTTGCAACGTTTGAATTCCTTCGAGACGCCAGTGGAGATTTTTACTTCCTTGAGGTCAATCCACGCGTTCAAGTTGAACACACCGTTACTGAACTCATCACCGGCTACAATTTAGTCGAACTTGGCATAAGAGTCGCTCAGGGGGAATCACTACCATTGACTCAAGATGATGTAAAATGGAACGGGCATGCCATCCAGTGCCGGCTCAATGCAGAGGACCCTCGGAAATTCATTCCAAGCCCCGGTCGCTTGTGGGAGTGCCATTTCCCGTCTGGGTACGGCGTACGCGTCGACACTCACGCCTACCCTGGTTACGACATGCCGGGATGCTTCGACTCCCTATTAGCCAAACTTTTGGTTTGGGGGCGAGATCGAGAAGACGCAGTTCGCCGAATGAGAACAGCCCTTGATGAAACAATGATCACCGGCGTTGAACATTTGATTCCATTGCATCGCCGAATTATGGATGAACAAGATTTCCTCGACCGGAACATAACAATTCAATACATCGATATGCATCAAGAGTTGCTTGGATAAACCCTGTGCAGGTATTTGGCACCTTCTGCTGCTGAACTTTGCCCATAAAAAGGCAATCACAAATCAGTGACAAATTGAAATAGCGTCTCTATTTCGCCAGCATATGGATGTTCTGTTGGTTGGCAGCATTGCTTATGATTCAGTGATTTCACCTGTTGGGCAAGTCAAAAATGCTCTTGGTGGATCTGCTACCTACGGAGGCCTTGCTGCTTCGTTTCATGCTCAACGGTTGGGCATTGGGAAGGTAGGGTTGGTCGGGGTGGTCGGTGAAGACTTTACCGATAAAGATCGACTGATTCTGGCAAGCCATGGCACCGATTTATCTGGCATCGAAACCGCAGCGGGGGAAACATTCCGCTGGGAAGGGGCCTACGAAGGATCGATGGCTGAAGCCGAAACCCACGCAACCCATCTCAATGTGTTTGAACACTTCCAGCCAAAGGTTCCAGAACATGCACGCACACCGAAGGTCACCTTCTGTGCGAATCTGCATCCCGAACTTCAAGCCAGTGTTTTGGACCAAACCACCCCATTGCGTATCTCGATGCTTGATTCAATGAATCTCTGGATTAACATCGCTCGCGACCCACTGCTTGAAGTGATGCAACGGGTGGATTTGATCATCATCAACGACGGCGAAGTTCGCATGCTGGCAGAAGATGAAAATCTCATTCGCGCAGCACACACCGTACGCTCGATGACCTCGGCTTCCACCTTAGTTGTCAAGCGCGGTGAACATGGTGTACTCGCCTTCCATGGCGATGAGATCATTGCATTGCCTGCCTTCCCAACTGCTGATGTGTGCGACCCTACAGGATGTGGCGACACTTTTGCAGGCACACTTGCAGCCTACATTGCTTTAGGAGACGGTCCATTGGAACGCGATGAATTGAGAACCGCACTTGTCGCCGCTACCGTTTCAGCAAGTTTTACGTTGCAATCGTTTGGTGTCGAAGCGCTTCAAACCATGACGCCTGAAGCGTTTGCTCATCGATTGAGCCGCTTCGAGAGCATCCTTGGATAATCAAGAATCTAGCCTTGGCAAATGCGATGCTTGTTCTGCGTCTAACATCCCGTTCTCATGTTCAACAAGGTCATCAAACGACAAGTTGTCCAAATCCAAATCGATTGATGCAGGACCCTGCTCTTGCTGAATTTGCTCTGCAAGGGTATGGCGTCGATCGATGTGCTTCATCATTTGTTCAACTGTTTCCTTGGGCAGGACACCGCCATGTTGTTCCGAGAGGTTCGATACAGAATTTTCAATTTCTTGCTGATGGGTTCTGGTCGAACGACCCCGTAATTCATGACTGCTTTCAGTTTCTGCTTCCCCCTTGAGGGCTTGCACTGTCTCACCAGTGAGCAGTTGGCTTGCCATGGAGGCGGTGCGCCCAATTCCTTGGATGAGCGTCTGCACTCGATTGCCGTTCCGCCGTCTTCCTTTATGGATGAATTGAGGGTTTGCGTACCCTGAGTTTCGCGGTTCAATTTTGTATTGGGTGTGTTGCGATATTGGCTGACTTGGGGGGTGAACCAATTCAGCATCGAGGGGCGGAGCCTCCCTGCGGGCCGCATCGACGATCGAGGTCACTGCTTCCTCTTCTTCCGAGAATAAGTTGGTAAATTCCAGATCGAATTCAGCTTCCATGGACATTGGCGCTGGAGCGGGTTGAGGGACATGAGCCCCTTCCGGTCCAACAAAACTGGGGAGGAAGGTTTGTGGGATTTCCTGCGCTGTTTCTACCGCATGGTGCTGAGGTAAGTTCTGGTTTATCTCGGCAATACGCCCGTAGGATCGTTCCGTGTTCATTGGTTGGTTGACTGGATAAGGGTGAGAGGGATGATTGTAGTGAATTGGATGATGGTCAGAGGAAGTTGATTGCGGCAAGGCATGTGTTCGTTGCCTAGCGTTTGCTCGGCCACGTTGAATCAATCCATGTTCAGCGCCGATGGGTGATTGACCGCCGGATTCAGGCTCTCCAAACATCCATCCTTCTTTGGGGGGCTGTTCAAAATCCAAATCCAAGGGCTCTTCAGTTCCAAAGAGGTTGAGTGGCACAGCAGATTCTGGAAGGTCTTCTGGATTGCCATGATTTGCAAGCAACGACGCAATCGAGGGTGATGCCTCAATCCGTACGGGTTCCACTGGGAGGATTGGCGCTGCTTCGGAACGAGGGTAATCGACATCTCGCTGAAGATCTTCCAAACCTAGACGGGCGATTTCCATGCTTTGGCCTTCTGCAAGCCTTGAGTGCAAATAGCACAACCGCATCAGCACAGCAGCATTACCGGTGAGGATGTGGCAGTCGTTTGCTTGCGTTTCAATGGTCAGCGTTGGTCTCTTTGTGCCAAAGCGCCCGGTGAGAAGAAGCATTCCCACCCCGATGGTCAGCAACTGCCATGAAGTTCCGAGAACTAAGCCACGGTATGCAACCAATAACAAAACAGCACCTACGACGGCCCACCCGGTGGGCAAAAGGGGTTTCGAAGTTTGATTTAATCGCATGACCCAATCATGATTGATCTCTGTAAATTCTCCTGTCTTTTGTTCAATCGACAGCTTGCGCTCAGAAACAGTGACTCGAACCTTTCCAGGTTTTCCAACCATGTGCAGTCCCTTGAAGACTTCAAGGTCTTCTGCACGGTATGGACTCTCTTGTTGTCCAGTGATGCGCATCCCAGCGCGCAAAGGGCCCGTGGTTGGTTATCAATCCACCGACAGTTGCACCCACTGGCCCTTGGAAATATCGACCCCTTTTGAAACGCCAAACGGCCCAGTTGGAAGACAATCAAAGATTTAGTCTGCAACGGCAGGAAGTTTATCAATCATAACACTAAGCACCGCCCATGCTTGAAGAAGTACTCATTTCACCGGCTCTCGATGAAGCCCTCGAGGAATTGGGGAACAAAACAGAAGTTTGGGCTAAAAAATGGTGGTGGATCCCGTTGCGGATATTCACTTTGGTAGCGCCCTTCATAGCGATTGGTATCTACTATTTTTGGTTCCTTTGAGCATCACTCGAGGCAATCGAGACGACCACTGCCCATGATCCTCGGCTTTGAATCGAGTTGCGCAATCAGCGTTGGTTCAGGATTCTCTCTTCGGATAAACAAGGGGTTTTCCCAAGTTACAACCGCATTTTCGCCATCAACCGATGCGATCCGTCCGACGACAAATTGCAAATCGACGCTGGCGTGGATGACGTCACCCTCGGCCAAAACGCGCTTTTGAAACGGCGAGCGTTTGAGTTCGAGTTTGGATCGGTGGTGCGCAACCACGGCCAGTGGGATGCTTGTGTTGGTTTTCTTATCTTCAACAGCGGGGCGGACGAGCAAAGTTCCGCTGCCAAGATGGTCTTCCTTGGCGTTGCGTAATGCGAGGCCAACACGGTCGCCAGCGCGAGCTGCAGGCACATCATCGTCCATCACTTGAAGCGATTTTGCGTTTCCAGTGCCGTTTGAGGGTAACAGCACTAGGTCGTCATGAACATTGACGGTACCAGATTGGACATAGCCAATGGCCACCAAACCAATGCCTTTGACGTTGAAGTGTTGATCGACAGGAATAACAAGAGGTGCTTCGGCGTTTGCCTTCAGTTCATCAGAAATGGCATCCATGAGATCATACAGCATGTTCCTCAATCCAATTCCATCGCCTTTGGCAAAAATCCATTCACCGAGGCCTGCTTGCTTGAACAGCATTTTCACCTGATCTTCGTCGACCCATTCACCCTGTGGTGGGTTGATGACGGCAATCCCCTTTGTGAGCCCAGAACTGGCAAAAGCAACGAGCGCTTCACCAAGCGTGGCGTCGATGCCACTCACTTCGACGATACCAACACGGGCAGCGGAGAGAGCGTTGAGGAACGGGCGCAGTCGTTCGGGGTATTTTGCAGGTCGAATGAGGGAAAGAATTCGTGGTCCGTCGCTGCCGCTTTCCTTGTGAACATAGGTGTGCACATCCCGCTGGTCGGTGGGTTTTGCGATTTCACGGGCCAAATCATCGCTGCCAACCATGGCGATGTTGAGAACAGGCATGACTTCGCCACCAGCGAAGGCCACATCAATGTAGGGGTGCTCAATCGTTGTTGGTGCTGCGCATTTGTTCTCTGATGCGCTTCGCCTGGTCCCAATCCTTTTGCTCATCTTCTCCATCAATGGTCAGTTGAGGGATCGGAATTGGCCTCATCATTGAATCGATTGCGACAAAGAAAAAGTAGCCTTCACAGATTTTCTTTTTATTCCATGTTGCTTTGTCCACTGCCATTGCAGTCACCTTTGTGCATGCGGTGTGCGTGCTCGTGAAAACAACCTTGCCGGTCACTTCCAAAAGATCACCTTGGCGCGCAGGTGCAATGAACTTGAGAGTGTCAATTGAGATGGTGACAAATTCACGGTGAGCGAATTTAGAACAAGCAATCCCGCCAGCTTTGTCCATAATCGAAAGAAGGCGTCCACCGAACAAGGTGTCATGGTCGTTGGTATCACCGGGGAAGATGTGCTCAATCAGCGTAACGGGTTCCTTTGAGTATGGTTCCATGGTTTTGCCACGGTCTTCCCCCTCATGAAGTCATTGAAGCGGTTGCGCTATCGAAGGGTTGTTTCATCGCTTTGTTGGGGAAATCGGGGGAACGCACAGCTCCGAAGTTTGTAGAGCGTTGTTCCTGGGATTTTTGGTGTTCTGGCATGGTCCGTTCGGGCATCGTTGAACAGTGGAATAAAGGCCGATCATAACTCCTTGAAAAAGAGCCCACTGCGAGGGACTGTGGGGGGTTGTCTGCCCTCGATTGGATGATTGGAACGCCGCTGGCTCGGTTTTTGAAAGCGTTCGTGACACCGGCTCGCACTTAGGACCGGTTGAGGTAGGCATGAATGCGATGTGGTTTTATGTGGAAGAATCCTCGCGTGAAGGGCAGGTGAGTCCATGACACACGAGAATCGTACCTTGAGAACCCCACTCTTCCTTGTAGCATTGATGATTTTGGCACCTTTCGCAGGCGCCGCGAACGTGACAACATTCGCCAATCAAGACACGGAATCCGACATTGAAATGCGAGACGGCTCAGCCTTCCTCAACCGCGATGACGGTAGCATTGACTTGCCCGCAAGCGACACCGTAACAAGCGCGAGCGTCGATGTCTCGGTCAACATGGTCGAACACGCCTCGCACCAACGGATTGACACAGACACCATGCCTCGAGTTTGGAATCCAAATTACAACAACCAACTCACTAAATTCTCGAACGTTTCTTACTTCACCTACGAAGACGGCGCAACGGCAACCCCGGTCTCCCTTACTGCAGAAGGTGTGCTCACTGATTTTGAAGAAACACTGGCCGGCTTCGTCGATCAGCGACCTTTCTTTCAGAAGCAATACGGGTTTGACCACGGTGAACTAAACCCCCCGGGCTCCTCTCCAATTCCAGGAGTCCCCGACTGCTATTCTGGAACCTACTGCTGGGGAACTGGTCTCTATGACAATGATTACACCGACGAATTCACGAACCAAAACGGTGGGTTGTATGCCTTGCATTCCCCTTCGATGTTCGTCGACCTGGCCTTGAAGGACACCACGGCCTACTTCGATTCCTACCACGACCTCGATCGGATCACCCCTGCCGGTACAAATCCGGCCATCAAGTACACCGATTGTGCCTATGTGCAAATCAGGACCTCCAGCACTGGTATCTTCCCACCAGATCCATCAGGGTTCAGTTACATCGACATCGACGTCGGTAACTCAACTGGCGTTGGTTACTCCAATGGGTATTACCGCGTCAGCACAGGCTCCAATAACGCCGGTGAAATCTACAACTCTTGCAGCGATGTTCCAGCAGGCGACTATGCACTTGGTGGCACATCCGTCGGAACGAACAACCCAACCGGTTGGGCCAACATCGCCATCGACCTCATCCAATACGTCGGCCAGTACATTCAACTTCGCTTTGTCATGGACGACAATGACATCAACAGCGCAGACGGCAACGCTGCAGGCTGGTACATCGATAACTTCCGACTTGGTGACCGCTTGCCTCAATCAGCAACCATGGACATCAACGGTTTCCTACCATCGGTCCAAGGCGGCGAAAACCAACCAAACGGATACGGCCTTTTGACCATTGAATCCGAGACCACCTCTTCAGCGACATTGTCTTTGGAAGTCCTCGATTCAGCAACCGGTGTTACGGTTGTTGACAACCACGGCGTTCCTATGATTGGTCTTCAGGGAAAAATCATTGAACTTTGGGATATCGATTCCACTGAGCACCCCTCAGTGAATTTCCGTTTGACCTTTGATTCTGGAACTTCTCGGCTTTCAAGCCCAATATTCCATGGGTTTAGCATCGGGACTCGAGTCGGTACAGGCTTCAATCAAACCGATGAAATGACCAACGGCGTCATCAATGGCGTTTGGGAAGCAACCCCTGGTATGCCTCTCGTGTATTCCCCACTGCTCACCGATTCATCATACACGCCAGCGCTCGAACGCAGCAGCTTTTCGAAACCAATTACTCGAATCACTGCCCATGTTGAAGACGACTGCGCAGATACACCATCCATCGATTTACAAGCCGTCGGTGGCAACGGTATTATCGGGATGATTCCCGGCACAGAATACATCCTTGACTCGCCGATTTTTGGATTTGAGACCTTGATGTCATACCAAAACAACTGCAATGTTGGCGGACTATGGTTCGACTTAGCGTTCGGACACCATGCAATGAACTTCCAAGTGGACGTGGCAAATGACAGCAACATCGACTGGGGCTTTGACGAACCAGCGTTTGGCTCCTTTGGCCGACAAACACAATTCCTCCTCAACAAGGTTGATGGAATTAACTACGGTACGAACTTTGCCAACATCAGCGCCGACCTCAGCGGCGTTGCAGAAGGCGGCAGTTTCATGCTCCCGAAGGGCGCAATTGTTCTTTCGAGCGACTTCGTTCTTGATGAAATTATGATTCATTCAAGCACCGACCCTATGGAAGGATTCGACTTCTCAGTGCTATCAGGAACTCAATCCGTCGAACTTGGATCGGTTGACAACGCCACACGAATGCTTCCGGAGTACTTGAGCCAGACAGACCTTACGGCATCGCTTAACTCGCTGCTCACGAACCCACTTGTGCCGGTCAGTCACGTTGATGCCTACGGCAACGAGTGGATGACATTCCGCTTCAAAGCTGATTCTCCAAACGCATCAACCGGCGCTACGATGGTAATTCGGGACCTCGATGTGATCTACAACTTCACGACCACCCTCGACAATTCAGATGGGCTTGATCTGGAACTCAACAAGGGTGTTGCTCTTTGGACGGGTGGCTCAACGGCCAACGTCGAAATGACAGTGACCTCCACCAGCGGTGGTGGCCTCACCTTCTCGAACTTGAACATCGTGACTGCAAGCGGGTACGACAACACGTTGGCCGTGACTGGAAATCCAGTTGGTTTCTATCCAAACGGAGATTTGTATGAAATCGTCACGACGCATACCGTCGCACCTTCGACCGGTTCATCGCTTGCTGAAAGCCATCTGACCCTAGAATCAAGCACAGGGACTGCAATCTTATCCTTCTCTGAAGCCTTCGGGTTTGCAGAAGCCTCCGATGCGGGCGATTTGATCACCCTTGAATCCACTTCGGTGGATGCGGACATCACCGACGGTAAGCGCATTACATGGCGCTTCATTGTGAACTCGAACTGGGAAGACACGGATGAGGTTCGGATTTATTCTGGCCTTCTCGCAACCGATGGAGTCAACGGATTGCCATCGGCTTTGCTCATGGCCCCTCCGGGTGGCAACGCCGTTGAAAACGATGCAATCATCACCTCGTTTGAGGTTCGAAACGACATTGGATTGTCTCAAGACCTTGATGATGGAAAATCCAATCAAATCGTCAATCTTGCTGGAAGCATCCGGCTTGAGAACCTCGACATCTCGCCCGACCCAAGCCGCTACTACATGGTGCTTGAACAGAAGTCAATCAACACCTCTTCCGAAAACTTCACTGTGGAATGGCTGCCAATTGAAAATCAATCTGGCGTCATTGGTGGCGACTTCGATCTCGACATCGATCTTGGCTTTGCCGCAGGTGCTGAAACGTACAGGTTCCGAATCGACGGGTATGAAGGCGGCGACACGCTTTGTCCTGCTGCGACCTATCGCCCTGATGCGGATTGCGCCATTCCGTTCAATCTCTCCATCGATACCTTGGACCCGAAGTTGATCGAAGTGAAGATCCTCAACGGCCAAGTCGATCCTTCCTTGGAAAGCAATTGGCGAACCATGGTTGACGACACATGGGTTGTCCCCTCAGCCAACCAACAAATTCGCTTGAACGCTTACGACTTGCCAAATCCGCCCTCTTCGCTTAACATCAAGATCTGGGTTGAGAATGACCACGATACAAACGGTGACGGCATTGCAGATGCGAGCGAATACATCACGGTCACGGTCAACAACGACGGCCAAGCCCCGTTCTCTAACTACACCGGCGCCTTTAGCGACATGGCCAACATTGGCGCTGACCCCGTCGGCAAGGTTTCTGTTTGGGTCGAAGGCTTCGATTTAGCAGGTAACCCAATTGATGGCGGTGCGGCAGGATTCGATAACGACCACTTCACCTATGTTTCGATGAACTCGAAATCACCAGTGATTCGTAACTTCTTTGTCGATGATTCAACAGATGGCCGTTTCCTCAACTCAAATCAACCACAATACGACGGAAAGTGGAACCAAACCATGTACGCCGGAAACCAATATTCTTTGATTGTTGAAGCAAACGACGACAATGGATGGCGTGACGTGAATTACTTCCACATCGATCTTACCGACGATAGAGACGACATGAATGTCTACTACTACCCACGCAATGAAACGGCATGGACAGATTCACCTTGGATTACCATCCTTGAAGAGAGCGATATCTCTGAGGGTCCTCGCATGCTTCGCATGGACGGTGGAGCATTGATTGACCCATTCGAAGCGGATTTCATGCTCGACCTTCCAATCCGTATCGACTGGGGCGTCCTTGGCGCTACCACAGCACTCAACAACCCGGTGTTGTACATGCAAGACCTCGACAACCCACGCTATCGAATGCTACCGGCACCTGGTCGACATATTCAGGACTGGTACTACAGCGATGGTATTCAACTTGATTTCCGAACCGACGAAACAAACGATCTAATGGTTACACCTGTGTTTGAGGACCTCTCTATTCCTCAAACCGCCGACGTTCGAAAGGGCTTCGTCTACCCCGGTGACATCATCTCGTTCAGCGGTCAATACGCTTACCTTGATGGGATTAACAACAACGTGTTCATCACGCCTGAGATTCCATTGACGTTGGAAATCACACGCGCTGACGCTGCTGCAAATGGAGCCAAAGGATACGTTCCGTTCCCTGGTGAGATCACCTACCACACCTTCTCTGGCGGTGCGTTTGAAATCAACCTCACAGCCGCACCAGTTGCAAATGACTACCAATACTCATTCCGTTTGTGTCCGTTTGATGATGCAACAACAGCCATTGACGACGCTACTTCTTGTGGCAGTGAACAAGTTGGTCTACCGGACGGGGCTGTGGACAGCACGCCTGCAGTTTGCGCTGGTTCCAGTTCCTATGGATGCACTGTCTTCAACATCAAGGTCGACGGCAACCCGCCAGAAGTAAACACCGATTCATGGACTGCAAAGCGCGGCGCCACCGGCGAGGTCATCTCCGGCGACATGCCAACCTCCACCTACCACTGTGTCGATGTGGAAGTTGTGCTCAAGGAACGTGAAGCGTTATTCCAAGGCGACGTGAATGTGGCTTGGAGCTTTTATTCCGATGCTAGCAATAACATCGTTTGGCCGGTTTATGCAGCATCCTTTGGTGATGAACCAATGACCTCTGAACTTACGCTTTCACCGCTTGGTGGCTCATACGCAGCCTCCGGCACATGCATCGATTTGTGGCCTCTTGAAGACGGTCAATTGGAGCCTGATAAGGATCAAATAAACAACGTTGAACTTATGATGTGGATTGACGCTAAGGATTCTGCAGGCGCAGGAATCATCTTTGGTGGCGGTCCAACAGATGAGGGTGGTATCGCAGCCATCTTCTCAAGTTCTGAAGAACACAAATCGAACTACCGCTTTATTCACGAAGAACCAAGTTTTGCCGTTGAGAACATCCTATTGACGCCGAAATCACCTGAAGTTGGCGAACGAATGGAACTCGAAATTGAAGTGGCGAACACCGGTACCATGGCTGGAAGCACCGTCCTGGTGGTCCGTTCAGTCACCGCAGGCGGCATCCCTGTACTGGAAGGTACAGTTGAAACCGGCGATATTGACATCCTCTCGAAGAAATGGGTTTCCGTTGATTTGGAAGAATTCACCCAAGCAACAACCGGGATGTATTACCTCATCTCAGATGAAACAACAAGCGAAGTGTTGTACAATGGTTCCGCAGAAGGGAATCAATTCAACGTCAAGGTGCAAAGCGAATCTGACGATGGTTCAACTGTGATTTTATTGCTCGTTGTTCTGTTGGGAATCGTTGTGATCCTCGGCGTTGTTGTTGTGGTCTTGGTCCGTCGAGAAGATGATGGCGATATGTTCGAAGACGACGACGATGACTTCGGCGGAGCCCCAAAGAAGGCTTTTGTCGAACTCCCCGGACAGTCCGCACCAGGTCCTGCAGCCGACGTCACACCTCAGATGGCAGATGCAATAGCGCGATTCCCTCAGTGGACGCAAGAAGAAATCCAAGGCTATTTTGACCAAGGATGGAGCATCGACGCGCTGGAAGATTGGGTCAAAAACCAATGAGTGTGACTCGTTTGCCTGAGCGATTGGACTGGCCCGACCACACCTGGTCAGACCCAAACGGAGGGAGCATCCTGCTCCATGGGGTGCTGCCAACGGTGGTTTATCCTCGGCTTATGCGCCCTCGGGACGCATGGCACGGTCTTGCAATTCTGGAATCTCCGGATGTTGTAGACATGTGGGTGCAAGAAGAAAAGGATGAAGCCGAATCCGCAGGAATTAACCTCACGCACGGGTTGATTTCAGGAGGGTCGTTCGCCATTTACCTTGATGAAGTAACATTGTTGGAGGATGTGACCTCTGGGCGCTATCCCGATCCTGAGCCCCGCCGCTTGCACCGAAATGCTATCCGGCATGAACGACCTGTGTACTTCATCGAACCCACCGCTGATGATGACCAGTGGTATGAGCACCTCACTCTTGAAGCGAAAGCGGCCTCCCACTGGAAAAAACTCCTCGGGCTCATCTCCTTAGGGGGCAAATGGCGGAAAAGGGTCAAAAAGAACATTTTCGATGCTCAAAAACCACCCAAAGGCGTTTCTCCAAATTTTGGTTCTGCGTCAGTTCTGGCCGCCACTTGGTGGGACCTTAACGAATGGTTGGTTGGCGAAGCGGTGGTCAAGGCGCGTGACATTCGATACGCAGAACGCCTCCGAGGGGCTTTGGCAAACCTACGGAAGGAGCACGGAGAGGATGCCGTGCTGCTTTTGCCCTTATTTTTATCCCATCGAAATGCGATCTTAGCGGCCCTCGAATCCCTTCCAGAACCAGAGGAGATTACTTCAAACCCAACCGACACGGCTGATACAGAGGAGGAGTGAACATGCCATCAGGTGCCATTGAAGTGCGAATTGAAAACCAACTCGTTCGGTTCGTCCCCCCCACCCCTGTAGACCAAGCCTCAGTCGTGGCTCAACTCGGTGGGCAGCAAACTGGTGGTGTCGTGATCAAGGTGCTTGATAGCCCACGGGCGACGCTTGTGATCGATGAACAAGGCCGAATCGTTGTCCATGGAACGCACCGAGTCGAAGCGGCAAGAGCTGCTGCGAGAGAACTCATGCTCCGCCTAGGACTTGATGATGCAGGACTCGAAACCGAACTCGGACCTGTTATCGCCTCCTTTGAATTTGGGCAGGCTTTGCTTGTTGAGAGCCTCGTTGGAGACTTTGGAGCAGGAAGCGCCCATTACGACGAACGGCTTGGATGCTCAATCGTTGAAGACACACGTCACAACTTGACCATTCACATGTGGCCAAACGGGCGCTGCGTGGTGACAGACGCACGCCATCGAAACATGGTGGCGATGGCTGCTGTGTTTTGGAAAGGTCGCTTCAAAGAACGCAAACTCCTGATTGAACGCATTTGAGGCACCATTTGGGCCCATGCGTTGAAAACCATCCCCCTTTACCCAAGCGTGAGGGTTATCCATGGGCGATGCATCAAAATGGACGGGCCCAATCGTCGACAATCACTTTCATCTCAACCGCAATGGCCTGTTTTTGCACGCCGCTGGAGAGTTCAAACGGGCAGGAGGGACGGATTTAATTCTGGTTCATTGCCCTGATTTTTCAGCCCCTCCATCAACACGAGTTGGGCACCTTGAAACCTACAAAGACACCGTGAAAATGGCTGCTGAAGTGCGTGAATCACACGCACTCGGTGTGCGGGTTGTGCTCGGACCCCACCCAGCCGCCTTCGCCCATCAGTTTGCGGCTTGGCTCGAAGAAGACGGAGAAAATGGTGCAGAACGAGCCATGAATAATTATCGGGACAGCATTGACGCTGCGCTTGAATTGGTCCATGAAGGGAAGGCCCATGCTGTCGGTGAAGTTGGTCGGCCTCATTGGCCGGTCAGTGATCGCGTTTGGGACCTGTCCAACACCTTGCTTGAAGAAACGATGAGCATGGCGCGAAAAGAAGGCATCACTTTGCAACTCCATGTCGAGGGGGAACTCGAAACCACTTATGCTGATCTTGCCGCGATGGCCGATCGTGTTGGTTTGGATAAGCGAAGATTGGTGCGTCATTACGCACCTCCTACACTTACCGGTAGCGTCACTCAAGGAATCACGCCAAGT